>Ga0315551_10003440_pt1 | contig 11281 bp, 10 predicted proteins | sample SalMarSW160290MG_FD_203678 | JGI IMG/M metagenome (GOLD analysis project Ga0315551, IMG submission 203678) | Salt marsh sediment microbial communities from the Plum Island Ecosystem LTER, Massachusetts, United States - Salt Marsh Sediment SW1602-90 ... | reverse complement strand
TGCCATCCGAAAACATGGTGTATCTTTCTGGATGCCGCGGATGAGCGTCCCAAGGGTTGCTGGCCCAATAGATGATTAGGTCTGCGCGATGCCTTATCTGTCCCAGAGTGGCCGACGATATACCAGCAGATTGAATACCCAAGATAGAGGGACCATGGCAGACAGTTGAAGTGTTATCCATGACCCCTCCAACCTCTTCCGCCAATTCTACGCCTACTCGTTGTGCTTCACAGCAAGTGTTGCTCCAGCCATACAGTATAGGATAGTGTGCGTCAACAAGAATCTGGGCTGCCTTTTCGATAGCTTCATCCATTGTAGCTTCGACTAATTCACCGTTTTTTCTGATAAGAGGAGTTTTAATACGGTGATCAGAAAAGTTCAGAAATTTTGCTGCGCCCATAGCGCATGCATTTCGAGCTTCAATAATGTGGTTGTTGTCATCAACAATTATTTCGATGTCGTCACAAAAAGTTCCGCAGACCGGACAGGTTACACCAGTAATAACTTTCATGTTTATGTCTCCTTAAGTTGGTTAACTAGCTCCTGCATAGTTAACACCTTTTCGTCAGGTGCAGGTTCAAGCGTTCCAGAGAACCCCTTTAATGAGGGCATACCTGATCCGTGGGTCTCTGGGTCCGAGATTACGCTTGCCCAAGGACCGTAGGCAATAAAAATCATTTTTGGATGAGGGCCTCTAAGGGATTTGACGGCTCTCAGAACGACACTGCCAAACTTTGTTGTAACTTTAACATTGGCATTTCGCCTCAAGCCGAGAGCTTTCATGTCTTCGGGGTCAATTTGACATTGTGTCACATCTTTCAAGTATACGTCTGATAGCTTTCCCATTTCTTTTCCTCTGCCTTGATCAATAGTGCGACCGGTTAAAACTAGGACATTCAACTTTGGCATCGTCCTCACTTTGAAAAACTTACTTCTTATAGCAACCTATTAACGTTACTGGTTTTCCGCCCTTCTCAACGTTCAGTAATGCTTGGAAATCGAAAACATCTGGGTACTTTCGCGGTTACACATAGAATCTTTCGGTTCTCTCTTCCTTCTTTTTCTTTGCGACTTTTTTTGGAGACTTTAATCCCTTCTTGACCCCTAAGCTGGTCATCTCTAGGTCATATTCTACAAAGGATCGAGTAAACTCAGACAGTTTTTCTGTCATCTTCTCCAAGTCCTCTTGCGAAAAAATAGTCATTATGTCCGGGTTGCTCACCCACTGCGTCCAGCCGATCAAGCTTCTCTGTAACACGCTCAACACAAAACGAAGGGACCTTACTAGCTCCAAACGGTCTTTATCTTTACTACCCTCAAGACGTTTCAACTGTTCAATAATCTTCTCAGAAACTCGAATCCATCCCTCACTCAAAACTTGTCCCTACCTGTTAATCATTCAATAGAAGGTCTTATGATATAAAACTTAAGAGTGAATCATTATTCAGCTAATCTTGTCTGCTTCTCGGTCGAAAACAAGTTTGAAAGCCTAACACCAATTAAACGAATTTTTCGGTCAGGACGCAAATAATCTTGCACAAGGTCTCTGGCGCTTTTCTGTATGTCTTTCAGACGGTCTGTGAAGAAGGGCAGGGTCTTGCCGTGGGTGTGGGTTTCAAAATTTTGGTATCTTATCTTTACTGTAGTTGTCTTAAAAGTGAAATTGGAAGCCACAAGTTCTTGATGCAAATCTTCTGAGATAGCATTCAAAGTATCAAAAATAAGGGCATAATCGGATGTGTCCTCCTCGAAAGTTATTTCTCGGCTCATAGACTTGCGTTCCCATCGTTCTTGAACTTCGCTATTGTCGATTCCCTGTGCTGAAAGATATAACTGAGTGCCTGCAGCACCAAATTTTTCCGCCAAAACAGACGCGTCATAGTTTGCCAGATCACCTATAGTCTTGATTCCCAACATGTTGAGTCTGTTCTCGGTTTTTCTGCCAACCCACAGCAGCCTACGCACCCGCAGAGGAGACAGAAACGCTTTCACATCCTCTTCTCTGACAACTGTTAAACCGTCAGGTTTCTCGAAGTCGCTGCCTATTTTAGCCACAAGCTTGTTCGGTCCAACACCTATGGAACAGGTCAGCCTTTCCTTTTCGTAAATCTCTTTTTTGATTTTCTGCGCCAGTTTCTCTGCTTCCCCAAAATTTTTGACCCGAGAAGTCACATCCAAGAAGGCTTCATCTAAGCCCCAGCGCTCAAACTTGTCTGCGTAACTTCTCAGAATCGTCATGATTTGAGCAGAAACTTTCTGGTAAAGGCTGTAGTTAACGGGGAGGTAGACGGCGTTGGGACATAGCCGCCATGCTCTTGTTATGGGAATGCCTGATTTGACGCCGTACTTTCGTGCCTCATAATTGCTGGTGCTGACTACGCCTCTTCCGGTTCCTTCTTTTGGGTCGGCTCCTACAACAACTGGTTTGCCTCTGATTTCGGGATGTTCTCTCTCTTCTACGGCAGCGAAAAATTGATCCATGTCAACGTGAAAGATTATTCGCTCCCTCTTTTTCGCCACATTCAAGGACCCCCTTTTTTAGAAAATGGCCTGCAGAACATAATCAATGGCTTTGAGTTTCGCTGATGCCTCCCTTGAGTCGTCGGCGCTTAACTCTTGCTTTTCCTTTAGTCTAACCAATCTTGAAACTGTTTTATACAACGAATCGAAAGCAGCCTTAACCTGAAGATCATTGTTCATGTTCTCCTCAAAAACGGTCTTTATTTTTTTAACCAGTTTCTTTGCTCTAACACTAGATTTTTGTTCAGCGCCTTCAGCAACACTTAACTTATTTACCATATCCCGAAAATTTTTGAGTAGACGGCAGACTTTAGTGTACTCTTTGAATGTGAAGTTCAGTTTTCGTCTATAGTGACCATAGATAAAAAAGAACCGAATATGATTCCATATACATTCGGCTTCCAAGAGACCCCCTGGATATTCTATGTTGCCTTTACGCTTAGACATCTTTTCTCCCTCTAGAAGGAGGTGTCCTGCATGGAGCCAGCAGCAAACAAAGGGTTTACCTGTTATCGCCTCAACCACGGCGATAATGTAGTCATGATGACGATAAGTGCTGTCGATTCCGCTGCACCAGATGTCTGCCTTGAAGTCAAAATTTTTTGGCATCATAGCAGGGTCTTGAATGTTCCATGAGGGTCTGCCCTTGCCTATTCTTGTGTCCCAATAAACTTTGTCGCCCTCTTTGTAGCCGTGCCATAAGATGAAGTCACCTTTATTCCACTTGTTGCCGGTGTACGTGTCTCTGTGGAAGCGGCATTTTTTCTTAGGCCACTTACTCATGTCTAACCCGAAGAGTTTGCCGAATCCATCAAACTTCAACGGGTCATAGTAGATGTTTTTTCGACCCTTATGAGTATGCCAGTAGGCGTAACCCTTCTCCAGCAGAATCTCTATAAGATGGACGGCTTGGTCAACGCTGGTTGAAGATCGCGGCAAATAGTCGGGAATCTTGACTTTCAGCTGCTTCAGTTCGCTGATGAAGGTTTTGATGTTGCTGTCGGTTAGTTCCTTTAGATTTATGTTTTGTTTCTCAGCCTCAGCTAAGGCTTTGTCCTCCACGTCAGTGATGTTTAACACTCGCTCCACTTTGTAGCCGAGATATTCAAGGTAACGTTGAAGGATGTCTTCAAAGACAAAGGTACGATAGTTGCCGATGTGTGGCAACTGGTAGATGGATGGTCCACAGGTGAACATCTTCACTTTTCCTTCTTCTAGGGGTTTGAAAGTCTCGCGCTTTCGGGTTAACGTGTTGTAGAGTTTGAGCAAAGACGTCACCGTTTTTTGAGGAGTATAGGGGTTTAATTCTGTTATATTTTGTTTGGTTTGCACTATTTTAATGTCAAGATAAAGAAGGGTCTAGACAATGGCAATCTGGTCTGTGATTCTATATAAACAGAAAATTTTCTTTGACGAGGATTTAAAAATATATATTTAAGAGGCTCAACATATACGTGAAATATCATCTGTTAACTGTGAGGTGTGTGTTTGGATCAACGCAAAATTATGTCCCTTGGACGTTCATCACTAGTCATTTCTTTGCCTAAAAATTGGATAAAATTAACGGAGTTAGAACGCGGCGACTTTGTAACTCTGAACATTCAAAAGGATAATTCGCTAATCGTTTTCCCGGGAATAAGAAAGGAAAGAGAGAACCGAGAGATTACCCTAAAAGTTGACCCCTCCGAAAAGAAAGACCTTCTAACTAGAAAAATCATTGCCTGCTACTTGAATGGTTACTTTGGAATCACTTTGGTTTCTACAGATATATTCACGGCTGCTCAACAGAGAGCGGTTCGCAACATTGTTGGAATGTTGTACATGAGAATCTTGGAGTCGGATTCTAGAAGAATTTATGCCAGAATATTTATCGACGAATCCAAGGCGCCAATCGATACGGCGATTCGCCGAATGCATGTAATCACCAGTTCTATGTATCAAGACGCTTTAGCATCTCTTCTAAATCAAGATGTAGAGTTGGCTAGGGTGGTACATGGACTTGACAATGATGTTGACAATCTTTCCTTCTTTCTCCTGCGGTTACTTCGTGGTGCAGTTCTCAATCCTGATCTGGCAATGAAACTGGGGCTTGAGCCTATTGACTGTCTAGATTACCAGACACTGGTTCACCGAATCGAATACGTTGCCGACCATGCGGTAACTATTGCAAAAAATGTGATAATGTCGTCTGGAAGAGGATTGTGGTTATCGCAATCTGTGCTGGAATCCCTCATGAATTTTGGCAATCAAGCCTTTGACATGTACAACGAGGCTATTAGAGCCTACTTTGCAAGGGATATAGAGGCTTCGAACGATGTGATAGAACGCCTAGAGGAAATAGAAATGCTTAATCAGAAAATTGCTCTCAGCACCATCAGCGTTACCGAGGCTTTGACAGTATGTATGCTGTGTATAATACGCGACAGCATAAAGAGAATCGCCGAGTACGCGACAGATATAGCTGAGATCACCATTGATCACGCGTACAAACCAAAACCAGCAGTCACTACCTAAAAAGAAAAGTTTAAAAAAATAGAGAAAAAATGTGCCCAAGTGGGCAACACGGTTTTGAATGTTCTGTTGCTTAACGTTGTTTCTGAATTATTTTTAGCACAGCAGTTTCTCGAAGCAGGTCTCTCGCCTGGAATAGGGCATATTTGTAGTCATACACTTTTTTGGTTTGGGTTTCGTAGGCTTCCCTCAGAAGCTCTTTCTGCAGCTTATATTTTAGATCGCCGATAACGAGGGCTCCAATGCCGTAGATACCAGGTGCTAGCTCTTTCATGAAGTCGTTTAGTTCCAGTCCTTCTATGCCAAGGGGTGGAACAGCGTTGGTGTCAACCAGTACTTTGGTTGGTTTCAATTTGTTGATCATGTCTTTCTCGATTATTCTTACTCCTCGAGCTGCAACAGTGAATATCACATCGGCTTGCTTCAAGATTTTAAGTTTTTCAGCTTGGGTTGGTGCAGAAACACCGTGTAAGTAAGCGCCGTGTCTCTCTAAGACTCCTCTGAAAGCCTCATGTTGAAGCAAATAGTCTGAATTCAGCATTGGATTTGGTTCAGCAACAGTCACAACGCAGTCAAGGCTCGTCAGAATCTCTGCAACTGTGATTCCCACAGGTCCAGTTCCGAATACAGCATAGTTCTTGCCGGTTAAGCCTCCTAGTCCATTTGCGTTCATAGCGTCCTCAACTTTGGCTACCAATGCAACGGCTGTGGTGTAGGCTCCGCTTGGATCAATGATTATATTGGTTTCGAAGGGAGGAAACATTGCGTTCTTGACAGCCTGTAAGGTTTCTTCGGCTTTTTTGACGTCTCTGCCGTTGATGAAGAAGCAGGTGTGTTTGAAGGCTTTGGGGCTCCTAGAGAACATAGCATCTTGTGTGAGACTTGTTGCATCTCGTGGGGTTACGTTTTCGTAGGGTATAACTGCGTCAAAGCCAGCGTCGTATGCCATTGTTAGGTCGAATGGGCTTGCTCTTCTGCTGGTGTCAAACATGAATAGTAGTTCTTTCAATATTCTCACCTGAAATATTGTTAAGCAGTTATTAGTATATACTTTGTCGTAATGTCTTATATGCTAGTAATAACGTATATTTATCTGTAAATACATATTTATTTGATCTGTACTTGTAAATACAAAAGACATAAATCGCACTCCACAAATTATCATTGACAAAACTTTATGAGGTAATGAACGTTGTCGAATATCTCTTCACCCAAAACGAATCGAAAAAAAGTGATAATATTTCTGGACACAGATAAACATGCAAGCCCCTTCGACATCCTGATCGCCATCGACCTATTTCCAGAAGCACAAATCCTCCACTACAGCGACGTTACCATCCGCGACGCAAAACGAATAATCCAAGATGCCATGTTTCCCAGAGGACCCGGAGGAGCTAAGCACACCAAAATTTTCATAGGAGGTCAAGATGTTGAAAAAGCCCTTGGAATTCTAGAAGTGGCAAAGAAGTCGCTGTTCCCACCATTCGAACTGTCCGTTATAATAGACCCCAGAGGCGCATACACAACCGCGTCAGCTGCAGTAGCGAAAACCATGAAACTCTTCAAAGAAAAAGGATTCGGCGATTTCAAAGGAAAAAACGCAACAATCCTAGCAGGCACCGGACCCGTTGGACAAGTTGCCGCTCGTTTATACGCTATGGAAGGAGGCAATGTCGTCCTCACCTCAAGGAAACTGCAGAAGGCAACGGCTGTTGCAAGCAAAATCAACACTGAGCTTGGCACAGCAAAAGTTTGTGGTGCGCAAGCAGCTGCTCCTGACGAGATAGGTGAAGCCATAAAAGATGCTGATGTGATTTTGGCTGCTGGTGCTGCGGGCATTCAACTTTTGCCTCTGAACATACTTATGGACTATGGAAAGAAATGTAAGGTGCTTGGAGACATCAACGCTGTGCCGCCTTTAGGTATTGAAGGGTTGAAATCCACGGATAAAGATAAAGAGTTTTTGCCAGGCAAATTTGGTATAGGCGCCCTAGCGATTGGTCCGCTTAAAATCCAGATTGAAGGCGAGATGTTCAAGCAGGCAGTGGAGTCTCCGAATGGCATAGTAGATTACAAAGTCGCTTATGAAATCGCAAAAAACCTAGCCTAACACTATACACATACCGCGGGAACCTGTTTTTGGGGTTTCCGTAAAAGACTTTTTCTACTTTTTTGCAATCAATATTCAGGGTCAGTATTCTCTGTTCATAGTCTTTTTGTATTCAACGAAGACAAGGTGACAAAAGATGAAAAATGAGGCTTTCAAACAAAATCTTGTTGATGTGGCTCGCGGTTATGTGGATAGTCTTTTCCATCTGGGTATTTGCGGTAACTCAATTTCCGCTAAACTTCGGTTTTGTAGGATTGCAATCAATCACAGGCGTAGTTCTGATGTGGACGATGCTTCTGTACAGAGACGTTTAAAATTAAGCAGATGTGCCGTCAGAGTAACTCTGAGATGTCATCCTAAAGCGTCAAGCTAATGCCTTTTCGTCATCCGGCACAATAATTAGTGTTCAAACAGAAATAAAAATTAATACACAACCCGGATACAGTACCAAATCTTTGCTGAGATACAACTTTTTAAAGAAGTAACGGGTACAAAATTTTTAGAATACAAGCTTTTGTTAATCATCAGTTTTTGAGAATTCTGAACCTTCAGGGAGGTGAGAACCATCAAATCAAAAGTAACCAAAACAGAAGAGGAATGGAAGAAAAGTCTCTCCCGAGAAGAATATCATGTGCTGAGAGAAAAGGGAACCGAACCCGCCTTCACCGGAAAATATCTGAAAAACAAGAAAAATGGCACTTATGTATGCGCTGGCTGCGGAAACGAACTGTTTAGTTCAGAAACAAAATTTGATTCTGGCACAGGCTGGCCTAGTTTCTGGGCTCCAGTCTCCAAGGATAACGTCGAAGAAAAAGTTGATAACCGCTTCGGAATGCACAGAACCGAGGTAACCTGCAAAAAGTGTAGCGGACACCTTGGACACGTCTTCAACGATAGCCCCACACCTACGGGTCAACGTTATTGCATAAACTCAATATCCCTCAATTTCAAGGAACAGACAATTTAATTTACTGCAAATGGGATAATGGTATCCTCTACGCACAGGTTCCTATATTCATGTTCGGTAAGGTGCAACCACTATGATAATTCCTTCAACAGAACAGATAAAGAGGCTTCTCTCCGAAATTGACCGTTCCTTTCTTTTGAAGACTGTTCTTGTTTTCGCAGCTTTCGTTGTGCCACTGATTATTCTTTATATCATAGACTCTGGCTCCTTCGATTATCTATGGAAGGGTAGAGCACCTTACTTTCTCTTTCTCTGGCTGCTTTTCTTGGAGGCAATCCTTGGGTGGAAAAACCTCAAAGAAGATCACACCACATTTTGGACCAAAAAAACAGTGTTAGCTGCAGTAATCCTGCTTCTGCCAACAGTATACGCAACGGGGTTAAATTTCGGTTTGAATGAGGTAATTCTGGAGCTGGGAAAAGTCGTTGGCGTGCCCGCTGAACAATTTGGCGAATGGTACTTGACGCATTCTTGGTCGTTCTCCTTTGAGTATGTTCTCTTCGCAACGTTTTTTGTGGCAGCAATTTGGCTTCTGTATGGAGTTCGGGGACTCAAGAGCTTCGCTGTATCCTCATTCTTCATCGGAGGCGTCGGCGTTTTTTACATGATCGACACATTCTATCCCTACGGAACCTTCACGATTCTGCAATCTTTTGTTCCCGTCACGGTATCAGGAGCTACGGTCATATTGAATTTTTTGGGTTACGGCACTCGAACATTCTCGGGAGGCACGGATGGCCTAGGTCTCATTGTCACGGGAGCAGGTGAGAAAACCTATCGTGCCATTGTATCATGGTCTTGCGCAGGAAGCCACAGCCTCTTTCTATACTCTTTTATGATTTTGCTGTTTCTCAGGGGCACCAGCATATCCCGCACAAGAAAGATAATTTACGTTGTTGTAGGGGCAGTTGGAACCTTTTTCGTCAACATCCTTAGAATCGTAGCGATTCTTTTAGCGGGAGTCAACCATGGAGCTTCGTTAGCCGCAACCTTCCACGAGTTCTACGGAGAATTCTTCTTCATAGCTTGGATGTTCATCTACCTTACCATAATATTTCTCTTCGAAACCCGGCTTATCGGCAAGATCAGCGGCACACAAAAGCTTGACCAATCGCCTATGAGTACAGCACAATCCGAGTTACCACAGCGGCTAGAAAGAGACAAAAATTGGTGGAGCAAAAGATTAGGGCAAAACTTGAAGTTGTGAAAAAAGAAGAAAACAGTTCAATTTGGAGACCGATAGAATTATATTATGTCTCTTCTTTCTATCAGCTCCTTAACCGTTACCTTTTTTATTTCAACTCTATAATTCATTCTCGCTCTTACTATTCCTCTAATTGAATCATCAGCAAAACTAAAAGCAATAATTACTCCATTCTTTGCTTTGATCCGCCCCATTAGAGATGCAAAGTTTTCAATTGCGTTTCTGTCAATATTATCCGACTGCCTAATTTGAATGGGATGTCCTTCAGCTGTATATGCATCTATCCCAATACGAGAGTCTCTTAGTGAAGAAGCCTTGCCCGAAAGCCTTTGAACAACCCACTTTTGAAATTCAATGGGGGCAAGTGTTCTGAGGTCTTTTTCCGTCACTTTCTTTCTCCTTACAACAACAATTGCACCTATAGCCACCGCTGCGGCAACGCCCACGCCAACTATAGTCAAATCAACAGGGAAGGAAATGGGTACATCTTGTTTCTGCTCTCTCCCTCCTCCACCATATTCTGTCACTCCTCCCTCAATCAGGGCGCCACCACAGTCCGGACAGGTTACAAATCCTGTGCCATCGCAATATGGACAACTGATTTCTTCGACTTCAGATATGATGATGCGGCCCATCACATACCTTTGATTGGAAAGATATCGATAGTCATTATATTCGATCCCCTCAATTGTAAGGGTTATAGCAATTTTTTCTTGGGGTGGAAAGTAGGTTCTCGTTGATGCATTTGTGTACGTTTGGCTTGGGGCTTCCACCTCTGCAATAGGTCTCCCATAAAACCCAAAATCCTCTTTATTTTGGAAAGTTCCGCGAACAAATACTGCCTGCTCGCTTGTCCAAGCTTGCACACCCAAATTGCTGATGGTGGGCTTCACATATCCGTAGCCATTGCAGTGAGGGCATTCTATTTTTCCCGTTCCCTGGCATGTTGGGCATTGTGCCATCACTGCCGCCACGTTCAAAACCAAAAAGAGAAGGAATACAATCAATGCAACTTTTGTCATTATACTCTTAATTATCTCTCACTCTCCCTCGCTAGAACATAACCGAGAGTTATTATATGTTACTTGTTCTAAAAATTTTTGGTGCAAACAAGCTGGGAAATCCACATTTACTACGAAAAACTTTTGGCGCTTTCATGCACACGCCCAGAGACAGCCTTCACACATCCAAAGCTGAAGATCAGGGTCCCATGATTCTTTATTACGATCAGGATTATGTTTTTGGAGCTAACGCCAACAAAAGAATGAGAAAGAACTTTCACTCTATCAGAACACGGTTAGCCTACAGGACACAAAACCGCAGAATCAAACAGATTCACCTTCACAGCTTCCGACAATGTTTTGCATGTATGCTCTATCACCACAGCAAAAACAGTTTCCAGATCATACTCTCACCGTTTTGATTTTTACTCAAACATCATTTAATCCTGATCTTCAGTTGTGGAGCTGCGAAGGCTGCCCGAGCTTTCTTCTAAGAGTAGAAGTTTAAGGTTTTTTATGATTACCTATTCATCCATCTGGTTGACCATTTTATCCAGTAGAGTATAGCTAAAGCTAATACAAAGGCTAACGCGAAGCTACCATAGATCATAAGGGTGAATCCCTGTTGATAGTCTCCCCCGATTGATGGATACTGGTAACCTATAATCGCCAAAGCCAAACCCAAAATAGTAACCGCCAATAAAAACCAATACCACAATCTCATTTTAATCCCCTGTAAATTTGTTAATACCAATTCTCCTATAAAATTTATCCATAAATTTGAAAAAAACTAAAAAAGGGGAGTTGCGGGAAAAAAGGTGACGTCTCCACCTTAAGCGTTAAAGTATTACACTTGAGTTTTCATGTTTTTAAGCGGTATTTCTTGTAGTTGTATAAGAGACGCCATCAAGTCTCACCTATCTAAATTCCCACTCACAGTATGGGTCACCCATCGCTATGCACTTGGT
>Ga0315551_10003438_pt1 | contig 11283 bp, 13 predicted proteins | sample SalMarSW160290MG_FD_203678 | JGI IMG/M metagenome (GOLD analysis project Ga0315551, IMG submission 203678) | Salt marsh sediment microbial communities from the Plum Island Ecosystem LTER, Massachusetts, United States - Salt Marsh Sediment SW1602-90 ... | reverse complement strand
TGAGTGAAGCAGGCATTGCGGGGAAAGCACATAGGTATCGAAGAGAGAATACTCAAGGAATTCCGCAACGTAGCCGTGGTCGGGCTGTCTTACGATTCGGAACGGACCAGCTACAAAGTCGCCAGCTATCTCGCCGAGCATGGCTACAACATCATCCCGGTCAATCCGAATGCTCAGGAGATACTGGGCAGAACAAGCTATCCTGACCTGAGTTCCATACCGGAGAAAGTGGATGTTGTGGAGATATTCCGCCGGCCGGAAGACGTTGGGCCGGTTGTCGAGGAAGCGATAAAAGTCGGGGCTAGGGCGGTGTGGATGCAGGAGGGAATTGCGAATGAAGAGGCCGCAGCCAGGGCCAGAGGTGCGGGGCTGCTTGTCGTGATGGATAAATGCATGCTCAGGGAGCACCAGCGCATGGTTCAGGAGCAGAATAGTTAAAGTGCGGGACGCATCCGGAGTTACGTGAAAAAGGAGGCATGCTCAAATGACAAACAGGATAACTATCGGGCTTCTTATTTTCCTGCTCCTTCTCGCCGGTGGATTTGGCTACTACGCTTATACGTCTCATCAGCAAATAAATCTGGTGAGAGAAGAACTGAGTACCTTCCAGAGCGAACAGGCGGCACAAATTGAGGCAATGCGTGGTGAAATACTATCCCTGAATGGCGAGCTGCGGTCCGGACTGGATAATCTGGGAACCGAAATAGATGAAAATATCGCGCACACGGTTGACCTCGAAGGTAAGATTGAAGATAGTCTGACCGTAATCGATACTCTTGAAAAAAGCGTGAGCGACAGCCTTGACAGGATTGATAACATAGAGCGGGAGCTGGCTGAAGCGACCGAGATTACCGGGTCCGCTATGGATGCCCCTGATTTATACCGTAAAGTCAGTCAGGCAGTCGTCAGGGTCAACAATGGACAGAGAACGGTGGGTTCCGGTTTTATCTATGACGCTGAGGGCAATGTGCTGACGGCACATCATGTTGTTGAGAACCTGGAAGAGATATATATCGTTATTCCGGACGGAAGGATATTTCCCGCCAGCCTTGTTGGCTCCTGCATTTTCAGCGATGTAGCGGTTTTAAAGCTTGATGGTGCGCCCGATGTTGAGCCACTCACGATGTCTGATTCCAGCAATATAGAGGTTGGCGACCCGGTTGCCGCTATTGGAAGCCCCTTTGACCTTGCCGAGTCATTGAACACCGGCATTGTCAGCCAGGTGAACCGGTTCGCCGAGATAGAGTACGATGAGCAAACACGCTGGGTGTCCAATCTGATACAGTTTGACGCCGCGGTTAATTACGGCAATTCCGGGGGGCCACTGCTTGACGCTGATGGAGACGTTATCGGGCTGGTCATTGCTCGTATCGAGCCTGATAAAGGTGAGGGTGTTTACTATGCTGTTTCCTCGAACAAGGTGAAACGCGTTGCCGATGCGATTATCGCCCAGGGTCACTTCGACTACCCGTGGCTGGGCGTTAATATCTCTGATTTAACACCGAAACAGGCGCAGGATATGGGCCTGGAATCCATCAACGGGGTACTGGTTAATCAGGCAGTGCCCGACAGTCCGGCTGAGATAGCTGGAGTTCAGGCTGATGACATTATCATCGCCATTGATGATGCGGAGACCAGAGACGTGGCCATGCTGACATCATATCTGGGGGGATATAAAAGTCCCGGAGAAGCCTTAACGCTCACGGTTATCAGGGAAGCAGCCACGCTCGATATATCACTGGAGGTCGGCCTGCGGGAATGAAAATAGAAGACGAGTTTTAAGGTGAGTTTCCCTTAACAACTACCAGTTCGGGCCCTTCCGGAGTGTCCTCAATGTCAAGGGTAACATTCTGAAGGCTATCGGCTAACTTTTCTTCCACCACCAAAATTTTCGAACTCTCATGTTCGACGACTTTATCTCCGGGCATTTCCACGTCAACAATCAAGCTCATCCCTTCATGACTTTCGGTCAGTCTCAATACTGCCAGTGGATTGTCTACTTTTTCAGATAACATCCTTTTTAACTCCTGCTTGGCACGCTCCGTAACCGCAATCATTGATAACCTCCTTCTTTTCTAAAATCGCTTGGTTACCTGAAAGATGCTCATCTCTGGTCTAATTCTTCGAGCGAAACGTTTAGATTAATCTGGTTTTTACTTGTCTTGGCGACATCGTCAGGGGAAAGAAACAGGTCTTTATCCGAGTCTTTCCGGCGCACCACGAATTTCCTTATATCCCCTGACCAGGTATCACGCACTATGTGGTCAACGGTGCCCAATACTTTGCCGTTCCGGTCGGCTACTTCTGCCTTAAATTCTATTTCCATCTTCCCCTCAAAAAAATAAAGCTGGAAACTATCCAGCTTCACAAACTATCCTATCAGATGAAACTCGCGGTGTCAAGGGTATGATACCATCACATTCTTTACTGGCAGGTAACTTGCCGGTTCAATGTAGAACCGCGACCACTATGCGGCAGAGGCATTCGCCTTGCTTACCGAGGGTCAGTAAGCTATAATTATCGACAATTGGGAGGTAGGTTTACTGGTGAAGGCGATACTGCTGGCAGCTGGCGCGGGCACTCGATGTTACCCGTTTACCTATCTTACTCCCAAGCTGTTCCAGCAGGTGGGCGGCATACCTCTCGTGGAATACATGCTCTCATGGTTCGACGGTGCTCCGGAAATCGATGGGCTGTACATCACGGTGCGGGACGATACCACAGCCGCCACGCTGACGGATTATATTGATAATAGAAAGCAGTATCTTGACCGAATCCGGGGCCTGTTCCGCACGCTGGGCTACCGGGTTGATTACCGCAATCCTGATATCGCCATACGGGTTATTCAGGCCAATGGCTGGGGGACAGGCGGTGACCTGCGCTGTGCCCTTGACCAGATAGAGTCCGGAGGTTCCCTGGGAGATGATTTTCTGGTTTGTTATGCGGACTATATTGTAAATAGAGCGCTGCCCGATGGCACAATTTCCCTGCAAATGAACCTCTCGGATATTATTGAGTATCATCATCGCTGTAAGAAAGCTCTGGGCACGATAATGACGGTGGCTTTCGTTACTGTGGAGAAAGAGGAAGCCACCAGATTCGGTGTCGGCAAGCTGGAGGACGGTAACGGCGGCAAAATCGTTCGCGGCTTCATCGAGAAACCGGACATCACAGAAATCCACGAAAAGCCGGCAGCGAACGCGGGGGTATACGTCATGGACAGCCAATTCCTTCTCTCTGATATCGATGAATACTTACCGAAAAGGCCGGATACAAGCCTGGAAAAGAACCTTACCGAACGGCTGGTCAGGGAAGAAAAGCCGATGGTGGCTGCCTATCTGCTTGACCTTGACGCATGGTTTGATGTGGGGACGCTGGAGCAACTGGTGCAGGCGAATATCTTCATCGCCTCGAAGAAAGAATAAATAACAATGAAGAAGGTCGTCGTTACCGGCGGTGCCGGTTTTATCGGCTCTCACCTGGCAGAGGAACTTGCCGCTCAAGGCTACGCGGTGGTTATCCTTGATGATTTTTCCACCGGACGCAAAGAGAACATCGCCAGCCTGCGGCAAAAGAAGAATGTAGAATTTGTTCAGGGAAGCATCACTGACCTTTCTGGATTGCAAAAGCTCTTCGGGGGCATTGACTGCGTGTTTCACCAGGCGGCTATGGCCCGGGTTCCCCGCAGCATAGAAGACCCTACTACCGTGAATCAGGTTAATATCACCGGTACACTCAACGTTTTGGTGGCGGCGCGCGACCAGGGAGTGAAAAAAGTGGTATTTGCCTCATCGTCCTCGGTATATGGAGATGCAGCAACGCTGCCGCAGCGCGAGGATATGATTCCCAGTCCGCTTTCACCGTACGCCCTGACCAAGTTGACCGGTGAGCATTACGGCATCATTTTCAAACAGCTCTACGGCTTATCCACCGTTTGCTTGCGATATTTCAACGTCTATGGACCGGGACAGGACCCCCATTCCCAGTATGCCATGGTTATCCCCGCCTTCATCGACCGCGCGGCGAACAACCTGCCGCCGGTCATCCACGGTGATGGAGAGCAGAGCCGGGATTTCACCTTCATTGGAGACGTGGTAAAGGCCAATATACTGGCTGCGGAAAGCACGGCGGAAGGTGTTTACAATATCGGCAGCGGCCGCAGCATCACCATCAAGCAGCTGGCCGAGAAGATAATTCAGCTTATGCGGAAAGACCTGAAGCCACTCCATGACAAACCCAGGCCTGGCGATGTGAGACACGCACTGGCTGATATTTCCAGGGCGAAGTCATTCGGTTATGAGCCGGAGTGGAGCCTGGAGGACGGTTTAAAGAAACTTATCTTTGAGACGGGGCAGGGAAGTTAAATGAAGGACATCTGTATTATAGGTTCCGGGCACGTCGGGCTGGTCACCGGGACCTGTCTGGCGGAACTGGGAAACAGCGTTGTCTGCATGGATGATGACACGAAGAAAATCGAGGGCCTTCATAAAGGCGCTATGCCCTTTTTTGAGCCGGGTTTGGACGAGATGGTGCGGCGGAATGTGGACGCGGGAAGGCTTTCCTTCACCACCAGTGCTGAGGAGGCGGTGAAAACTTCGGACATTGTGTTTATCTGTGTCGGCACGCCGCAGAAACCGGATGGCGAGGCAGACTTAACTCAGGTTGAGAATGTCGCCCATCGCGTTGCCGGGGCCATGCGTGGCTACACCGTGGTCGTGGAGAAAAGCACCGTCCCCGTGAAAACCGGAGGATGGATAAAGAGGACCATCGGACTGGATAATACCAGCAACGCCGATTTCGACGTCGTTTCCAATCCGGAATTTCTGAGGGAAGGCAAGGCCATTTACGATTTCCTGCATCCCGACCGGATAGTCATCGGTGCCGAAAGCGAGCGCGCCGTGCAGGTGATGCTGGAACTGTATGAGCCACTTAAGGCACCGATTATTGTGACCAATATTGAAACTGCGGAGCTAATCAAGCACGCCTCCAATGCCTTCCTGGCCACCAAAATATCATACATTAATGCCCTCGCCAATATCTGCGAGAACGTTGGCGCCGACATTGACAAGGTCGCCGAAGGCATGGGCTATGACCGGAGAATCGGCCGGGACTTTCTCAATGCCGGCGTGGGCTACGGCGGCTACTGCCTGCCCAAGGATACGGCCGCGTTTATCAGGATAGCCGAGGAGGCGGGTTACGATTTCGAGCTGTTGAAAGCGGTCCGTAAGGTAAACGAAGAGCAGCGCCAGCAGCTATTCAATAAAATTAAGAAGGAGCTCTGGAATTTAAACGGCAAGACCGTCGGCATACTGGGCCTCGCCTTTAAGGCGGATACCGATGATATGCGCGAGGCTCCGGCCATAGACATAATCGGCCGGCTGCTGAAAGAAGGCGTTCGCATCAAAGCCTATGACCCCCAGGCAATGGAGGTCTCTAAAACCATATTGCCCGACATCGAATACTGTAAAGATACCTACGAAGTGGCCGGAGGCAGCGATGCCCTGGTTATCCTCACGGAATGGGATGAGTTCAAGAAGCTGGATTGGGCAAAAATCAAGGCGCTGGTCAGGCAGCCCGTCATCATTGACGGCCGGAACCTTCTCCAGCCGGATGAAATGGGCAAACTGGGGTTCATCTACCGGGGAGTGGGGCGATGAAGGTCGCGGTCACAGGCGGCGCCGGCTTTGTCGGTTCAAACCTGGTCGAATTCCTGCTCGCCCAGGGGCATCAGGTAAGCTGCCTGGACAACCTCATCACCGGCAACGCCCGAAACCTCGAGAATATCATCGGCGATGAGAATTTTAAATTTATCGAGTATGATGTCACGAAATATATTGACATTCCGGATGACATTGATTACGTCCTCCACTTCGCCAGCCCGGCCAGCCCCGCCGATTTCGCCCGCTTTCCGATTCAGATATTGAAAGCAGGCGGTGTCGGCACGCTCAATGCGCTCGGGTTGGCCAAAGCGAAAGGGGCAAAATTTCTGCTTGCTTCCAGCTCGGAGGTCTACGGCGATGCCCTCATCAATCCGCAAAAAGAGGACTACTGGGGAAATGTCAACCCCATAGGCCCGCGGGGTGTCTATGACGAGGCGAAGAGGTTTGCCGAAGCTCTGACCATGGCATACCACCGTCAGCATAATATTGATACACGAATCGCCAGGATATTCAATACCTATGGCCCCAGAATGAGAAAGGATGACGGCCGGGTAATCCCCAACTTTATCACCCAGGCTTTAAATAACGAGCCGCTGACCGTGTTCGGAGATGGTTCCCAGACGCGCAGCTTCTGTTATATCTCGGATTTGATACAGGCAATCTACCGGCTCATGCTTTCTGAGGCGACGGAGCCGGTAAATCTGGGCAACCCGCACGAGATAGCCATCAGGGAGCTGGCGGAGAAAATCATTGGAATCGCCGGCAGCAGGAGCAAAATTGTCTATAAACCGTTGCCGCAGGATGACCCGAAGACGAGGCGACCGGATATCACCAGGGCCGGGAGCTTGTTGGGCTGGCAACCAGAAGTTGCCCTCGAGGAAGGTCTCCGGATAACAGTAGGATGGTTTAAAAGAAATAAGTAAACCGGAGTTTTGCTGCTCAGTCCCACTTTATATAAAAGAATCATAAAAACGCATGCTAGTGCTATCATGATCGGCAGGTATATCAACCGCATCGGTAACTTCATTCAACTGGACCTGGACTACTACATCAGAAATTCTTTTTATCTCATTACGGCACGTGGCGTGATGATGGCCTGCGGGCTTCTGCTTTCCGTCACCTTCGCGCGCCTGGTCAGCCAGGAGAGCTACGGGCAGTGGAATTACCTATTTTCCATTCTCGGTATCTGTGCCATACTGACGCTGCCCGGCATGAGCACGGCCATTCTCCAGGCAGTGGCCACCGGTCATGATCGGGTCCTGATTGACGGGACCAAGCACAGATTTAGATGGTCACTGCTTGGCAGCCTGGTACTTGCCGGGGTTGGTTTATATTATCTTCTCGCTGGCACCGCTGAACTTGGCAAGGGTCTGCTGGTGGCGGCCATTTTCCTGCCCTTTTACCAGAGCTTTGATAGCTATACGGCGTATATAACCGGGAAAAAGCAGTTTGACAGGCTGGCAAAATATCAGATTATTACGCAAGTTGCGGCAATACTGGTAACAGTTCTGGTTATATACCTCGCCAGAAACTTGGCGATAATCATTATTGCCTACTTAATATCTTTTTCGGTGCTCAAAGGCTATTTTTTCCGGATTACCTCTCGTGAGGCCACCAATCAGAAGAGCGACCCCAGCGCCATAGCTTTCGGAAACCGCATGACCATCACGCAGATTCCAACAATGGTCAGAGACCAATATGATAAGATTATCATCGCGCTGTTTCTCAGCTTCACTGACCTGGCCATATATTCTATCGCCCTCGCCTTTTCCGAGATACTGAGCCCGTTGCGCTCCATCATCGCCTCTCTAGTCTTCCCGAAGCTTGCGCAGATGGACAAGGAGCAGGCTTACTCCGAAGTGAGAAAAAGGTGGCCTCTGGTGATTGCCGGCTTTGCCGTTATTGGCAGCATACTAATTGCTTTGTGCCCCTATGTTATTCCTTTCCTGTATTCCCAGAAATACGCGGCGTCGGTGCTGTACGCTCAACTATTAATTGTTTCCGTCGTTATCTCAGCGCCGGTGCAAATCATAAACAAGGCCCTGTTCCCTTCCCAGAGAAGAATTAAAGACCTCTACAAGCTGCAAATATCAAGTTCGGCGGTGGGGATTATTCTGGCGACTGTGCTGGTGATTAGCTACGGTCTACTGGGTGCCGTTATCGCCTTTATGCTGATGCGAGCTTTCAGCCTGGTCTATTCGCTGTGGCTCGCCGGTTTTCTATCATCTCGTTAGTCGGCAAGCTCTCCCTGATTTTTGCCGATTATCTAATTTACCAAAAAGTAAATAAACGCACATTGAATCTATAACTAAATCTCCCCTTATTTCCTGCGGATGCTTACTCTTTCTCGCATATCAAAATGTTTTCTAAAGACCAGCCGGGAAAGGCAAACAAGTTCAAGAAGTCAATAAAAGCCGCACTCTGGGTTTTAGATGTAATTAGTCTAACTAATTCGTAGATAAGCGGAAATGTTGGTGATAAGCCTTTGCGCTGAATTATTCTAAAACCTCCTCTCCGCAGGAGTTGAACGTATTCTGCAATAGGCCTATCCCCAGGGTGTTTTTTTATGTTCGCTGTTCTTCTGAGTTTTCCTCTGAAGAAGAAATCCAACCTCGAATAGAGATGGGCAAGGTTTGGTATGCTTAAAATGGCCGTACCATGGTCTTTCAATACTCGAGCTATTTCAGCTATCGCCACCTCCTGTTCCACATAGTTCAAGTGCTCAACAATGTCCAGGCCTAGCACCAGGTCAAAGGCCTTATCAGAAAAAGGCATTTTTGTTATATCAGCCCTCAGTACAAACCGTGACGAATAATTCAGGTCTAATCCCATTATGTTGTAGCCCTGGCTTAAGAGTTCTTCCACGAGCACACCTTCTCCACACCCCGCGTCAAGTATCCTCCAGGTTTTTGGGACATTTTTCAGATATCCCCTGATGAATTTCATCTTGGCAATATAAACGGGGTAATAATACCAGTTCGGGTCTAGGTATTTATGATATTCCCCTCTTTCTGCATATTCTCCTAACATCTTAAGTTCCTTTTGTAAAAAAGCTACTACACACAGCTCGATTTTTAGAGTTGCATTCTGAATTTACCCGGCCTGAAAGTTAGCCAGCCTTGTTACTTTAATCTCTCATCCTCTACCTTTTCCGCGATTACGTAGTAGCCAGAAGTCATAATACTTCTTTCCGGGATTTTTTCATGGGAAACGCCGTACTCCTCTCTGATAAGGAACCTGACTATAAAATCAAGGCGTAACAAAAAACGAGCGATAATATGGAAAAAAATATCTGAAAACGGGAGACGGAAATCACTTTGAAATGCTATTCTTTGAAGCAATACCGCTATGCTGCCTATCGTGCTCGTCTCTTCTTCGATTTCTGCTATTCTCCAGTTTCTTAGTAAATGCCTGAGCCCATACTTTGTAAATCTATAGTAATCATCGGGGGTATCGTGTAACGGGAAAATGAACCTCGTGGTAAGAACCAATTTCCCCCCACCCAGTAAAACCCTTTCCATTTCATCAATTGCCTTCTCGGGTTCTTTAAAATGCTCCAGCCCCTCGGTACATAATATGACATCAAAGCTTTTATTTCTAAAAGGCAAGAAGTGAGCATCGGCTAGTATCTCGGGTTTTCTCAACCTTGATACGTCTATTGTTACACTGTTGGGAAAATAAGAAACATAGGGGATATTTCCACAGCCGATATCCAGCGTTTTGCCCTCTGCAGAATGCTTCTTTAAAAATATGTCAAGCTTTTCTCTTGTTATCTTCTTGGTGACTGAACGGGCCAGTTTATTTATTAACCACAAAATTCAGTATCCTTTCAGCTCTTTTGTCCCAGCTGTATTCCTGTACGTCCTGGAATGCTTTCCTTACCAGACTATCAGCCAGCGCCTTGTTTTCGCTCACTCTCATTACACCTTCTGCCAGCGCTATTGGGTCATCTGGATGGACCAGCATAGCGTTTTCCTCGTTCAAAATTTCCCGTATTGCTGGTAAATCGCTGGCCACGATTGGCCGTCCGGCGGCCATATATTCAAACAATTTTAAGGGCGATGTGTAATGGGAAAACCTTTTTTCAAGATTTGGCAAAACGACAACATCCGAAGCAGCCAGATATTTCGGCACTAATGAAGGAGGTACATATCCAATCACCACCACATTCGGAATTTTATCCTGCTCAACGAATTCCTTAAATCTTCGCAGGTCTAACTCTGTACCCCCAACGAAATAGGCTAAATATTTATCGGACAAATGATTCATGCTTCTAGCAAAAACATGGACACCCTTCCAGTCATATAAGTGACCAGTATAACAGATAATATTTTTATCTGAGGGAATTTCTAGCTCACTCCTCGCAACTCTTCTTGAAGGGATACTACTGAACATCTTTAGATCAACGCCATCGGGTGCCACCAGGATTTTCTCCTCCGGGATTCCTTTATTTAGGTAGAATTCCTTTAACTTATTTGTAATCACGATTAATCCGTCAATGTTTTTCAACAGAAATCTGGCTTTCCAACCCTGGAGAGAAATTTCATGTACTTCGAAAAATACCTTTTTTATTATATGTAACTTCTTGAGGGTAAGTGCATAAAATACAATAGGAAGTTCCCTCGTATAAATATGAGTGAACTTCAATCTTCTTAATTTTAAAGCAATTCGTAAGCTTTGTGCTATCATTGTAAGAAGTGAAATAGCCTTGCCTTTTATTTCAATAATTGGGAATCTATTTCGTATTCCGTAAAATCTGAAAATATCCTCATCTTCTGAATGCTTCTTTCCTATAAACAAGGATACCTGTTCCTTATTGGCAAAGGCTTCACACATTTTTATTGTTTGTATCCGATTAGCCAGCCTGCTAGGCAGATGTATGGTCGAAAGGTAAGCTATTTTCATCACTTATCTCGTATTTTTGATTTTATGAGCGGTACTTCTTCCGGCTCAATTGCTTGGCTATTTTGCATCCGGCACATTACCGCCTCTGTTTTCTCTTTATCCAGAACTACCCAAGCATTAACGTGTCATGAGCTATTTCGTGTTCCGGAAAACCAAAAATTTCGTATGTCCGGCAAAAATTGCCAATGACATATCCAGTGCGAATCTAAATGCTCGGACCAGCAAGTTATCTCCCCGATACTCAGATAATCCCCGCAGCAGCCGTCTTAAAAGGCTAACCTCATCCTTAAGTCCTTTCACACCTCCCAAAGCTTTCTCCCCTATAAGGATAAATCCATTCGCTTCAAAATTCCTCACCACTGTATCACGGTCCAAAGCAAACTGATAAAAATTTTCTTTCTCTTCCCCGTCAAATTCCTGGTATAAGCCAAATCTTGCCTTTATTTTTCTAAGCGGTGACATGTAAGGAAAGCTAAGAAATACATACCCCCCATGGACTATTACCCTTCGCATTTCTTTTAAAACATCCTAGTATCCCTGCCAGAGATGCTCTATAACTCCTATTGACCAATAGACTGTGAAATAGTTATCCGGAAACTGCAGGTTACTTATATCCCCAGCTCTTACATCAAGTTCGGGGAAAAGTTTCTTTGTCCTCTCAACGGTCTCCTTTGCCGAGTCTATGCCCACGCTTTCATAGCCGTGAACATGCATGCAG
>Ga0315551_10003437_pt1 | contig 11283 bp, 14 predicted proteins | sample SalMarSW160290MG_FD_203678 | JGI IMG/M metagenome (GOLD analysis project Ga0315551, IMG submission 203678) | Salt marsh sediment microbial communities from the Plum Island Ecosystem LTER, Massachusetts, United States - Salt Marsh Sediment SW1602-90 ... | reverse complement strand
CGCTTAAGCCTTTAAAAATCTCTTGAAAACGGGAGGAAATCCCCCTTAATCCCCCTTTTATAAAGGGGGACAAGCTCCCTCCTCTTGGGGGTAGGGTAAAAAGGGCTTTGGCAAGCTTACCTTAAAGGGCGGCGGGCGAAACCCCTTTCCCCTTTTGACCCCCTTCAGGGGGTCTACATTAAAGGGCGGAGGGCGGGATAAGATATAAAAAATTGGGGGGCTTATTCGGTGGGGAAGCTGCCGGATTTGACCTCGTCACGGTACTGGGTGACCGCTTTGGAAATAATATCGGTCAGCTTGACATACTGCTTGGCGTGCTTGGGGACAAAATCGGCAAAGGAGCCGAGGATATCGTTGATAACCTGCACCTGCCCGTCGCACTCCGGGCCGGCGCCGATGCCGATGGTGGGGACGGATACCTTATCGGTAATGAGCCGTGCCAGATTGGCGGGGATGGTCTCTAGCACTATAGAAAATACCCCGGCCTGCTCCAGAGCCCTGGCGTCTTCCAGGAGATTGGCGGCTGCTTCCGGGGTCTTGCCCTGCATCTTGAAGCCGCCGAACTGGTGGATGGACTGGGGGGTAAGCCCGATGTGACCCATCACCGGTATGCCGCAGTCAACGATGCGCCTGACCTTTTCCGCCACCGTCACCCCACCCTCGAGCTTGACCGCCTGGGCGCCCGCCTCCTGAATAAAGCGGGCGGCATTGCGCAGGGCTTCCTCGGCGCTGACATGATAGGTCATGAAGGGCATATCGCCGATTACCATCGCCTGTTTGGTGCCCCTGACCACCGCCTTGGTGTGGTGGAGCATCTCCTCCATGGTCACCGGTATGGTAGATTCATAGCCGAGGACGACCATGCCCAGGCTATCGCCGACCAGAATCAGCGGGATTCCCGCCTCGTCAACCAAGCGGGCGGTGGAGTAGTCGTAGGCGGTGAGCATGACGATTTTTTCAGCCATCGCCTTCATCTCTTTTATATGGTTGATAGTGGTACGCATCTATTTCTCCCAGATAGGTAACGTCCCCACCGCCGATTTGACCTCGGTGATAACATTCTGCTCATTAACATAGACGCGGGTGGGATGATGCCGGTGGACTTCGTCTTCCGGGACATTGCGGTAGGTAAGAATGATAACCCTGTCGCCGGCGCCGGCCAGGCGGGCGGCGGCACCCTGGATGCCGATTTCACCACTGCCGGCCTCGGCCTCGATGGCGTAAGTTTCGAAGCGGGCGCCGTTATTGATGTTGAGCACGTGAACCTGCTCGAAGGGGAGGATGTCGGCCGCTTCCATCAGCTTACTATCGATGCTGATACTGCCTTCATAGTAGATGTTGGCGTGGGTTACACAGGCCTGGTGGATTTTGCTCTTTAGCATTATTCTCATAACAACCTCCTAATTTGTTAATTCGGGTTGTCCCAGGATAGTCTGCAATTCCCGGGCTTGAATTTCGTCTATTTTCCCCTTGGCTACGGCGATGGGTATGGTCTGACGGCCAAGCTCGCGGTAGGTGGAGAGGAGGCGGGGGGCGGCAGCTTCCAGGGCGTCCAAGTGCTTGTTGATGGTGCCGATGTCGCCGCGAGCGATTGGCCCGGTGAGGCACTGGGGAATGCCGATAGTTTCGATATTATGCAGCGTCCCGCGTAGCAGCGGGACTAATGCTTTAGTGGCTTTTTCCGGGGGGACATCAAAGGTCTGCCAGAGGTCGGTTGCCAGCTTGACCAGGGTTACCAGGTAGTTGCAGGCAAAGACGGCGGCGGCGTGGTAGAGCACCTTGTCTGTGGCTTTAAGCTCTACCCAGCTGCCTTCGAGGGCGGCCGCCATACCTTTAAGAGTGCCCAGCAGGGGCTCTTCCGCCTCCAGGGCAAAGGTGGAGCCGGGTATATTATCTATAGCCTGTTGAGGACTGGCGAAGGTCTGCAAGGGATGAAAGGCACCTGTTTGAGCCCCGGCTTCTTTAGCTGGCTGGAGGATAGCGGTGGAGTCAGCGCCGCTGCAGTGGACGACGCTCTGGGTGGGACGCCAGCTAACTTCTGATACTACGGAGGCGATGGCGTCATCGGGGGTGGTAATAAAGACAAGCTCGGCGTTATCGGCCACCGCCTGGCTGTTATCAAATACGCGGCAACCGCTGACCGCCTGCGCCAGCTTTTGTGCCGAAGCCCGGCTGAGACTGTACACGGCAACGATGGGATAACCCCTGCCGGCCAGCCGTGCCGCCAGGGCAGTACCCACCGTCCCCGCTCCGATGAAGCCTAGTTTTAACATTTTAAGCCAAACCGTACTAAAAAAGCCTTCTCCGACACAACAGAGAAGGCATCAATAGACAAAGCTAATTTCTGCCGTCTCGGTCGTATCCGATCCAAGCGACCCGTATTGTTAAAAGTCTCGACTTAAGGGGAGCTTACCGCCCTGATGGGTCGATAGCTCTGGCATCTAAAGTATAAAAGCTGACCCTTTTTTTGTCAATAACCTTAAAGTACTGGGATGGCGGGGCTTTTACACTCGCACCCCCAACTTTTAGAGGTGAAACCTTTTGGGCGGGTGGGTATGGGACACAAAACACTGGCTTAAAAAGGGGCGGGGAAATAGATAAATATGAACCGGCTTATATTACTACCCCCCGCCGGGCTTGACCAGCGGGATTCGGGCGGCGCACAGGGGGCAGTCCTCCGGTGAGTAAGCCACCGTTTCCACGCGCAGACAGCTGAACAGGGGAAAACCAAAATCTATATTCTGCTCGGAGCGGTCAACCAGCACCCCGATGCCGATGATTTTGCCCTTTAGCTTTTCCACCGCCGCGATAACCTCGCGGATAGACTTGCCGGTGGTGAGGACATCATCCACGATGAGGACTTTTTCAGCTGGCTTGATGGTAAAGCCGCGCCGGAAAGCCCTTTCCTTGTCGTCTACCTTCTCGGCAAAGATACCCCTCACCCCCAGCTGCCTTGCCACCTCAAAAGCGAGGATGATGCCGCCAGTGGTCGGTGCCGCCACCACCTCGATTTTTTGCTGGCGGAAATGGTCGGCAATCAGGCGGCATAGCTGTTCAGTGTAGCTGGGGTACTGCAGGACTTTAAATTTCTCCCAGTAGACCGGGGAGTGCAGGCCGGAGGTAAGCAGGAAGTGCCCTTTCAGTATCGCCCCGGCTTTTTCAAAGATTTCTTCGGCTTTTTCGGTCAACCCAACCCTCCCAAATAGCTACTATTCCCCCGGGAAGTAATCGGGGACGACCTTCCACTGGTCCGGCGGCCAGATTATCAGCCATGCCTTGCCGATTATGTCCTCCCGGGGTACCACCCAACCGGTATGGGAATCGTTGCTGTTGTTGCGGTTATCGCCCAGAACCCAGTACTCATCCTCGGGGACTATCTCCACGCTATACTGGTAGTTGGGAGGCTGCTTGATATAGGGCTCGTCCAGGGGGAGATTATCAATATAGACCACCCCATCCCTCACCTCCACTATCTCGCCGGGCAGTCCGATGATGCGCTTAATCAGGTCCTCCTCCATGTTTCTGGGGGGAAGAAAGATGATTACATCGCCCCTTTCCGGTTCGTGAAGTTTGTAAGCCAGCTTGGTGGCTACCACCCGCTCCCCTTCATAAAAGCTGGGCTGCATGCTGGCGCCGATGACCACGAAATTCTGCACGGTGAACTGCAGGGCGAAAAAGATGACTACAGCCAGTATTATCGTTATGACAAAATCACGGAATAAGGTTCGCATCTAGTGGCTATATCCTTTCCAGGTCACCCCATTATACCCTATTGAGAGACATCCATCCAGAGGGACAAAAGGGGCAGTACCATAGGATAAGTAACCCCGAATTTGTACTTTTTTTGTAGTAGATGCTAGAATGGCTATGCTATGAAATACATGGGGCAGGCGCTTTCCCTGGCCCGATTAGCTCTGGGGCAGGCTAGTCCTAACCCGGCCGTGGGGGCGGTGGTGATTAAGAAAGGGACGGTGGTGGGGCAGGGCTATACCCAGCCGCCCGGCTCCCACCACGCCGAGGTGATTGCCCTCAAGCAGGCGGGGGAAGCGGCACAGGGGGGCGTGATGTACGTGACCCTGGAGCCATGCGCCCACTACGGGCGGACACCGCCCTGCACCGAAGCCATCATCTCCGCCGGTATTAAGCGCGTCCACATGGCTATGCTCGACCCCAACCCGGTGGTGGCGGGGCGGGGTAAAGACCAGCTGGAGGAAAAAGGGGTTAAAACCTACCTGGGTGAGGACGCCGAGGCGGCCAGAGAGATTAACGAGGCCTATATCAAGTTCATCACCACCGGCATCCCCTTCGTTACCGCCAAGTTCGCCATAAGCCTGGACGGCAAGATTGCCACCAGAAAGGGTAACTCCCGCTGGATTAGCGGCCCCGAATCGAGGAAGTACGTCCACTGCCTGCGCTACACCAGCGACGCCATCATGGCCGGAGCCAATACCGTTATCGCCGATGACCCCCACCTCACCACCCGCTGCAGCGGGGGCAAGGGGGGTACCACCCACAAGCAGCCATTAAGGGTGATTGTCGACGGTGAGGGGCGCACCCCGTTAACCGCCCGTGTCTTTAGCGAGCCGGGGGAAACGCTGCTGGCGCTGGGCCGGGCGGCTAAACCGGAAGAGAAAGCCGCCTTTACCAAAGCCGGCGCCGAGATACTGGAGATACCCGCCGCCGAAGGCCATGTAGATTTGGGCAAGCTGCTGGAAGAGCTGGGGAAAAGGCAGATAACCAGCATCCTGGTGGAGGGGGGCGGCATCCTGCTCGGTTCCCTGTTTGACCTGGGGCTGGTGGACAAGGTTATCGCCTTTATCGCCCCGGTTATTATCGGCGGGGCGGAAGCCAAGACGGCGGTGGCGGGGAGGGGTGTCGACCAGGTGGCGGAAGCTTTTAGATTAGAGGGGCTGAAGGCGGAAAAGCTGGGCGACGATTTGATGGTCAGCGGCTATGTTACTGCGAAAGGGGGGCGGCGGTGTTTACCGGGATTGTAGAAGAAATCGGCAAAGTTATTTCAGCCCGGCCGGGAAATCTGGCTGTTGCCGCCGGCAAGGTGCTGGAAGATATGGCAGAGGGAGCGAGCATAGCCGTTAATGGCGTCTGCCTGACCGTGACCGGCTTTGATAATAAGTCATTTACCGTAGAGGTGATGGAGGAAACCTTAAGCCGCACCAACCTGGGGCTGTTGAAAACCGGCGACCAGGTTAATCTGGAAAGACCCCTCACCCTGGGGGGGCGGCTGGGGGGGCACCTGGTGCAGGGGCATATCGATGATACGGGAAGGGTAATTTTAATTACGCCGCGCGGCGAGTCTATTATCGCCGGCTTTGAAGCCCCTCCCAAGCTGATGTCCTATATTGTTGAGAAGGGCTTTATCACCGTTGACGGCGTCAGCCTGACCGTCGTTGCCAGAAACAGCGGCTCGTTCCAGGTATCGCTGGTTGACTACACCCGGCAGCACACTATACTGGGAAAACTAAGGGTGGGCGATACGGTCAATCTGGAGGCGGATATTATCGCCAAATATGTTGAGCAGTTCAACCGGAATGGCGGTTCCGGCATAACTATTGATTTTTTGCAGGAGCACGGGTTTTTAGTCGGTTAATTCAGAAAGGTATTTATGAGGGGGTGAGGTTAATAAAATATGGGTTTAGCTAAAATTGCCGAAGCTATTGAGGATATAAAACAGGGGCGGTTCGTCATTATCGTTGACGACGAAGACCGGGAAAACGAGGGCGACCTGGCGCTGGCGGCAGAGAAAATTAGCGCCCAGGCGATTAACTTCATGGCCAAGCACGGCCGGGGCTTAATCTGCGTGCCGGCTACGGGTGAGCGGCTGGACGAGTTGCAGCTGCCGCTGATGGTCGACGAGAACACCTGCAAGTTCGGCACCGCCTTTACCGTGTCGGTCGATGCCAAGCAGGGCACCACCACCGGTATCTCGGCGGCGGACCGGGCGCAGACCGTCAAAGCGGTGGTCGACCCGGCCACCAGACCCGACGATTTAGTCCGGCCGGGGCATATTTTCCCGCTGCGGGCCAGAGAAGGCGGGGTGCTGGTGCGGGCGGGGCAGACCGAAGCCATAGTCGACTTAGCCAAATTAGCCGGGCTCTATCCCGCCGGCGTTATCTGCGAGATTATGAACGAGGACGGCACCATGGCGCGGCTGCCCGAGCTTGAGGTAATCGCCGATAAGTTCGATATCAAGATAATATCGGTGTCCGACCTTATCGCCTACCGCCGCCGCCACGAAAAGCTGGTGCACCAGGTGGCTGAAGCCAAGCTGCCCACCCGATACGGCGAGTTTACCGCCATCGCCTACAGCAGCGATATCGACCCCGATGAGCACCTGGCGCTGGTGATGGGCGACATCCACAACGGCAAGCCGGTGCTGGTGCGGGTGCACAGCGAATGCCTCACCGGAGACGTCTTCGGCAGCCTGCGCTGCGACTGCGGCGACCAGATTTCCCTGGCTATGGAAAACATCGCCAAAGAAGGGCGGGGCGTCTTCCTCTACATGAGGCAGGAGGGGCGGGGCATCGGCTTCCATAACAAGATACGCGCCTACGCCCTGCAGGATGAGGGGCTGGACACGGTGGAGGCTAATCTCTCCCTGGGCTTTCCCTCCGACCTGCGGGACTATGGCATCGGCGCCCAGATTTTAGCCGATTTGGGGCTGCACAAAATCCGGCTGCTTACCAACAACCCCAAGAAGGTCATCGGGCTAGAAGGCTACGGGCTGGAGGTGGTGGAGAAAGTGCCCATTATCATCACTCCCAACCCCTACAACCGCCGTTACCTGGTGACCAAACAGAAGAAGATGGGCCACCGACTGGAAATACCGGACGCTTCCGATAACTAAACTTCAAGAATAAGGAGAAAGCGATGAGTAAGCCTATTGAAGGTATGTTAGTGGGGAAGGGGTTGAAGTTCGGGCTGGTTGTCTCCCGTTTCAACGATTTTATCACCAAGAAGCTGGTGGAAGGGGCCGAGGACGCCCTTATCCGCCACGGAGTTGAGCCGGGTGACATCGATGTTGCCTGGGTGCCGGGCTCCTTTGAAATCCCCCTGGTTGCCCAAAAAATAGCCCAGACCAAGCGCTATGACGCCGTTATCTGCCTAGGGGCGGTAATCCGGGGGGGAACGCCTCACTTTGAGTATATCTCCGCCGAGGTGACCAAGGGTATTGCCATGGTGGGCCTGGAGACGGGGCTGCCGGTTATCTACGGCATGGTTACCGCCGAAACACTGGAACAGGCCATAGAGCGGGCGGGGACCAAGGAGGGGAACCAGGGCTTTAAAGCCGCCTCCAGCGCCATTGAAATGGCTAACCTGATGAAAAAAATATCGGCTAAAGCTAAAGCCTAACAGGCGGCGGCAACCGTCAACCTGGGGGAATCGGTCAGCAACGACTCAATCTGGGATTCTATAGCCAGACGCCTGGGGTCGTTTTCCCAGGATTTCCAATCCAGCGTGCTGAACCAGGTGCTCAGGGCGAAAAAGGTGGCTCTATCCTCCATGCTCTGGAGAAGTTCGCCGGAAACATAGCCCGGCTGCTGGATTAGCTCCGTTCTCAGCTTGCTCAACAGGTCCACTAAAAATCCCTCTTTGCCTTTTTGCACATGTCTTTCTATTAATATCTTGATCATATTTTCTACCTCCGCGAAGCTAAAGCCGCTATCGGCTAATATAAACTAATCGGTAACCCTGTAAATGGCATCTCCCCTTCTTACCCGGTCGGTAACCTTAATCCCAACCGAGTCTCCGGCCCGGGCTTCCTGAACATTCACATTGTCAATCTGCATTGAGTCAACGACCATTTCAATATCGGTGGTGTGACCCTTGATATGGAGTTTATCGCCCACTTTTACCGTGCCGGTGAGCTCTATACCGGCAACCACGGGACGGGCGAAGAAGTCACTCACCTTGCCAACTTCTTCCTCCGGCATGGCAGCACCTCCTTATCTTGTTATCCCTAGTATATGCCTAGGATTTTGAGAAATCAATACAGGGGTTTTTACCAACCCTCCCCCTCTCTTTTAAAGTTTGGGGCTTCTTCCCAACCCTCCCACCCTCATAAGCTGCGCTTCTAAAACTTTCAGACCCACCCCCCACCTGGGAGGGGAAGAGAATTGATGAGAGGTGAAACCTCTTAAGGGCGGGAGGGTGGGACGCAAAACACAGGTTAAAAAGTGGGGAGGGGATAAAGCAAATATATAGCAACTTAGGGCTTTGACATACCATCCCCCAACCAATATAATGAGTCCAGCTATCTTCCTAGAGGTGCGCTCTTGGCAGAAAAGGATAACCCCACCGCGGCAGAGGATGAAAAAACACTAAACATCGAACGCATCAAGCGGCGCCTTAACATGCTGGACCAGCGCCTGGACAACATTGACTCCATGGTTACCGCCGTCGCCGAGCGGGTTATGGAGCAGCCGCTTAATTTCAGCCTGACCTGCCCCCACTGCGGCAAGAGTATAGAGATTACCATCTTAGGCAGCCAGAAACCAACCGCTTAAGCAAATGCGATATTCTTGCCTTAAATTAACGGTGCTTTAACAGGGGCGGCCAAGCCCCCTTGCCGGCTGCGGGCATCGTTCGACATCAAAACCCACTCTAATTAAAGGATAGATATAAGCATGCTGGGACTGATTGTTATTGCCGTCTATTTTGCCGCCATGATTGCCATTGGGCTGGTGAGCCGGCGGCGGGCGCGGGGGGCGGATAATTTCTTTGTTGCCGGCCGGAGCGGCACCTCCCTGTTTATCACCGGCTCGCTGCTGGCGACCATCGTCGGCGGCTCAGCCACGGTGGGCATGGCCGGGCTGGGCTTTAGCCGGGGCTTAACCGGGATGTGGTGGCTGCTGGTGGGCAGCGTGGGGCTGATAGTGCTGGGGGTTTTCTGGGCGAAGAAAGTAAGGGAGTTCGGGCTCTATACCCTGCCCGAGCTGGTGGAAAAGCAGTACGACAAGCGCATCGGCCTGGCGGCCTCAATACTTATCGTTATCTCCTGGCTGGGGGTTATCGCCGCCCAGATTGTAGCTTCGGGGACTATCTTAAGCGTGCTGGGGCTGGGCAACCCGGTGATGTGGATGGTTATCTTCAGCGCCGTTTTCATCGGCTACACCCTGCTGGGGGGGCAGTACGCCGTTATCCGCACCGACGTTTTTCAGATAGGCATAATATTTATCGGCATCTTTGCCGGCTTAGGCCTGGTGATGCACCGCCTGGGGGGGTGGAGCGGACTAGAGATGTCCCTTGCCCCGGAGCGGTTCAGCTTTCCCTTAAGCCCCCAGTTCGGCGGCTACGAGCTGGCGGCGCTGCTTTTGCTGGTGGGACTGACCTACGTGGTGGGGCCGGATATGTACTCCCGGTTATTCTGTGCCAAAGATACTAAAACCGCCCGTAAATCGGTGTTCTGGGCGGCAGCGCTCATCATCCCCTTTGCCCTGGCAATTACCCTCATCGGCATGGGGGCATCGGCACTGTTCCCCCAGATTGCGCCGGAGCAGGCCTTCCCAACGGTAATCAGCGAGGTTCTGCCGCCGATTGTCGGCGCCATCGTCCTGGCGGCGCTGCTGGGGGCGGTAATGTCCTCGGCTGACACTTGCCTGATGACCGCCAGCACGATACTATCCGTGGATATAGTGGGGCGCTTTAAGCCTTCCCTTAAACAAGAGCAGATTCTGTCTATCTCCCGCTGGGGGATAGTGGGGCTGGGGCTGCTTTCCCTGCTGCTGGCTTTACTGCTGAAAGGGGTAATCAGCGCCCTGCTTTTCGCCTACACCGTATACACCTCAGGGCTGATTCTGCCGGTCATCGCCGGCTTCTACAAGGATAAGCTCAAACTAACTCCAATCGGGGCGCTGGCGGCTATTATCGGGGGGGGAGGGGTGGCGCTGGTGAGCAAGCTGATGGCTATAGAGTACCTGGATTTGGGCGGCCTGCTGGTCAGCGGGATACTGCTCTTCCTGGTGAGCTTTATCGATAACCATATAAGAAGCGGAGCGCCTTGACGCTGGTAAAGGCGTTTAGTAGAATTGCTGTAACGGGGGCGGTTAGCTCAGTTGGTTAGAGCACTGCGTTGACATCGCAGAGGTCACTGGTTCGAGCCCAGTATCGCCCACCACTTTCTTTCTCCCCGGAAAAAGCGTGGAGGTGAATAACCATGGGTGTTTACCTGGTCATGGTGCCCGACTCCAAGATAGTTAACCAAGTCGCCGGCTTAAAGTCCGTCGTAATAGCAGGTTGCCTTGCCTGCGCCAACGATAGCCTGGGTTACGATAAGGACTATCCTTTAGCTAAAATCGCGGTTGATAAGGATACAGGTAAAACTGTGGAATTACCGGTATCCATAGTGGAAGAGGCAAATCGCCTCAAGAAACTGCTGGAAAGCAAGGGAACCAGTGCCGAAATCGAAATGCGGTTCGGCATGTGTATCCTCCCATATGATAGGGAGAGCAGTATGGCGGAACTGGTCAGCCGCTGCGCTCAGGCGGAAGCCGTCATTACTCTATGCTGCCCCGGGGGAACACTGGGGCTGAAAAGGTGTCTTACCAAAGCCGTCAAGATTGTGCCGGGCATGAAGGCGGAGGGCATAGTCCAGATATCCAAAATGCTTGACGAAGATAAGGAATTGGTATACGTGGATAAGGACCAGTCCGTAACCATCCCCCTGTTCAAAGAGAAGTAGAAATACCCCCGGTAACAGCCATATAACCTTCCGGTTGTCAGCCGCCGCCCGTTGCTGATACAATTATATAGATATGAAAAAGATATTCGGACGACCGTTCCAACCCAAGAAAATCGTGGATAACCCCTCTGATGAGAGCCTCCGTGCCTGGGCGCTGGAGCACGGCGGGGTCATCACCGAATTCGGCAATCTTTCCGTGGTCACCCAGGTGCGCCACCGGATGGCCGCGCTGACCGAGGTGGTAATGGGCGAACCGGAGAAGGATGACCTGGAGCTTGTCGATAATATCCTCGGCTACCTCAAAGACAAGGAAATGCTCATGCTCGACCGCACCATGTGCATGGCTCCGGGCTTCAAGAAGAGCTGCCGGCTCTATGTCACCAACCAGTACGCCCGGCTGCCGCTGATGTGGGGCAATACCATGTTCCCGTCGGAGGGGAGAGAGCCCGACTTCGTCACTATTGCCGTGCCCGAGTGGCCGGAGAAGAAGGTGCTGGTCTTCCCGGAGATGGGAATGACCATCGTCCTCGGCAGCGACTACAAGGGGGAGCAGAAAAAAGCCATGCTGCGCCAGGTGATGTACT
>Ga0315551_10003434_pt1 | contig 11287 bp, 12 predicted proteins | sample SalMarSW160290MG_FD_203678 | JGI IMG/M metagenome (GOLD analysis project Ga0315551, IMG submission 203678) | Salt marsh sediment microbial communities from the Plum Island Ecosystem LTER, Massachusetts, United States - Salt Marsh Sediment SW1602-90 ... | reverse complement strand
TCCTTTCTGTTGTAACCCCTCGGTTATCCCTTAATTCTGTCTCATATGCATCTGAACGAATTCAGGGTTTTTTCGAAAATCAGGGAAATAATCTAAAAAAGAGGAGATTCTTAAAAGGCAAGGTTACATCTTATATTTACCGAAATCATCGGCTTTGAGCCCTTCAAGCCACTTTTGCAGATCCTCGGATTCATCGAAGTCGCTGCGCTGTTTGAGCAGCCCCAGGTCGGCCGCCGCATCCATGACCTGCTGGGCGCAATAGATAGGTGCCTCCACCCTGACAGCCAGGGCAATGGCGTCGCTCGGGCGTGAATCAATCTTGAGTTCTTTCCCATCAACGTTCAGATGAATTGCAGCGTAGAAGGTATCTTCTTTTAGTTCGGTGACGACCACCTTTTTGACCTGGACCTTGAACTCATCCAGGAGGTTCTTCAGCAGATCATGGGTCATGGGGCGGGGGGTGCTTACCTTCTCCATCCCGATGGCAATGGCGTTTCCCTCCATCGGTCCGATCCAGATGGGGAGCACCCGTTCCTTTTTGGGGTCAAGGAGGACAACTACGGTGGTATTGAGATTGGGGTCGAAGATCAGCCCCAATATCCTCATGCTGATTATCTCTTTTTTCCCTTGAGACATATCCCGACCACCACGCTTATTTCTATTGTCCCATATCTATGGGGAAAAAGATACCCCCCTTTCGTTTTTTCTTACAATTGGGGGGTCTGCTTGTGGCCGAAGAAATAAGTTCCACTCATGTTCTAAAAAGGGTTCAAGGGGCCAGGGGTTCTAGAAACACGGTAAAAAGGTTTTCGCTCGAACCCTTGGACCCTCGTATCCTTCACCCCTAATGCTATCGCTCTTAGGCGATAGCTAAAGGCCTTCTGCCGTTAACTTTTCGACCAATGCCTTCTGTTTGGCGGTCAACTTCTTGGGGACCTTGATGAAGATGCGGACATAAGCGTCACCCTTGCCCTTTCCCTTCAGATGAGGGATCCCCTCTCCCTTTAACCGCAATTTCGTATTCCCAGAGGTGCCGGGGGGGATCTTCACCTTTTTGATCCCGTTGAGGGTGGGTACTTCAAGGCTCGTCCCCAGGGCGGCCTCACTGAAGGGTATCTCTCGATCGATGTAGATATCATCCCCTTCTCTGCGGAAGTGGGGATGCTTCTGTACGTTTATACGCACATAGAGGTGGCCGGCCGGCCCTCCGCCCGCTCCGTGTTCCCCCTTACCTGCTACCCTCAGTTTTTTCCCGGTATCAATGCCAGCGGGGATCTTTACGGCGATCTTTTCAACCTTGCCGTCCCGCTGAAAGGAGATGAGCTTTTCCGTTCCGTGGGCCGCCTCTTCCAGTGTTACGGTGAGATCAGACACCATGTCCCTTCCCTGAGGAGGGGCTCCCCCTCCACGGGCAAAATAATCGGCATAGTCAGGACCGCCCCCTCCAGAGGCATACTGGCCGAAGGGACCGGTAAAGGTGGTATACCGGACCCCTCTCCTCTTGCCCCCTCCGCCGCCAAAGAGGACGCTGAAGATGTCCGATGTGCCGAGGCCGGCATCCTTGAAGATGTCGCCGATGTCGAAGCCCCGAAAGATGTCCTCCTGGGAGTAACGCTGGCGGAATCCCTCGGCCCCGAACATATCGTATTGGCGTCTCTTCTCCTGATCGCTGAGCACGGCATAGGCCTCATTGATCTCTTTGAATTTCTCCTCTGCCTCTTTGTCCCCTTTGTTTCTATCCGGATGGTACTTCAAGGCCAGTTGGCGATAGGCCTTTTTGATGTTCTCAGGCGTTGCGTTTTTGTCTACTCCCAAGGTCTTATAATAGTCTTTCATGATCCTCTATTACCTACATCATTATTGATCTTAAGCGTATACTTCTGTTATCAAACTATTCAGATAGTCCTCAGGATTGTCTATCCCCTCTTTGGAGATGGAGAACGCACTTACCCCTGTCTTATCCCTGATCAATTGCAGGGCCGGTTCAAAGAGGCCGTCTAAGTTGCTGAGGATCTCCGTAACGTCTTTGCCCTCCATCACTACCCAGGTCAGCAGGAGATCCATGGCTTCGTCATCGAGGGTGATCTCAATGCCGTGCCGTTCCAAGAAAGATTTTTCAAAACCCCTGATCTGGTAGTAGGTGGCGATGACCTCCTCAAAGGCGGAATTGACGTCCATCTCCTCGTTAATCACCTTTTCCGCGACGAGATCGAGGCGGGAATCGCTGAAGATAGCCCCATAGCGGCTCAGGAATTCCGTCTTGCGCGCCTTGATATAGGTCTTCATCTCCTCCCGTTCTTGGGATACCAGTTCTTGATACCTTTTGAGGCGCGCTTCGTTATGGGGGTCGGCGAGCAGTTTTTTCAGTTCTCCCTCAGGGTCCTTGACCATCTTCTCGGTTACCACAAGCTCTGTCACATCGGTTGAAGGAAGTTTCCGCTCGAACTTGAGGAGGACCTTTTCGATCGCACTGATGAGCCCCCTGGCACCGGTCTGCTGTTGGTAGGCCATATGGGCCATCTTCCATAAGGACTGATCCTCAATCTTGAGATCGATGCCGTATGAGCGGAAGTCCTCCTTTTTGCTCGTAATAATAGGGCTGTGGGGGTTTCTCAGGATGTCATAGAGATCCTGCACCTCCAATTGCTCAAAGATGGCGGCCACGGGGAGACGCCCGATAAACTCCGACTCGAATCCATAGGCGATAAGATCCTCGGCTGAGACATGTTTCAGATATGCGGTCTTGTCATCCTTGGATTTGATCTCCGCCCCAAAGCCGATGCCTTCTTGGTGCATTCGCTTTTTGATGATGTCCTCCAACCCATTAAAGGCCCCGCTCACGATAAAGAGGATGTTTCTCGTATTGATGGTCTTCTTTTCGCGTTTGCCTGTCCGGCGATATTTCTCAATGGCCTCCATCTGAGATATGGGGTCATGGGGTACCCGGAGATCCACCTCCGTTTCTTCCATAGGCTTTAACAAGGCCCGCTGGACCCCGGTCCTTGAGACATCAGGCCCAATCAAGTTGCCGCTGCCGGCGATCTTGTCGATCTCATCGATGTATATGATCCCGTATTGGGCGCGCTCTATGTCGCCGTTTACTTCGTACACGAGATCACGCAGCAGATCTTCCACGTCACCACCGACATAGCCAGTCTCGCTGAATTTGGTGGCGTCTCCTTTTACGAAGGGGACGCCGATCTTTTTGGCAATGAGCTTTATCATATAGGTCTTCCCCACGCCGGTGGGGCCGGCCATGATGATATTATTCTTGATGTTTCCCACCCCCGGGTCGGCGCTTCCCGCCTTCTCGGCCATGAATTTTATCTTGTTATAGTGCGTGCAGACCTTGGTGGCGAGGATCTCCTTTGCCCCATCCTGTTTGACGATGAAGGAATTAAGATACGAGATCAGCTCCTCAGGCTTCATGTCGAAGTTGATCTGGGGGGATTCCTTCTCCGCTTGCTTTCCTTTGTCATCCTCCTGCGCAGGGGCGACCTTGGGTACGAGGGTGGATACTACCAATTTCACCCTGTCGCCGTATTTTCTCTCAAGATATTTATTCAGCTCCTGCTCCAGTTGTTTCTGGTCAGGTATCTTTTCGTGTGAATCTTCCATGCGCTTTTGTATGCCTCCCGATCTGGGTTAACTCTAATATAACAATTATTCCTCGGGGTTTCAATGGTGTTCAGTTGTCTCTTGTTCCGCATTAACCACCGGTTTCCTCCCTTTAACAGCACTTATAGAGCTATTTTTTGTGGAGATTGATTTAGGGATTCTGGCTCTCTTTCGCTAATTTCTCAATGACTCTTGCCTCTCGCTCCTTAAACTTTTCCCTCCCGTCCGTATATGAAGGAGGAACCCAATTCATCTCTTGCAGGTTCTGCGTTATAATCGGTATCCAATTATACGGTATTGAGATCAACACTAATCCCTCTGGGAATACTTCTTTTGATTTTGCTCCAAAGGCCAACCCCGTAACTGTGTAGTTCACTTTACCGCTTTGATAGGGATACGTAAAAATCCATGCACATCCCAATACACCTGTCCCTTTGGGCTCCCATAACTCCCCGGTCGAATAGCTCATTGCCCTCAGCACGATCTCTGCCTGACGGGGGGTGGCCAAAAGGATTAAGAGGTCCGGCTCAAATGTCAGTTTGTCCAAAGGTGAGAAAACCACATAGTTGACGGTGCCCTTCGGTAATTTTATGATGTGTTGATAGAGCCTGCTGTTGGCACGGGGTTCCTGAAAGATTTCAAGTTCAAGCCCTATTTGTCCGCTTTCAGCGAAGGTTGGTGTATCCTCCATCCCCAATATCATTGTACCGAAGCAATCCTCATTTTCTTTCGTGAAGTAAAACGGGGTACCTCGTTGCTGCACTTCATTGATCATTTCGCAGATGGCCATACTTTTGTCTAGTTGCTCTATTCCCTCTGGTTTCTTAAACAGGAACTTGACGCCCACCGGTTGTTTTTCAAAATTAAATTTGTTGAATATAGAAAGATCTTGCTTCAGTGGTTTCATTTTTTGACCTCCTTCATTAAGAGACTGTTACATATTGCTTCATGTGTGCACAATGTAGTATTAGCATGATTACATCATAGGTGCACGCGTTATCCTCCCAAGTAGGCCTTTCTGATAGTCTCGGGAGACTTAAGTTGTTCGACGTTACCCTTGAAAACAACCCTACCAACCTGTAATGCATAGCCCCTCGTCGATATTCTAAAGGCCAACGAGACATTTTGCTCGACCAAAAGGACGCTGACCCCCCTCTCATTAATATACTGAATCACCCGGCCCACCTCATCAATCATGAGGGGGGCCAGTCCCAGTGAAGGCTCATCCATGAGGAGCAGTTTGGGCCGTGCCATCAAACCACGAGCAATAGCTAACATCTGTTGTTGACCACCGCTCAAGGTTCCAGCCAGTTGATTACGCCTTTCATCTAATATGGGGAAACGCTCAAAGATTTCATCTATATCCCTGTTTATGCCACCTTTGTCTTTGCGCAAACTGGCACCGAGCTTAAGATTGCTTATGACCGTGAGATAGGGGAAGAGCTTGCGGTCTTCGGGTATATGGCCGATGCCCCTTCTCACGGTCTCATGCGTCGGAATGCGGTCTATCCTTTGACCCAAAAACCATATTTCCCCTGAGGTTAATGGTACCAGAGCGGATATGGCCCGCATGAGGGTGCTCTTTCCCGCTCCATTCGCGCCTATAATGGTAACTACCTCGCCCTCAGCCACTTTTAAGGAGACGTCATCGAGCGCCATTGACTTCTCGTAATAAACCGTTGCATGCTTTATCTCAAGCAACATATGCATCTCCAAAATACGCTTCAATTACTTCTTTATTCTTCCTCACCTCCTTGGGTGATCCTTCCGCAATCTTGCGCCCAAAACTGATAACGAGTACCCTCTCACATAAATCCAATATTCGCATATTGTGCTCAACCACCAACAAGGTTACCCCCTGCTGGTGTATTTTTTGAATGGCTGTCAGGATAAAATCAATCTCATCCGAACTCATCCCCGCTATCGGCTCATCGAGCAAAAGCAGTCGTGGCCTAATGGCCAAGGCCCTCGCTATGCCGAGCATCTTCTGATACCCATGTGGTAGATTTTTTGCCAGTTCATCCTTAACGTTCTCGAGTCCTACCAGGTGTAAGATTTCTAATGCGTGTTCTAGGATATATGCCTCGTTACGGCGGTAGACAACGGTGTTAAAATAAATATCCCATAAACGTGACCTTGGATGGAGATGGAATGATGCTGATACGTTTTGCAGAACGGTAAAATCACCGAAGAGGGGGTTGAGCTGGAATGTCCTGGCTATTCCCAGTTCAGCAACTTGATGGGATTTTTTCTCACTTATCTCTTCTCCCTCAAATATCACCTTCCCTTTGCTTGCCCGCATCACACCGGTTATGAGGTTGAAGAAGGTCGTCTTACCCGCACCATTGGGCCCGATCAGCCCCACTATTTCTCCCGTGTCGATATGCATATCAAGTTCGTGGACGGCTGCCAAGCCCCCAAAAAATTTGGTTAATCCCCTGACTTCAAGGAGCATGGGCAATCCTCTTACCTCTTTCCATTCCGTCGTTCAGTAACCCTTGTCCTCACCAGTTGAGGAATACTTGCGAGACCTTGGGGCATGAGATACACGACGATTCCCAATATTGCAGCAGAGATAAAGGGAGAATACATTCTCAAATCGCGAAAGAATTCAGGAATGAGAATTAAGATGAAGGTTCCGATGATGGGTCCGGCAAAGCTGCCTATCCCCCCAATGAGCACATACATGACAAGCCATAGAGTTGCCAAGAAGTTAAAGCTTGCAGGAGATAAAACCTGATTATAGTGAGCGTAGCCGGCACCGGCCATCCCGACAAAAAAGCAGCCGACACCGACGACCAAAATCCTGTACCAACTTTCATTTATTCCCACACTGGAGGCAACCAGATGTGATTGAGCTATGGCCTTTAAGTTCATACCGATGCGGCAGAATTCAAATCGGTAGAGGGCTACGATACTCACCAGGGTTAATCCCAGAAAGAAATAGTAATAATATATTTTGGCGGTAGTCACAGGGAACAAAGGGGAAATACCGATAAGCCCACTGTAACCACCAGTCCATATCCCACCTGCTTGAATTATCTGCATCACCCCTATACCAAAGAACAGACTCCCCATTGCATAATACAGCGCCCTCAATCTGGAGAATGGATATCCCATGAGCATACCGATACCCATTGTCACCAACCCCGCCGTAGGGATGGTAATCCAGGGTGGCCAGCCGAGCCATTTTGATGTCATTCCCGCACAATAGGCGCCAATGCCCATGAAACCAGCGTGGGCAAGGGGAAACTGACCAGAGATAGTTATCGTACGCAGACTGACAGCAGCAACAACGTATATAAAAGTCAGGATAAGGACATGCATCACGTAGATAGACCTCAAGAATACTGGCAATAAGGCAACAATGATGACCACCCCAGTGTATAGGGCAGCCTTTTCCCAAATCCTCTTTTCTATATGGGAAGACAAGGCAGTTGCGGAAGGTACTTTTTTATCACGCTTCATGACCAAAAAACCCTTGAGGCCGAATCAGGAGAAGAACGACAACTATGGCGATAACAGAGGCATCACTCGGTGCGCCACTTATAAACAAGGGAAGTATAGAATCGAGGGCGCCCAAGATAAGACCAGCAATGAAGATGCCACTGATGGTTCCTATGCCGGCCAGTATGACTATCATGAGCACCTTGACCAACATGAAGTCACCCATAAAGGGGCCTAAACCGAGGTAGGCACCCATGAGGCACCCGGCTATAGCCGCCAGACCACAGCCGATAAAACAGGCGAGGGCCGAAATGTAGTGAACGTTTATACCTTGGAGGAGGGCCCCCTCTCTATTTTGAGAGATGGCCCGCATCTGCTGCCCCCACTTTGTGCGATGCACGAACCATATTATCGCCACCAAGAGGGTGATACCGAGAGCAAAGGTAACGATCCTTTCATAGCTCACCGATACAGGTCCGATTTTAAAAATGCCTTCAACGAATGGGGGTAGCGATAATATCTGAGTTCCGGCAATAATATTAACGGCGGTCTGCAACACTACCGTTATCACTACACAGATCATTACGGTGCGGTTGAAATCCCCGGAAAAAGGGCGAAAACAGAACCTCTCGAGAAATAATCCCACCGTAGCGATGCTCAAGCCTGTCAGCACTAAGGCCGCCCACGGATTAAGACCCAATAGCCTTATTAAGGCCAATCCGAAATAACCGCCCACCATGTATATTGCACCGTGGGCGAGATTGATGATCCCCAATATGTTAAAGAGAAATGCGAAGCCCAACGCCACCAATATGTACATCGATGACAATATCAGTACGTTCGTTAACGTTGCGACTATCTGTTCCATATGAGCCGTACTCAGGCCAAACGTGACCTCTGTTCTCATTCACTTGAGGTGAGAGGTATGCCTCCCACCCCAAGTGAATGTATATGCAAGAACAGCTTACCTAAGGGATGACACCCAAATTTATCCAGCCAGCAGAAGCCTCTTTCTCGCCCTTCAATATCTGTATGGGCTGGGGTGAAGCAACCACGTGGTGTTTAATGCCGAAGGTTTTGTCTCCGCATATCTTCGCTTTTCCGAAGATAGTTTCTACTTCGTCCATTGACTCCCACTTTTCCTTTACTACGGTGGGGTCGAGGCTTTGAGCTGCCTCAATCACCTCTTTGAGAATCCACAAGCAATTGGGCCCTGACATTTCCAGCTGATAATCCTTGCCGTACTTAGCTACAACCCTGTTGACTATCTCTTTCGCCACAGGGGGCATATTCTGATCATCAGGGGTGTAAGCGACGGTGAAGACATCCTTCATAGCTTTCACACCGGCGATACCAGCAACCTGGCTTATGCGCGCGGGGAGAGATCCGGCGATCGGCTTGTTATTGCCGAGCGCCCGAAGCCCTTTAACGATGCCGGCCAGATGGGGAACGAGACCATTTTGCAAAAAGATGGCATCGGCCTCTTTAACGGCGTTCAATTTTGCCGCTATCGGGCTAAAGTCCTGCATTTCATTGGGATAAGCTATTGTCTCACCCACGACGGATATCCCTTGTGCTGCCAGTAGTTTCTTGGCTATTGGTATGACAAACGGTACAGCGCCATCATCAGGAGTAACAATAACAACTTTTTTAACCTGAGGATACGCCTTTTTGAGATACTTCGTAGCGGCAACAGATGTTAACGCACTGCCGTTGCCACCGAGGAACGCATAGGGTGTATTGGCATCTACTTCGCCAGGGGTATTGACGCACCAGGTAATGACGCGGAGTACTTTGTTTGGATCGCATACCGGTCCTGCGGCTGCAGCAAAGAATGCAGTCGGCCCAATGACAAACTTCATCTTCTTGTCAAAAACAAGTCTATTCGCCGCGGCCGTCACGCCGTCCATGGTACTCTTACAATCTTCGACGAGAAGCTCAATCCGGTATTGCTGGCCATTAACCGTAATCCCGCCCTGCTCATTTATTATATCCGCAGCAATTTTGGTTTGATTCAGATCCGGAACTTCGCGTACTGAGAAAAAGCCCGTCACAGAAAGAAGACAGCCGATCTGCAGTGTCTTCTCAGTCGCACGAGCAGGGGTAGCATAGCCGGCGCCGACTATGCCTGCTACCAAGAACAATGCTACGAGCACAAAAAAAGTCCTTTTCATAATTCACCTCCTGTATTTTTTAAAGATTTCTAGTTAGTGTATCTGACTCGTTCGATATGACATCACCCCCTTTCTTTGCCAATGATGATAGTACCGTGCGGATTCATAAGCTTAGTCCGCTGTATCACGATGCTCGCCATTCTTACCATAATTCCTTTTTAGAGTCAAACAGTTAGCCTGTACAACAGCAGAGTGACCCCCTTTATAAAGCACAGATTCTTTCACGTGCGATCTTGTCTAACTAGCTGCCATCAATAGCTTATTTAATATTAGAAATTGTTAGGAAAATTCTGGGAGCTTTACTTTTGTGCGATTAGGTTATATTTTGTGATGAGAAGACTATCGTAAAAAGATGACTCAATGCAAAGGGATTTTGTTTTCCTATGTCGCGAACTGAACCTAAGACAGATGATCTCGCCCAGAAGATCAAAGAGGTCCTTGCACAGCGGGGGGTCAAGCGGGTAACAGCGAGATCAGATCATACGAAGGCCGCGGTGTTGCTTCCTTTGTTTGTCAAGGATGGTTCATGTCACATCCTCTTTACCAAGAGGAGCGAGAAGGTACGATACCATAAGGGTGAGATCTCTTTCCCCGGAGGGAATTACGACGCTACTGATGAAGATCTTTTGGCTACTGCCCTCAGGGAGGCGCATGAGGAGATCGGCCTGAAGCCACAGGATGTTTCCCTCTTGGGGGCGTTGGATGAGATGATGACCATGACCGATTTTATCGTCTCACCCTTTGTGGGCCACTTCCCCTACCCGTATACCTTTGTTCCATCACCTGATGAGATCGAAGAGATCATCATCCTCCCCCTGGCTGATTTCCTCAAAGCGGGGGTTTTGAGCGAGGAATACAGGACGTACAATAAGAAGACCGAGAAGGTGCCCATCTATCACAGTGGCGGGCACGTTATCTGGGGGGCAACGGCACGCATCTTGCGACAATTCCTCGAACTGATACCTCAAGAAGAACTCAGAGGATAATCATCCGTTTGATATGCTTGATGATTTCATTGGGGTCATCGATGACCTGAATGATCTCCAGATCTTCGGGACGGATGTGTTGTGCCTTCAGCAGGGGACCCTGTATCCAATCCAATAGACCCTGCCAATAGTCTGCGCCTACCAGGATGACGGGAAAGGGTTTGATCTTTTCGGTCTGGATGAGCGTAATTGCCTCAAAGAGCTCATCGAGGGTCCCGAACCCGCCCGGAAAGATAATATAGGCCACCGCATATTTGACGAACATCATCTTCCGTACGAAAAAGTAGCGGAAGTTGAGGCGGATGTTTGCGTAGGTATTGGGCGGCTCTTCACGGGGGAGGTCTATATTGAGCCCTACGGACTTCGCACCACCTTCTGCGGCCCCTTTATTGGCGGCCTCCATGATCCCCCTTCCGCCGCCGGTGATGACGTTAAAACCGTTTTCCGCCAGGAGCTGCGCCACCTGCAGCGCCTTTTTATAGGTGGGATTATTGGGGCTGACGAGATGGGAGCCGAAGATGGTCACCGCGGGTTGGACCTCCGCCAGGGTCTCGAAGCCCTCAACGAACTCGGCGAGGATCCGAAAGAGCCTCCAGGAATCTTTGACCGTGATGTCGTCGATGAGGTATTGCTTTTCCGTCATAGAGCAGCCCTTCGCGTATGCATTTCAAAATTCATCTTGAAAACACCACAACCCGTCTATATTATGGCAAAGGTGTGCCGAAGTCAACGAGATTGGAAATAATATACCATTATGAAAGATAAGCTATGGAACTGCTGAGGATAGGCCTTGTCTTCGCCCTGATCGTCTTGCTCTTGGTGCGGCGGGTACAGCTCTGGCTCACGCTCTGTATCGGAGCGATTGCCCTGGGGTTGTTCTATAGGCTTCCGTTGTTGACGATCGGATCAGAATTCTTCCGCGGACTCGTTGAGCCCCAGACCATACACCTCGTCTTTGCACTCGTATTCATCCTCCTGCTCAGTGAGATCATGAAGGAGGCAGGGGAGATGCGCCGGATGATCGATTCTTTCGGTGCCATCACCAATGACCTCCGAGCAGTC
>Ga0315551_10003433_pt1 | contig 11288 bp, 8 predicted proteins | sample SalMarSW160290MG_FD_203678 | JGI IMG/M metagenome (GOLD analysis project Ga0315551, IMG submission 203678) | Salt marsh sediment microbial communities from the Plum Island Ecosystem LTER, Massachusetts, United States - Salt Marsh Sediment SW1602-90 ... | reverse complement strand
GGGGCTGTTTGACGCGGGCGCCGGAAAGCCGCAGGCACCCGTAGATCAGCGCGAGGGCGGCGAGCTGCAGCGGGATGGCCACCGCCCATCCAAATGTCTCGCCGAGGGACACCGCGCCGATGCCTGGCAGCGCCGTCCACCAGTGCATGTGGAGGCTGGCCCAGAATCCGCCGACGCAGAAAAACACCAGGACCACCAGCATCCGCGCGTTGCCGCCGCCGGCGGTATAGAGGGTGCCCGAGGCGCAGCCGCCCGCCAGTTGCATGCCGATGCCGAAGACGAAGGCGCCGAACGCCATCGAGACCCCGACCGGAGCGACGGCGCCGGCCACCGGCCGGCCAAAAGCGGTCCCAACGGCGAGGACCGGCGCGAACAGCAGAATCGCCGCCGCCAGCATCACCAACTGGGCGGCGACGGCGGAGAGATCACCGGCGACGACCGCGTTGCGGTAGGCGCTGGAGAAGCCGAAGGCGGCATGGTAGAGGCTGGCGCCGAGGGCGATGCCGATCAGCAATAACGCCACCTGGCGCCCGCCGAACCCGATCAGTGCGACCAAAAACGCGCCCGCGACGACCCCCGCGAGCGCCAGGATCGGCGCCTGGATTCGAGACGGGGACGCGAGGGCGCTGCTCACCACCGGCCGATGATCCTATTCCAGGGAATCGGCGACGATCTTGGCGACGATGAGGTCGAGTTCCCCGCCCATCTTGATGAGATCCTCGTTCTCGTAGACTGCGAAAACCTGGCTCGGTTGCCGGAAGGTCAGCCTGGCGGTTCCGTCCGGCTGCTCGGTGACGTAGAGACGCAGCGGCGCCTCGATCCCCGCCGCCTCGCTCGCCGCCAGCATGCGCACCGCGAACTGCGGCTTGAAGATCATGATGACGCGGTTGCCGGGAATGGTGACGCCGATTGCCTTTGCCCCGCAGTCGGCGCAAGCCTGGGCGACGATGCCCATGGCGTTGGCCTTGATTGCTTCCTGCAACGCCGCGACGTACGGTTCGAAAGGCTTGCCGGTATCGATCACCCGGGTCCCGGGGTAGGGGGTCGGGTTGTCGGCCGACGAAGGCACGGGGGCAAACAGCCACAGTGTCATCAGCAACGTCGCGATCAGGCGCATATCCAGCTCCCACGGTCCAGGGTTGAAAGACAGGGTTGCGAGCCAGCGTACGCTTCCGACGGCGCCGAGGCCAGCGGCCGGCCCCGGCGGTCACGTACATTTGACGCAGCCGTCCGACGCTATTTGACAAGGTTCTGCGCGCGATCTTGCTCCTGCTCCGTAGCATCTTCGGCCGCCGCTTCGAGCTGAGCGAGGTCGATCCTGGCGGCGCGCCAGGCGACCTTGTCGGTGGAAATCCGGATCTGGCGGACATCGTCGACCGACTGCTCGAAATGGCGCTGCAGTTTGGCGACGCGGTCGTCAAGTCGGGTGACGTCGTCGGCCATCGCCCGCAGTTCGGTCTGGATGCGGCCGGCCTGCTCGCGCAGCCGGACATCCTTGAGGATCGCCCGGACCGTGTTCAGGGTCGCCCACAGGGTCGTCGGCGACACGATCCACACCTTGCGGCGGAACGCGTCTTCGACGACGTTGGCGAAGTTGGCGTGAAGCTCGGCGTAAACCGCTTCCGACGGCAGAAACATCAGCGCCGAATCCGCCGTCTCGCCGGCGATGATGTACTTCTCCTGGATGTCGCGGACATGCTTGCGGACGTCCAAGCTGAACGCCCGTGCAGCCTGCACCGCCGCCGCCTTGTCGCCGGCGTCGCGGATCGCCCGATAGCTCTCCAGCGGGAATTTGGCGTCGATCACCAGCGGTCCGGGGGGATCCGGGAGTTTCAGCAAACAGTCGGCGCGGTTGCGGTTGCTCAGCGTCGCCTGAAGCGCGTAGGCCGACGGCGGCAGCAGATTGGCGACAAGATCGTGGAGTTGGACCTCGCCGAAGGCGCCGCGGGCCTGCTTGTTGGACAGAATGTCCTGGAGGCCGACCACCTGCGCCGACAACTCGGTAATGTTCTTCTGCGCCGCATCGATGACCGCGAGGCGTTCGTGCAACCCGCGCAGCGTCTCGCCGGTTTTTTGTCCCTGCTCGAGCAGGCTGTCGCCGAGCCGCTTGGTCAACCCGTCCAGGCGCTGGTTGACCCCGAGCTGGGTCTGCTCGAGGCGGCCGGCCAATTCGGCCTGGGTGCCGGCGAGCCGGTCGGCCAGCTCGGAGAACCGCGCGATCTGTGCAGCAGCCTCACCGCGCCTCCGCGCGCCGCGGTTCAAAACCACGACCAGGACGACGACGGCAACAACGGCACCCATACCGATGGCGAGCACGGGATCGAGGACGCGGATGCTCTGGACGAGCCGGCCGAGAATTTGCTCCATGCCCACCAGATCACTAGTTTGCGTTGGCCGGACCTTGCACCAGAGCGCCGGGGAACGCAAACTCTCCGCACCTTAGCGGATCACGAAGAAAGGGAAGAGAGATGCGTGTTGGCTTGTCGGCCCTGTTGCTTGGTGTTTTGTCCGCGGCCGTCCTGGTCGGGCAGGCCGGGGCGCAGGAATCCCGGTTGGGTGCGGAGGAGCGGACCGCACTGGCGGTGACCATTTATGGTGGCGGGCTGGCGCTGGTGCGCGACCAGCGCGCCGCGGTCCTGAAACAGGGCGGCAACCGGTTGGCCTTCGAGGGCGTCAGCCGGCAGATGATTCCGTCGAGCGCGGTACTGGGATCGGGAGCGGGCGTTCGGGTCGCGGAGATCGATTACGACTTCGATCTGCTGACACCGGAAGCCCTGCTCCGCCGTTCGGTGGGACGCGAGGTGGAAGTGGTGCGCACCCACCCGACCACCGGCGAGGACACCGTCGAGACCGCCACGTTGCTCGGCGCCGAAGGCGGCGTCGTCCTGCGCTATCGCGATCGGGTTGAGATCGGTATGCCGGGGCGGCTGGTGTTCAAGCATCTGCCCGAGGATCTGCGTCCGCTGCCGTCGCTGGTCGCCGGCGTCAACAGTGACGCGGCCGGCCGGCGGGAACTGGAGCTGAGCTACCTGACCACCGGTCTCTCCTGGCAAGCCGATTATGTAGTCGCATTGGATGAAACAACCGGCCGCCTCGATATCGCCGGGCGGGCGACGTTGACCAATGTCAGCGGCACTGACTATCGCGAGGCATCGGTCGGGCTGATCGCCGGGCAGGTGAACCGGGTCTCGCAACCAGCCCCGCGGCCGCAATACCGGACTATGGAGATGGCGGCAGCGATGCCCGCCGACGCCGCGTCGATGCCGGCGCGCGAAGCGGTCGGCGATCTCCACCTGTATCGCCTCGAACGGCCGGTGACCATCGACGATCGGCAGACCAAGCAGGTTGCGCTCTTGGCGGCGGAAGGTGTTCCGTTCGTGCGCGAATACATCAGCGAGGCCGGTGTCCAGGTGTTCGGGCGGCAACCGGGCGAGCCTCGCCCCACCCATCCCCAAGTCGTCCTCCGTTTCGACAACGCCGAGGCGGACGGTCCCGGCATCCCGCTGCCGGCTGGGGTTGCCAGGGTCTACACCCGGGATTCGACGGGCGCCAAGCGGCTTCTCGGCGAAGACCAACTCGACAATACCCCGGTCGGCGAATCGGTGGAGCTGACCCCGGGCGAGGCGTTCGATGTCACCGTAAAGCGCCGACAGACCGATTTCGTGCGAGCGGGACTGCCCGATGGGGTGTTCGAAAGCGCCTACCGCCTGGAGGTCAACAACGCAAAGGCCGAAGAAGTCACCGTGAAACTCGTCGAGATCATCCCCGGTGACTGGAAGATCCTCGAAGAGAGCGCCGCCCACGAGACGGAGACCGCCGAGCGGCTGGTTTGGCGGTTGGCAATTCCCGCCAAGGGAACCGCCGAGTTGACCTATCGGGTCCGGGTGCATCGGTGAACGGCCATGCAATCTTGACGGCCCCGGCCGATGTTCATATGTGATTGTTTCGGCAGGTAGTAACCGGAGTCCCGTGCAGGATGTCGCAGCTATCGATCCTCGTCGTCCCCGATTCGCGTCTAAAACGGCACGCCGAGCCGGTTGAGCGCGTCGACAAGGAAGTGCGCCGGTTGATGGACGGAATGCTGGAGGCGATGCACGGGGCAAAGGGTATTGGGCTGGCGGCACCGCAGGTAGGCGTGCTGAAGCGGGTGATCGTCTGCGACGTCTCCCGGCCCGAAGACGAGCCGCAGCCCTATCGCATGGCCAATCCTGAGATCCTTTGGCAGTCCGAGGACGAGATCAGCGGCGAGGAAGGCTGCCTTTCGCTGCCCGAACAATACGGTGACGTGACCCGGCCGGCGCGGATCAAGGTGCGCTATCTTGATTACCAGAACGAAATCCGCGAGATGGAGGCCGATGGCCTTCTCGCCCGCTGCATCCAGCACGAAACGGACCATCTCGAGGGCGTTCTTTTCGTCGACTACTTGTCGTCGCTGAAGCGCAATATCATCCTCCGCAAGTTGGCAAAGGCCAAGAAACAGACGGCGGCGGTGTGAGCCGACGCACCGGCATGGCTACGCTGCGTCTCGTATTCATGGGTAGCGCCGGGTTTTCGGTGCCGACGCTACGGGCGTTGCTGGAAGCCGGTCACCGGGTCGTCGCCGTCTACACCCAACCGCCGCGACCCGCCGGCCGCGGACACAGGGAGCGGCTGTCACCGGTTCACGTCTTCGCCGCCGAGCGGGGACTCGAGGTGCGAACGCCGGCGAGCCTCAAGGGGGAGGAGACGCAACGGGCGTTCGCGGCGCTCTCGAGCGACGCCGCCGTCGTTGCAGCCTATGGCCTCATTCTGCCGGCACCGGCGTTGGCGGCGCCCCGCCTCGGATGCCTCAACGTCCATGCTTCCCTGTTGCCGCGTTGGCGCGGCGCCGCACCGATCCAGCGCGCCATCCTCGCCGGCGATCTTGAGACCGGCGTCACCATCATGCAGATGGACGAGGGACTCGACACCGGATCGATCCTGAGCGTCGGCAAGGTGCCGATCGCCGCCGACACGACGGCGGAATCCTTGCACGACGTGCTGGCGGAGATGGGGGCGAAGCTGGTGGTCGAGGCGCTAGACGGCGTCGTCGCCGGGACCCTGACGGCACGGCCGCAGCCCGAAACGGGAGCGACCTACGCCCGCAAGTTGGAACGCGACGAGGGCCGCCTCGACTGGACGAGGCCGGCGGCGGAACTGGAACGGGCGGTGCGGGCGCTCAATCCATGGCCGGGAGTTTGGTTCGAATACCGGGGCGAGCGGATCCGGGTGCTTGCCGCCGAAGTCGCCGAGGCCGTCGCGGCTCCCGGCACCGTTGTCGACGGCCGGTTGACAATCGCTTGTTCCGGAGGGGGCTTGCGGCCGCTCCGCGTGCAGCGGGCCGGCAAAGCGCCGGTCGACACGGATGCGTTTCTGAGGGGCTTCGCGCTGCCCGAGGGGACGCGGGTGACCTAGATTTTCAGGCGATGTTGGCCAGTCGCGGCGCGGAGTCTTCGATCTTTTGGATCTTGTCGATGCCCCGGCGCATCTCGGACATGATGAATTCGGAACGCTTCGAGGGCCCCCCGGATTTCTTGTGGGGAAACAGCTTGGCCCAGGTTTCCAACTTGACCGTCAGCGAACAGAGCACGCCGCCAATGGTCGTGTGGTAGCCTTTGATGGTCCGTTCGACCTCCCGGAACCGGGCGGCGGAGACGTTCTTCCACATATCCTTGGTGCTGCTGTCGAAGTTGTCGAAACGACTGTTGAGAGAAAACATCAGGCCGTTCAGCATCGCTTGGATGGTGCGGCAGGTTTCCATCAGCTTGGAGTCCTGCTGAACCTGGCGATTGCGGCAGAGATCCTCGGTCCATTCCATGAAGACGCCGACAATCGGTTCGATATGGTCCAGGCACTGCTTGTAGTAGGCCAGCGAAAGAAAGATATCGCCATAGTCCTCCAGGAATTTCGGAATGTCCTGGATCTTAATCTCCAGCCGATGGGCCATGATCTTGAGCTTTGCCAGCGCCCGCTTGATGTCGGGCTCCCGGAACAGCGCGATGATGTCCTCGAAACCCTTGATCGAGACGTCGTCGTCGCCGTAGATCTTCATGATCAGCGGTCGGGTGAACGCCGTCATGTATTCGGTCAGTTCCTCGTTCTTCCGTTTCGACAGCTTGAGCGCATCGTGGTTGTTGATCGGGATGCCTTGCTCGCGAAGCAGGATGCGAAGGGTATAAACGTCGAAGCTGGGAAGGAGCGCAAGCTTGCGCAGGACCTCGAGATCCGGATGGATCGGGATGTCGGGCCAGCGAAACTCGTTGGGCAGCGCCTCGATGTCGATTTGGCCGCTGCCGGTATCGGCATCGTCGAACAACTCGACGACGCTTTCCAGCCGCACGTTCTTGATCAGTCGCGCTCGTCTGAGCGCCGGCGTTTTCAACGGAATGATGGACAATGGCAGGATGTACAAGGCATCCCGGTCGACATCGCGGATCGTGTCCAAGGGCTGCTCGGCAATGGCGTCCGTCATGGTTTCCGTTGCGTCTAGGTGAAGGGGGCGTTATCGCTTCAATCTACCGGAAAATGCAGTATACCACTTTGGCGAGAAAAATCGATAGGTTTGTTTACCATAAGGGGTATTTCTACTCAGCTCCATTCGAGCTTCTCAAGGCACCAGAAAATACAGGCCCGGCGCTGCGATGCCACGATATAAGCTGACCATCGAGTACGACGGGGGCGGATTCGTCGGCTGGCAGAGGCAGGAAAATGGTCTTTCCGTGCAGCAAGTCCTGGAGCGCGCCGTCGCTGGCTTTTGTGGGCAAAACGTCAATGTTTTCGCGGCTGGCCGGACCGATGCCGGTGTCCATGCGTTAGGACAGGTAGCCCATTTCGATATCGACCGAAGCGCCCGGCCTGAAACCGTCCGCAGCGCCCTCAACTTTCATCTCAAGCCGGAACCGGTGGCGGTGCTGAAGGCCGAAGCGGTGCAATCGGACTTCCACGCCCGCTTCTCCGCCCGCGAGCGTGCCTACCTCTATCGCATCACCAACCGCCGGGCTCCGCTGGCGCTGGAACGCGGTCGGACGTGGTGGGTGCCGACGCCCCTCGATATCCCGGCGATGGCCGACGCCGCCCAGGTGCTGGTAGGGCGGCACGATTTCACCAGTTTCCGCGCCTCGATCTGTCAGGCCACCTCGCCGGTCAAGACCCTCGACGCCGTCGCGGTGGTAGGCGATGGCGAGGAGATTCGCATCGAGGTCCGCGCCCGCTCGTTTTTGCACCATCAGGTACGCAACATCGTCGGCACCTTGAGGCGCGTCGGCGAAGGCAAATGGACGGCGGCCGACGTCGCGACGGTGCTGGCGGCGCGCGACCGCACCAAAGCCGGTCCGACCGCGCCCGCCGAGGGTCTGTACCTGGTATCCGTGACCTATTAAGCGGCGGGAACTAGGCCAATTACCCAATCCAAGCCCCGGTGTGCTATCGTTCGAGGCAGGTCTTGGTCCGCTCCCAGCTCTTGAACCGAGGGTTCCTGCCGCAGCCCAAAGCCCGCGCCGCCCTGATCGGCCACGACCTCTCCACCTTCGGTTACGCCTGCGGCGTTACTTCGGATTGAGCCACGTCGGTCGCGCGACAACCGAAGGGTTTGTGGTACACTCGCGGCGCGGATAACCTCGGCGGCGGTAGTTGACGCGCGAGGGTTTGCTTAGACGACCAGGAGGGGTTATGGGGGATCGCCTCGTTGAGCAGTGGCTGAGCGACCTTGGCCTGAGCCAATACGCAACCGCGTTCACCGAGAACGCGATCGACTGGGATGTCTTGACCGACCTCACGGAGCAAGACCTCGAGTCGATGGGTATCAGACTGGGCGACCGCAAAAGACTCCTCAGGGCGATTGAAACGCTGGTGCCGGTTGCTGCCCCCGCGGCAGGATCGCGAGCGGCTGAAGACATCGCACAGAAGCCGCTGGAGACACCGCCCCGCGATCGCCACCAGCCCGCGGCGACGGCGGCCCAAGCCGAGCGTCGCCAGCTCACGGTGATGTTCTGCGACATGGTCGGCTCGACGGCGCTTTCCACCAGGCTCGATCCGGAGGACATGAGCGAAGTCCTGCGCACCTTCCAGCATGCCTGCGCGGAAGTCATTGCCGGGTTCGACGGGTTCATCGCCCGTTACATGGGCGACGGCATGCTCGTCTATTTCGGCTACCCGCGGGCCCATGAAGACGATGCCGAGCGGGCGGTGCGAACCGGGCTCGGGATCAGCGCGGCGATGGAGCCCCTCAACGAAACGCTCAGGCGAGACATGGACATCGAGGTGGCGGTGCGGATCGGCATCGCCACCGGACGGGTTGTGGTCGGCGATATCGTGGGCGATGGACCTTCGGAAGAGAAAACGGTGGTTGGCGAGACGCCGAACCTGGCGGCTCGCCTGCAGGGGCTCGCCCGGCCGAACACGGTGGTGATCGCTCCCGCCACCCGCGAGCTGCTGGGCGAACGATTTGAATACAAAGATGTCGGCGTCCATCGGCTCGAAGGCTTTGGCGGGGAGATGCGGGCCTGGCAGGCGGTTCGACCCAGAGAGTCCGGAAGCGCATTCGAGCCCGGTCATATCGAGGGCCTTGCGCCACTGGTCGGTCGGGACAGCGAGGTTGCGCTGGTTTTGGATCGTTGGCGGCAGGCGAAGGAAGGCGAAGGGCAGGCGGTGCTGTTGTCGGGCGAGCCGGGCATCGGCAAGTCGCGGATCACCCTCACGCTCCGCGAACGGATCGGCAGCGAACCGTATACGTACGTCTCGTACCAGTGCTCGTCTTTCCATCGAAACAGCGCTCTTTATCCGGTGGTCGAGCATATCAGGCGTACCGCCCGGTTCGATCGTCAGGATTCCGACGACCGTAAGCTCGACAAGCTGGAAGCCGTTCTCGACAGGACGGTGAGCCATTTCGAGGAGGTGGTGCCGTTGCTTGCCGGGCTGCTTTCCCTATCGACGGACGGCCGTTACCCGCCGCTGGAGATGAGCCCGCGGGGGCAGAAAGAGGCCGGCATCGCCGCCGTCGTCGATCAGATCGAGGCGCGTGCCGCACGCGGACCGGTACTGGTGTCATTCCAGGACCTCCACTGGATCGATCCCACTTCGCTGGAGTTTCTCGACCTTCTGGTCGAACGCGCGCGGAGCATTCCCGTGATGGTCCTCGTCACCTTCCGTCCGGAGTTTGCCGCGCCATGGACGGGCCAATCGCACGTTACCTCCCTGTCCCTCAACAGGTTGAGTCGGAAGAGGTGCGTGGAACTGGTGGAGGGGGTCACCGCCGGCAAGCCGCTGCCCGAATCGCTGGTCGACCAGATCGTCGCCAAGACCGACGGGGTGCCGCTGTTCGTCGAGGAACTCACCAAGACGGTGCTCAATTCCGGGCTGCTCGAGGAGAGAGACGGTCGCTACGTTCTGAACGGTTCGTTGCCGCAGCGGGCGATCCCCTCGACGATTCAGGATTCGCTGATGGCCCGACTCGATCAGCTTGGCGCCGACAAGGAAATTGCCCAGATCGGCAGCGTCGTCGGTCGGCAGTTCTCCCGTGAACTGCTGGCGGCGGTCACCCAAATGCCCGAAAAATTGCTGGACGGCGCACTGGAGCGACTCGTCGAATCGGAATTGGTTTTTTCCCGCGGCAGTCCTCCGGAGACGACCTATACCTTCAAGCACGCCCTGGTTCAGGACGCCGCCTACGAAAGTCTGTTGTTCAGCCGGCGAAAGGAGTTGCACGGCCGGATAGCAAGGACGATGGAATCGAAGTTCGCGGAATCCGCCAGGACCAGTCCAGAAATGCTCGCCCACCATTACACCGAAGCCGGGGAAACTTTAAAAGCGATCAACTATTGGTTGAAAGCGGCGGAAAGCGCGAGCGATCGTTCGGCGAACGTGGAAGCGGTTAATCACCTGAGGACGGGGCTTGGGCTTGTGGAAGCGCTGCCGGACGGGTCCGAGCGCAAAGTCCTGGAGCTCAAACTGCAAATTCCGTTAGGCGCGACGCTGATCACTCTCAAAGGTGCGGGCTCGACGGAGGTCGAACAGGTTTACGCCCGCGCGTTGGAACTTTGTGCCGAACTGCCCGAGTCGCGCCTGCACTTTGCCGCACTTTGGGGATGGTGGCGGCTTTCCATGAACTTCCAGACCGGTCACGAACGGGCGGACAAGCTGTTGGTACTGGCTCGGAACCTCGGTGATTCCGGCCTGTTGATGCAAGCTCATCACTGCCTGTGGGCGACCATGTTCATGCTTGGAAACCAGAGCGGTTGCTATCGGCATATCATCGAAGGGCTCGAGCTCTACGACGAAAAACGGCACCGCGCGCACGCTTCCGTCTACGGTGGCCACGACGCCAGGGTTTGCGGCCACGGCGAAGCCGGTCTGGCGTTGTGGCTGCTCGGTTTTCCCGATCAGGCGCTGGCGCGCGTCCGCATGGCCGAGGATTGCGCCCGGGCGCTGTCCCACGCTGGAAGCATGGCCCACGCCATGGACATCAGGGTGATGCTGCATCACTACCTGCGCGATGGCGACGAGGTTCGGAGAATCGCCGAAGCTTTGGTCGCCTTCGGTGAGGAGAAGGGCTTCCCCGACTATGTGGCGAAGGGAATCTTTTTCGGTGGTTGGGCGTTGATCACGCAGAATCGGGCCGAAGCGGGGCTCGCCGATCTGCACAAGGGCATCGAGATGCAGCGCGCGATCGGGACCAAGGAGGATTTCCCGGTCTATTACGACATGCTGGCGGAGGCCTATCGGCTCGGCGGGCAGTGCGAGCAGGCCCTGACCCAGCTCGACGAGGGTTTCGCGGTGGCGGACGAAAGCGGGATTCACTACTGGGATGCCGAACTCCATCGCCAGAAGGGCGCGGTGCTGTGCTCCCTCGGAGAAGATCGTGAGCCGGAGGCCGAGGCCTGTTATCGAGAGGCCCTCGAGATCGCCGGCCGGCAAAAAGCAAAATCGCTTGAACTGCGAACGGCGGTGAGCTTGGCCCGCCTGAGGCAGGCACAGGGCAAAACCAGGGAGGCACGCGAGGCGCTCTCTTCCGTGTACGGCTGGTTCACGGAAGGCTTCGAGACGATCGATCTTGTCGAGGCCAGGGCGATGCTGGCGTCGCTGTCGTGAACGGGTCGGGGATGTTGGACACGACCGAGCACCAGGGCACGCTCAAGGGGTACCGTTCCGGCACCCACCGGTTGATCGCCCCGGTTGAGACCGTCTCCCGGGTTCGGCCACTGATGCCGGTGATGGGCATCACCCGCGTTGCCAACGTCACCGGGCTCGATGTCGTCGGCCTTCCGGTGGTGATG
>Ga0315551_10003425_pt1 | contig 11299 bp, 8 predicted proteins | sample SalMarSW160290MG_FD_203678 | JGI IMG/M metagenome (GOLD analysis project Ga0315551, IMG submission 203678) | Salt marsh sediment microbial communities from the Plum Island Ecosystem LTER, Massachusetts, United States - Salt Marsh Sediment SW1602-90 ... | reverse complement strand
TGAGAGGAAGTTGGAAATACGTATACGCAACGATAAGTCCCGCATAGGAGTATATCTGGAAATGGGGATACAAATGAATATGCAACAACTTCAGCAGTACCAATGTTATGATCCCGTTCTCACCGAGAATAATAATAAATGCAAATGCCAACGGAGCACCTGCGAAGTTGGTTGTGACATTTGATAGAGCAAGAAATATATCTCTCACCCATCGAGTTTTTACTTTGAGCATATTATATCCGATGAAGGTCCCAAGAATGGTCCCAAGAAGAGCAGTAATAAAAGAGATACGGATACTATTCCAGAAAGAGAGCATATATATCGGTTGAGTTAAACCTGTATAATTAGCCAGTGTTACAGCGCCATCCGGATTAAAGAAGCTATCTTTGATAAGAATAATTATTGGAATGATTTCAAATGCAAGGCAAAATATGAAAAAAGGTACTACTCCAAGGCTCGCAACTATTTTGGCGAACCATGGATGAGTTATGCTCAGGGACCTCTTGTCCAAAATCACTCCTTTTTTTAGAAACTTGTCTAATTAAATTATTTTATTGATCGTATCAAGCATATTGTTGCACGAATCATTAAATATGTCAATTGAAAGATACTTAAAATTTATTCTACATCACCCGATTGTTTTAACAACCGATACACACTCTGACGTGAGGCCCTGAAATCTGCCGGCAAAAGCCCACGCTCCCGTGCCACCCTCAACAACGTCGGAACCGAGGCCACACTAAGCTCCCTCTTCAGATTGATCAACATGCTCTGCGTCTCCTCATCCATAGATCGATACCTCCCTCTCACTGATATCCTGTAAAACCTTTTCCTTCCTCCCTCGATCTTCCCTGCGTAACCCGATCAACGACGCAATCACTCGAACCCGAAACAACCCAATCTTCTGCTTCTTCAGCTCCTCCATCAACACCCCCTGCGGGAGCTATGTGGGTTTAAAGTTGAGAAAGGGTTAGATGCAGTACCTGGGAGTTGGGTGTACAGCAGGTTTCTAAAGAATCTGATGAAACATTAAGAAGAGATAGAAGGGATATTTGAGGATTTGGTGGAGAAGGTTTGAGGAATCGAAGTCAAAGATAAAAGAATTATTTAATGAATAGTTAGAAGATGAGAGTTAGTAAGAACATACATTATTGCGAAGCAAAACATTTACGAAACCAAAGATTTTGCACAGTTCCGACTAAGACAAAATAGGGACAGGTCGTATTTTTACTTTTTCCATGATCTGTCCATTACCCAAAAGCTTATAATCAGGTCCTTCTCATAGATACTTATAAAATTATATTGCAATTAGTTGCCAAAAATGGTATATTAATGCCATGAAATGGGCAGATCTGCTTGACTTAATTGGGAATGAACCAGTTTTTAACTCGAGTTTGTTAATGGCTGGACCTGTAAATTCAACCGATATAAGAAGGCAATTCTCCCGCTGGGTACATACAGGCCGACTCATTCAGATTCGTAAAGGATTGTATATGCTATCAGATACTTACCGAAAAAAAACACCCCATCCCTTCTTGGTAGCGAACATGGTGAAACGAGCGTCTTATGTTAGTCTGCAATCGGCTTTGTCGCACTATGGTTTGATTCCAGAGTATGTCCCGTATGTTACCAATGTAACAACTGGCAGACCCGAAACAATTTTTTCTTCAATTGGAAATTTTATTTTCAAGCATATTAAAACAGCCTTGTTTCATAGCTATAAATATATTGAGCTTGGTGAAGGCCAATCAGCATTCATTGCCAGTCCCGAGAAATCTCTTCTTGACTTACTCTATTTAACACCTGTTTCAGATAGTATTCACTATCAAAATGAGCTTAGATTACAAAATCTTGAAGCATTAGATATTGTTAAACTTTTTCACTTGGCTCAGGAAAGTAAAAGCCAAAAACTATTACGTGCTGTTAAAAATATTGTGTTACAGGTAAACGAACAACATGGATAAGATATATGAAAGATTATCTGAAAAGTATAGTTTCTGGGATTTCTAATAAACTTCTTGCAAGAGGTAAGACTGTAGAATATTGCCAGGAGAAGATCCTTCAGGTTTTACAGGAGAGAGGAGCTTTTCAGCAGTGGATATTCCATGGTGGAACTGCATTACGATTCTTGTACTCTCTACCGCGTTACTCAGAAGACCTTGATTTTGCTCTTGCAGAGAAAGAAAAAGCAGCTGATTTTCATTCTGTTATTCAATGTATCCGGAAAGCATTCGAGACTGAGGCTTATGACGTGCAATTGAAAATAAATGAAGAAAAGACAGTAAAGTCATCATTTATCCGTTTTCCAGGATTACCATATGAACTCGGACTATCCCCACATCAGTCAGAAGTTTTAGCAGTTAAGGTCGAATTGGATACAAATCCTCCTGAGGGTGGAACGACAACGACAACCATTATTCGACGTAATATATTACTTAATCTATTTCATCATGATAAACAGTCACTACTAGCCGGCAAGGTACACGCAATCCTATCACGTCGATATACAAAAGGAAGAGATATATACGACCTGTTCTGGTATTTATCTGAACCCACCTGGCCAGAGCCTAATCTAATTTTTCTTAACAATGCACTTCAGCAAACACAATGGAAAGGATCAGAAATAACAAAGAGGAATTGGGCTTCCCTTCTGGCAGATCGGCTTGAAACAATAGACTGGTCAAAAGCAGTTGATGATGTCCGACCGTTTATTGATCGGGTATCGGATTTAGCACTACTGACAAAAGAAAATATTGTAAAACTTTTAAAATCTCGATAGATAAAAATCAACAAATTGAGATATAGATATTAAGATATCAAATTCATTCCTACTGCTAACATATACGACATCCCTTAATATTTATTTTTAATGTTCTGTGCAAGAGAATTTAATCCAGAATACCCTGGGGTATTCGATTTACCAGTCTGGAATTTAGGTAAAGAATTATGCGGACAGCAAAGCCCAAAATGTAATGAGTGTTACCCCGGAAAATATTGTCCGAGAATAGGGGTTTAATAGAACTCTTTTATGTTTAAACTGCATGCAGTTGTTCGACAGCTTCCATCAATCTACCTAACTGTCTGAACTTTGGTGGAACCTTGTTCTAATGTACTCATCTGTGTCCTCGTTGCTAAGCCGAACAGTACCTGGTCCACTTCGCACGAAAAAGTCGCCACTTGGTTCCTTCTCAATCCCTTTCCACCGCAGGAACACCGGCTCTGGACTACGCTGACAGGATACGAGGCAGACGGTCTTCCCCTGTACTATCTGGGTTTTGGGGTCGATGCAAGTACCGGCACGATCGCCGAGGCCGTTCCGGACCACCTGGGCCAGGTGGAGCATGAACTTATCGTCATTCTCGAGTCGGTCATGATCTATTCCCAGGACAGTACGGTCATCGGCCACCCCTATAAGGAGGTCGCCTCCTTCGGTGTTCAGGAAGGCCGCGATCGTCTTCAGCACCGAATGCGTGACGACCGTATCGTCCTTAAGGTCCTCCTTGAGATTCCAGCGCAGGCTCGATTTGAACTCCAGTGTTTTTGATTCCTGAAGCTTGAGAAGCTCCTCCGCCCGCCGGTGGCGTTGAATATAGTCATCAAAAAGGAAGTTCTTGAGGGCCTGACCGAAAGCCGGGTCGTCTGTAATGCGCTTATAAAATTCGAAGTTGGTCTCGACGATCTCCTGAATCTTGTCCTCGACCTTGGGGTCAAAGGTGAGCCGGACGTTTTCGCGGGTATTAACACGGGCGCTTGCATCGAGGCCGTCGTCCTGATCCAGAGCATCACGGATCTGCTCGAGAGTGACCCGATGCTCATCAGTAAGATTCAAGCCGAAACGCTCATTCAGATCGGCGATGATCCGGGAGAGGGTCTCGAGTTCTTCTTCTTCGATGTCGTAGTGGGGTTTGGTCCGAACAGGATCGAGCTGTCCGGTACGGCGCTCGAGTGAAATCTTTCCTCGACTGGTTTCCTGGATCCGGTAGGATTCTATATCGATGTTTTGCTGCACCTCGCGCGGCAGCTCGTCCTGATCCATCGGCAAAAGCCGACGGAGGTGCCGCGAAAATACATAAAGTTTCTCCAGTTCAGGGTCGGCGAAAGTGAGCACCTGGGCCAGGAAGGCGTAGAGCCGAACGTAGTCCGTAAGTTGTCCCAGGAAGTCGTGTTGCTCTTCATGGGAAAGCTCGCCGAAACGGTCGCAGATCGGCTCAAGGGCTGCATAGAGTTGGTCCTGCGTGGCTTTATTATTAAAGTACACACGCGCATAATTCTCAATATCGGTATCGGTATACAATCCGAAGTTGAGCAGCCGTCCCTGGATCTCGTAGAGGAGGTTTGGGTCGGTCTCTTCTGATAGCAACGTCCTCTCGTAGTACGGCTCGAAAGCCTTACGGATATCCTCTGCTTCATTGGCGAAATCGAGGACCAGGGTTCCGTGCTTCGCGGGGTACGTGCGGTTCAGTCGCGACAGGGTCTGTACCGCATTCACGCCTCCGAGCTTCTTATCCACGTACATGGTGTGAAGCAGCGGCTGATCGAAACCGGTCTGGAACTTGTTTGCAGCCACAAGGAAGCGGTAATCCGGTTTCTCGAACTCGGCCGCTGTCTGGCGTTCACCGATCACATGGTCCTTGCCGGCTGAGTTCATACCGGACTCCGTATACGTCTCACCACCGTCCTTCACAGTTCCGGAGAAAGCAACCAGGCTCTTCCAGGGGTAACTTTTTTTATTAATATAACGATCCAGGGCCAGCTTGTAGCGTACGGCGTGCAGGCGTGATCGCGTTACGATCATGGCTTTGGCGCGCCCACCGATTTGGTTTTGAACCTGTGCGGCGAAGTGGTCGACCATGATGCGGATTTTCTCGTTGATCGCATGTGGATGGAGGTCGACGAACGATTTCAGCAGGTACTCTGTCTTCCTCTTGTCATAACGGGGGTCACCTTCAATCTTTTTAAGGAGCCGCCAGTACGCTTTATGGGTCGTATATGTCTCCAGCACGTCGAGGATGAAGCCTTCCTCGATGGCCTGCCGCATGGTGTAGAGGTGGAAGGGTTCGAACCTGCCGTCCGGGAGTTTACGGCCGAAGAGCTCGAGCGTCTTCGACTTTGGGGTTGCAGTAAATGCGAAGGTCGAGAGATTCGGCAACCGCCCGCGTTTTCGGATCTCCTCAAGGACGGCATCTTCGATCTCTTCTTCGGGGGTTTCCGCCCCGGCATCCTCCTTCTCGGCTTCTTCGAGACTTCTCGAAGCCAGTACCGCTTTCAGACTCTTCGTGCTCTCTCCCGATTGAGACGAGTGCGCCTCATCCACGATCACGGCGAACCGTTGTCCAGGGAGCTTGTCTATCTGCTCGGCGATCACCGGGAACTTCTGGAGCGTGGTAACGATGATCGTCCTGCCGGACTCGAGTGCATCCTTGAGCTGGCGGGATGTCTTCTCGATGTTCTCCACCACGCCCAGAGTCTGCTCAAACTGCCGCATGGTGCGCTGTAGCTGCCTGTCCAGAACCCGGCGGTCGGTCACCACCACGATAGAATCGAAAACGCGCCGGTCATCGGCATCATGCAGGATCGAGAGCCGGTGGGCAAGCCATGCGATGGTGAAGCTCTTGCCGCTTCCAGCGGAATGCTGTATGAGGTAGTGCTGACCTGTCCCGTGACTCCGTGCGTGGCGCACGAGCCGGCGCACTGCGTCGAGCTGCTGGTAGCGTGGGAAGATGAGGAATCGACGACCGGTCTTGCGGCCCTTGTCGTCCTCCTCTTCCACCTCATGGATGAACTGGCGGATGAGGTCGAGAACGCTGTCGCGCGCCCAGATCCGTTCCCAAAGGTAGTCAGTCGGATATCCCTTCCTTGTGGGTGGTACTGGCGGATTTCCCGCTCCGCCGAAACGGCCCTGATTAAAGGGAAGAAAACTCGTCTTCGGGCCGGCGAGGCGTGTGGTAACGAAGACAAACTCCGGGTCTATGGCGAAGTGGGTGAGGCAGCGGCCGTAGGCGAAGAGCGGCTCGCGAGGATCGCGGTCGTTCCTGTACTGCCTGATCGCATCCTCGACATTCTGGCCCGTGAGCGGGTTCTTGAGCTCTGCGGTGAAGATGGGGAGCCCGTTCAGGAACAGGACGAGATCAAGGCTCTGCTCTCCCTTTTCACTGTAATGGAGCTGGCGAACTACCGAGAAGAGATTAGCTGCGTGCAGGCGCTGGAGCTCCTCGTTGAGACCGCTTGCCGGGTGGAAGTAGGCGAGCCGGAACTTGCAGCCTGAGTCTTTGAGACCGTTCCGCAAGACGTCAAGAGCGCCGCGGCGGCCTATCTCACGAGACAGTCTTGCGAGGAATCGCTCCTTTACGTCAGTTCCATAATGATGTCTGAGCTTCTCCCACTCTTTGGGCTGAGTGGCGAGGATGAAATCGGTCACGTCATTGGAGATGAGGCAAAGCGCGCGATCGTAGTCCTCCGGGTGCCGCTTCAGGTAGCCCCCAGGCACCGAATCCTCGCCGTAGGGCTGCGCCGGCTCCCTGACCTTAGTAGCATCCCCAGGGCATGCATCGGGGCCGTTCCGGAGTAGCGCACACTCGATCGAGTCCTCGAACTTTAGTTCCGACACTTTGACCGTCATTCCACCTCCTTCCGGACGTCGATCTTGCCCGTAACCGCAGCGGAGATGAATGCAGTTCGATATTCTTTGAGGCGGTCGATCGCTTTACGGATTTTTACAATCAAAGCATCGATTTTCGCAGTCTCGCGATCGAGGAAGGCAGTGATGGCATACTGCTCTTTGATATGAGGCAGAATAGAAGGTAGGTTACCAACATCACCTGCAGTTACTGCATCATAGGTACTACCCTTTGCCACTTGATCAAGCCGTGAACGAACAGACAACAGCAGATAATATGAGAAACTTCTATCCAGATCGGGACCGGATTGTATGGCACATAGACCGCGACCAATACCGTACGCTTGATTGGCGATATTTATAGCGCCTACAGGAGCACGAACTGAAAGCAAAATATCTTCTGCGTGGGCCTTCTTCGGCGCCTCATTGCATATTAGGCTTGGTGTCGGGAAAACAGGTCCGAACTCTGCATTCCCTTGGAGAAATGGGAGCCCATCCGTTCCTTCGTATACAATGTCGGACGGGGGAGATTGCCCTGCTTCAATCCGTGCAGCAAACTTTAGTCGTTTAACTTGCCAATGCGTTGGGATTTTACCCAACCATTTAACGCCGGAATCCTTCATGGGAGCATTCGGGTCGAGGCCCTTGGTGACGGCCCGGGTGATGAGGGCAGTACGCTTCTCCCGGAGCAGCTCGATCAGCCGCTCCTTTTTCGCCACCAGCGTATCGATCTTCGCCGTCTCGCGGTCGAGAAAGGCCGCGATGGAATACTGCTCTTTGATGTGAGGCAGAATTGCCGGAAGGTTACCGACATCACCTGCGGTTACTGCATCATAGGTACTACCCTTTGCCGCTTGATCAAGCAGTGAACGAACAGCCAATAGCAAATAATATGAGAAACTTCTGTCCAGATCGAGACATGATTGTATGGCACATAGACCGCGACCAATACCGTACGCTTGATTTGCGATATTTATAGCGCCTACTGGTGCACGAACAGAAAGCAAGATATCTTCTGCGTGAGCCTTTTTCAGTGCCCCATCGCATACTAGGCTGGGTGTCGGGAAAACAGGTCCGAACTCTGCATTACCTTGGAGAAATGGGAGCCCAGCTGTTCCTTCGTATACAATGTCAGACGGGGGTGATTGCCCTGCTTTAATCCGTGAAGCATACTTTAGCCGTCGAATCTTCCAATCTATAGGTACCTGCCTTGGCCACTCAACGCCGGAATCCTTGTAATCCGGATAGGGCCGGAACCTCCGGGGCTTGGTCTCCTGCAATTGCTCAAGTACTTCCGACAACTCGGTCACCTCCTTCTTCCCGGTACGCTCCGGGCTGCCAGGGTCCCCCGGCGGGCCAGACCAGAGTGAACGGCTCGCCGGTGATCAGGCTGTCGCATACGGGACCGAGGAAACTGCGGATCTCTTCTCCCACATCCACGAGCCGTACAGGGCCAAAATTGCTCGCCTTCATTTGGCGCTGCAAATTTTGCCAATATATTGCCCGCGACGGGTCCTCATAGAACACCGGCTGAAAAACCTCTGGTCTCTCGTCTCCAAACTCTGTTCCGCGACACCGGAATGTCTCGGCTATAGCATCGCGTAAAATCTCGCCGTCAAAGGCGAAGTATCTTGCGAGTGCCGCCACGTCCCATAGGTCCTTTACACGTGAGTTGAACCGTCCAAATCGTACCATCGCTTCGAACTTTTCCGCGATTAAGGTTTCGCGCGGATACACCCAGAGGCGGGGAGCCGGTTGGTCGAGGAGTGTAGGGTACTCCTTCTCCTCGCGCTCAGGCGTGATGGCATCGCCGAATCCTATATCCACCTGAAGCACCAAACGGGCCCGTCCGAGGCTGACACGCAGACGTACCCGTGCACCTCCATACTCGTTTTCGTCGCGGATTTCTTCGACGAGGATACTCGCAGGGTCGAAGACAATACCATCCTCCGGGCAAGGGATCGAGCATATATCTTCCATGGCACGACGGATTACCGCATGATCGTCCGGACCTGTGGCGAGCAAGTCGACGTCTCTTGTCGGCCGGAACTCCTGCCCGGCCCAGACCAAGAAGAGCGTCGCACCCTTCAGCGTGAAACTATCCACCTCTTTCGAAATACCCAGGCGATAGAGGAAACGCTCAATTGCGTAGCGCTGTAGCATGAGGTTAAAATCTGTACTCTCCTCACGCGCTCTTTTCAAGAGTCGCCGGTGCACCGACACGGCGACATTTCGTATCTCCCTTGAAGGTGTCATCCAGCAAGCACCTCCAGAATAGGCCCGACAAGGGAATGGGCGCGGCAGACATCGGCTGCGCGCCATATCTCATCTGGGCTTGCTTTGCCTTCCTGCAGCGCAATTCGAAGCGCCTCCCGGGCTGCTCCCTCGCCCACAAGCCGGCGGAAGCGGAAGCAGTCCACCACGGTGCGGGCCGGGTTTGTGATGCGTACAGGGATTCCCTCGAGTATGATCTGCTCGACACCGTAACGCAGCGTTGCTCCCGTGAAACGAACTATCCTGATAGGAAATTCAGGAATTTTGGGAGCGCGGGCCTTATGTGGGATGGCAATCCAGACCTCCCTCGGAAGCTGCGTGCCGAGCTCGTGAACACTCAGCGCCGACAGCAGGCAGACGATGGCACCCGAAACACGCGTACATACCGCGGCGATCGTGTAGTGTTCGGTGGGTTCGGCGTCTGTGAAGCGGTACAGGCCTCGGGCCACGCGTTCTATGGAGCCCTCTTCCATAAGACGACGAAGATCAGTCGACCCAAATCCAAGCGTCGCGGCATCGCGTGCGCGGAAGAAGTTTCCGGTATCGACATCACGCAGTATTAAGGCGTTGAGATGCGGTCCTTCAGGACTCGTCACGGGATCGGAATTGTCGGCATTCGAATCTATTTGTTCTCTTTTTGAATATTCCATGAGAAAAAATATAACAGGGTTAACGGAACAAGTCAAATAGTCGGCAAATAAAAATATTTGCCGACATATTAAATATTTTTTCATTCTAAGATGACTTCAGCCAGCTACATCCCTGAGCATATCCAGGATTTCTTTCTCTACCGTCTTAATATCGGCTTCGATTTCCTCCAGCGGTCGCGGTGGTCGATACTCGTAGAAATAGCGGTTAAAGTTGATCTCGTATCCGACGATACCCACCTTTCCGTCCTGGGTATCCCGTCGTGTAGTGTCAATCCAGGCGTCGGGGACATGTGGCTTCACTTCGCGCTCGAAGAATTTCTCCACACTCTCCGAAAGAGGTACGCTTTCGGTGTCACGGAGCTCAGGTTCCGGCTCCGGGCTACCGTCTTTATCGCGGCATATCTCGGCCTTCTCGTTGCGCTCGGAAAGGGCGGAAAAGATCGCCTTCCTGATCGGTGCCGCAAGCTTCAGGGCGGCCTTGCGCACCTCATCGGTGAACATCACGTCGAACTCATTACGGTCCAGGTAGAGCTTGTCTGGGAGACCTTGAAGAAACCTACGGATCATTTCCTGCTGGTTTCTGCCCGCATTTTCCTCCTTCGCCTTGGCTGCACCTTTCTTACGGGAAATTGCGAGGTTAATAAATGCGCGCTCTTCCTCAAGCCGTGCCAGCCGTTCCGGCGTCTTCCGGAAATCCAGGCGCAACGGTCGCTCGACCGTGATCTTGCGGAAACCGAAGTGTGTGGTAGGGTATATACGGCTCACAACCGCCTCGCGTTTCTCTCCATTCTGTTCTATACGACGGGTCTCGCCATCCTTAAAATTCCGGAGCAGGTCGAGGATGTCCTCCTTCTTCTCGAAGGGAATCTCCCGTCGCTTTGCACCCAGGCTCTTACGCAGAAGGATCCAGAAAGATGTGGCGTCGATGAGTTGCACTTTTCCCCGCTGTTCGGGGGTTTTACGATTGGTGAGCACCCATATATACGTTGCTATGCTCGTATTGTAGAAAAGCTGCTCGGGCAGTGCGATCAGTGCTTCGAGGAGGTCGTTCTCGAAAATCCATCGCCGGATCTCGCTCTCTCCGCTCCCAGCGTCGCCGGTGAAGAGGGGCGAGCCGTTCATGATGATAGCCACGCGCGAGCCGCCCTGATCCTGTTCTTTCATGTGCGCGAGCATATGAAGGAGGAAAAGGAGCTGACCGTCACTGATACGCGGAAGACCCGGAGCGAAGCGCCCTGCCGCGCCTCGTTCATGCTCTGCGCGAACCGCATCCTCGTCCCGTTTCCAGTCTTTTCCGTAAGGCGGATTGGCGATGAGGTAATCGAAGCCGGTTTTTGTGTGGCGATCGTTCGACAGGGTGCTACCAAAAGCGATGTTCTCGGCATCTCTGCCGTCTATCGACTTCATGTAGAGGTCAGCCTTGCTCACTGCCCAGGTCTCCGGATTCACCTCCTGCCCAAAGAGATAAATATCGGCGTCGGCATTCATAGGGCTACGCACGAGGTCGCCGTTACGGCGCTCGCCGACGGTTATATGTTCCTTGGCAATGGTGAGCATCCCGCCAGAACCGCAGCAGGGATCGTATACGCTCAGAACGACACCCTTCCTTCCCAGTCTCTTTTCGTCTCCGGCAAGCAGGAGATCCACCATGAGGTGGATTACGTCGCGTGGGGTGAAGTGCTCACCTGGGTTCTCGTTCAGTGCCTCGTTGAACTTCCTGATCAGCTCCTCGAAGATGGTCCCCATTGTGAAGTTATCG
>Ga0315551_10003417_pt1 | contig 11304 bp, 9 predicted proteins | sample SalMarSW160290MG_FD_203678 | JGI IMG/M metagenome (GOLD analysis project Ga0315551, IMG submission 203678) | Salt marsh sediment microbial communities from the Plum Island Ecosystem LTER, Massachusetts, United States - Salt Marsh Sediment SW1602-90 ... | reverse complement strand
AGAGATAATGACTAAGAAGCCGTTTGTCATCGAAGAAGACGAATCTGTAGGGGCGGTATTGAGCCTTCTAAGAGCTGAGGGAATCTCACACGTACTAATAGTTAGAGATGGAAAACTCGTGGGAATTATTAGTATTTATGATATTATTGAGAATATCTTTCAGCCGAGACAGAGACAAAAAGCTGGCGCAACAGTAGGCGCGAAAGTTCCCGTTCTGAGTATTCCAGCGAAGGGCATAATGGTGACACCTGTGGTCACTGTTTTGCCTGAAACCAAATTGCGAGATGCCTCAGAGCAAATGCATAAATTCGACATTTCCTCTTTGGTGGTTGTTAGCAAAGGAAGACCTGTTGGCATTATGACTAAACGGGATTTTCTTGAACCTTTAGCTCTAATGGAAAAGCCGGTGCGAAGGCTTATGGTGCAGTTTTCCGTTAAAGATGTTGATATTGATGAAATTCAACGAGGCTTCATTATGGACGATTTCGAATCTTTCGCGGGCAGATACGGAGAGACATTGGAGTCTGGTACGCTGTTCGTTTACATGAAGACGCATGGTACAAACTTCAAGGGTGACCAGTTGATTCACTGTCGTTTGCAATTCAGAACTAGGAAAGGCTCGTTTTTCAGTTCAGGTGAGGGTTATGGTGCTGAGCAGACGTTCAGGTTAGCTTTGGACAGGCTTGAAGGTCAAATCGTGAAAAGCACAGAGTTATCTTATGACCGTGAATTCGCAAAGGATTATTTGAGGCGAAGATTTCCGTTGACGTAACTGTTTATGGGGTGAGGCAAGTTGAATCGGGCAAGCCTGAGACATGAATGGCTTTTCGACAGGACTCGACCCCAAAAATAGGTTGTTCCTGTATCTGCCCGAGTGTTTGAAAGTCGTCCTGACCCCGGTATGATGTAGCTCAAGAGAGATTCGAACTCTAGTCAAGCATAACCTGAGAATATTTTTGCCGGTAAAATAAGGTGGGGGTCCCACCCCCCGCACTCCACTTTCCGCCATATTTTGAGCTTATTCACTATCTTTCAGAGTTGAACTCGATAAAAACCACCTAAAATTCAACCTAAATTTCAGTCTTTATACAAGGGGGCTATAGTCTTTCCCGAGCACTAGAGAACAAAAGACTATAAAACCTCAAAGTAACGGTTAAAAACTCATGGATATACAGAAATATTTAGATAGCTCAAACAGGTCTGATTACAACAATGCCACCAGCTAAATTCGAATCAAGAAAATTCGTTTCAGTTGACCCAAGCAAATGCACAGGTTGTGGAATCTGCGAATACGCATGTGCTCTCGAAAAGGGCGAAGCCGTCTGGAACCCCATCAAGTCAAGAATACGCGTTGTCCGCGTGACCCCGCTTTTCAATTTTGCTCTTGCTTGCCGATTCTGCGAGGATGCCAAATGCGTGACCGCTTGCCCAGAAAACGCTTTGACCCAATGCGAGAAAACTGGCATTTTAATGGTTGACGAAAAGAAATGCAAAGGCTGCGACTGGTGCATTCAAGCTTGTCCACACGGCGGCATCACGCTTCATCCTGACAAGCGCATAGCCATGGCCTGCGACCTCTGCGATGGAGAACCCCAATGCGTCGAATTCTGCCCCGAAGAAGCCCTAGAAGTCGTAAGCACCGATGAAGAAGCTGAAAAAAGGTTCACCGACGCTATGGGAAAACTTCCCGCAGAAACCGAGCGCTTAACCAACACGGTCAAAAATAAAGACTGGAAACCACTGCTGGCAGAAGCGGAAAAAAGATCAATGACAGTCACAGAGAAACTCGAAGCCTTAAACAAGAAGGCAAGCGCTAAAAAACAGGAATAGAAATTCCAGATCACTCCTTCAAAAAATGCAGCTAACCAATTTTTAATTCAAGGTTAGAATTCTTTCCCACGTCATGTTATCAAGCAGAAAAAAGAAACTATGGCGCTCCTTCGCAACCTCTCAGAAGCTGGTCTATGTCATTTCCGTTTTTCTCGCCCACATACCCGCCCTCCAAAAGGAAAAACGCGGGTTTTTTCAGCGCGGCGATTCTCTCACCTATTTTCCTATAACTGTTCTCTGTCAAGCCAAAAGATGCCAAATCTCCAAGATGCGTATCAAAGCCCGCCGAGACCGCTACAACCTCAAACCTGCCCACATCAACCATGCCTAACGCTTCATCCAACGTTTCCAGATACCTCTGCTCGCCGCAATCAGCCGGCAATGGGAAGTTCAGGCAATTTCCCTCGGAATACGATCCCGTGCCAGGATAATACGGGTAACGATGCAACGAAACGTAAACCACTTTTTCGTCGCCTTGAAAAATCTCTTGCGTCCCGTTTCCGTGGTGTCCGTCAATGTCCAGAATCAAGGTTGGCTTGTTAAGGGCTTTCACAGCTATCGCGATGTTATTTAAGTAGCAGAAACCTCGTGTGTAAACGCCTAAGGCTGCCCCGTTCCGTCCTGCATGGTGCCCAGGTGGTCTCATTATCGAAAAACCATTAACCTTAGCTGCTAAAATAGCGCCTCCAGCAGAAAGCCGTGCGTACTCGTAAATGTTGTCGTACGCTGGCGTGTCAGAATCTTCAACCAAGCCCTTCTTAAGGTTCCAAATGTACTCCGTTTCATGAACCTTCAGCAAATCTTCTTCAGATGCAGAGGTGGGTTCTAAAAAATCGTATCCTTTTTCTTTTAAAATTTCGTGAGCCGCCTTTACTCTTTGAGGCCCTTCTATGTGCCAAGCGCCATAGCCCAAACATTTTTCTGAGAAGATTATTTTTGTCTTCATCGCTGGCTGCATCCATACACAGATAAGTTACGTTTTTCACATTAAAATATAACCTCCTCTTAAAGGTTTAGCGCGTTTCAGAAACTGGGAGAAGATCAGGTGATTTCCGAAAATCCCTTCGCCGAGTTCCGTAAAGAATGTGAAGTCACATTAGCGTATGCCTTGAAGAAGACTCTGCCCGAGATTAAAATTGATACGTTGCCTTTGGATAAGCCGCCAAACACCAGTTTTGGGCAGCTCGCCTCGTCACTATGCTTTGAACTCGCAAAGAAACTTAATCAAAAGCCCTTTGCTCTAGCTGAACATTTAGTCAACGCAATGCGCAAATCCAGTTTTTCCCTAATCGAGAAGGTTGTTCCTGCTGGTGGAGGCTACGTAAACTTTCACGCAGATTTCCCCAAGTTTTCTGCTTTGGCTCTTACATCGGTTAGACAATTGAATTTCGAGTATGGTTTTGTCAAAACTGATAAACCCGTTAAAGTCATCGTTGAGCACACCAGCGTCAATCCGCTTCATCCCATCCATATTGGGCAAGCTAGGAACCCGATGATAGGTGATGCTTTAGCTCGCATTCTCAAGTACAGAGGGCACACGGTTTTCCGCCACTACTACATTGATGATGTCGGACGTCAATCCTCGGTTGTTGCCTACGGCTACGCCAGGCTTGGCAAGCCGCGACCTGATGAGAAAGCGGATCATTTTGTGGGCAAGATATACACCATAACTAGCTGTTTGGTGGAACTCAACCGCCTAAGAAGAGAACTTGAACTTGCAAAAGCGGTTTCGCCTTCTGACGAAGTAGCGAAAATCACCAAGCAAATTGACGAGTGGATGTCTATCGCCGCAGAGCTTGAAGAGAAATTTCCAACGCTTTTTGAAAAGCTCTTGGCAAAAATAGGCAAAGACGAGAATCCTGAGGAAGAAATAAACAGGCTGAATCGCGCCTACGAGGACGGAGAACCTGAAGCGACGAAACTTGTGAGAGACGTTAGCGAGATGTGCCTTCAAGGTTTCAGGGAAACACAAGAGCGCGTGGAGATACGTTATGACTCGTGGGATTGGGAAAGCGACTTAGTGTGGAGCAGCCAAGTTTCCGAAGTTCTCCAAAAACTGAAAACATCGCCGTTCGTTTACACTGAAGGCGATGTCTTGGAGTTTGACGCTGAAAAAGTGGCGCGCGTTTTGAACCTTAAAGCAAAATTGGGTTTGAAAGAGGATTATGAAGTTCCGCCTTTGACGCTTATGCGGGCTGATGGCACAACGCTTTACACGACACGCGATATTGCTTACACTATGTGGAAGTTTGACCGAGCGGAAAGAGTAATAAACGTTATTGGCATGGAGCAGTCACTGGCGCAGTTGCAGCTGAAATTAGCTCTGTATGCGCTAGGCTACAGCAAACACGCTGACAACTTTGCGCATTTTGCTTACAACCTCGTCACGCTTCCAGGCTATAAAATGTCTAGCCGCAGAGGACGCTACATCACTTTCGACGAGGTTCTGGACGAAGCAGTTGAACGAGCCTACGAAGAGGTTTCGAAGCGCTCGCCTCAGTTAATAGAAGAGGAAAAACGAGATATCGCCAACTTTGTGGGCATCGGCGCCGTGCGCTACGCTCTCGTTGATGTTGACGCCTCAAAACCCGTTGTCTTCACATGGGATAGAGTGCTGAACTTCGAAACTAACAGTGCGCCTTACGTGCAATACACTCACGCAAGGGCGTGCAGCATCTTGCGTAAAGCCGCAAGGAAACCAGAAAACGCCGACTTCGCGCTTTTGAAGGAAACGCTGGAACGTGAGCTCATTCTATTTTTAGCCAGTTTTCCAGATGCGTTCATCGAAGCCACAGAATATCTTAAACCTAACTTAATTGCGGATTTTGCTAATGCGCTGGCGGACAAGTTTAACACTTTCTACAACGCGTTACCCGTTATAAAAGCGGAACCGCAAGAACTCAGCGACGCAAGACTAGCTTTAACGGACGCCATACGAATAGTGCTTCACAATGCTCTAAACCTAATCGGGATAGTGGCGCCAGAAAAAATGTAAAACCCGAACAAGTGGTTTCCTGATTGTTGCGGAGAATAAGCTGGAGAAAAAACCATACCCCTACAAATAAAGGAAATTATGAGAAACTATAGATTCCCAACGCTGACCCATACAAACGCTTGTGGCATTGCTTGAAGAATAGCGTAGATTCTTCTCCAATCAGTACAATAGGAAGGCGCTAGAAAAAACGCGCCCTGCCATATTGTTCGGTTCTGTCCAAAATAATAAATTTCATATACAAGTCACCTAATCTACAACGAGGTGCAAGCTAATGAGCGAGCCATACTTCAACAAAAAACTAGAACCGATAAAGGTCAAAGAAAAAAGCATTTCACAGCTTCTGGCTGAAATGAGCCGAACCGCTTATCAGGGAAGAAAACTCGGCGAAGCTGTTGACATCTGGGAAAACATGCTCAAAGAAAAAGATTTGACTATTGTTATGGGCTTGGCAGGGTCCATGAGCACCGCTGGTCAATGGACGATAGTAAATTGGCTTATGGAGAAACGCTTCATTGATGTGCTGGTCTCAACGGGCGCTAACGTGTCCGAGGACATCGTGGACGCGATGGGCTTCGGTTACTGGCAAGGCAGTCACATGGCAGATGACGAAGCCCTTCTCAAAGCCGACATTAACCGTTATTATGACGTGCTCGGGAAGGAAACTGACTACCGCAAAATGGAAGAGCTAGTCACAGACTTCGTCATGACCCTGAAAACCGATCACCCGTACTCATCCGCAGAATTCTTCTACCTCCTAGGCAAATACCTCAGCAAGAAAAAAATCCCAAGCATCGCCGCAGTCGCCTATGAAAACAGCGTCCCAATCTTCAGCCCAGCAATGGTTGACAGTGCCTACGGAGAAACTTTCCTTATGGCAAAAAACCAAGGGCATAACGTAATCCTCGACAGCGTAAAAGAATTCGACCAGTTCGTGAGCATAGGCACCAAAACGAAAGACGTAGGCGTAGTCTACATCGGCGGCGGGGTCCCAAAAGACCTCACGCAACTCATCGCCATATCCGTCTCACCAATGACCCAAGACAAAGGTGTAAAAGGCAGAAAAGGCGGCTTACGCAAAAGCCTACAAGAATACTACTACCCCCACAAGTACGCCATACAAATAACCACCGACGCGCCGCAATGGGGCGGCTTGTCAGGCTGCACGCTAGAAGAGGCTATTAGCTGGGGCAAAATCAACAGCGAAAGCGACACGCGCGCGGTGTGCTACTGCGATGCGACCATTGCTTTGCCGCTGATAACGCACGCGCTCAACGAAAGAGTGAAAGTGAAGCGCAACGCGCCAGATATGGTGTGGCTCTTTAAGAGCGTATCCTAAGCTTTCCCAAGCCTAGTCACAAGCGAGCTTACCATCACTGGTAATATCAGCGAAGCATCGCCTTCAATCATTACGCGCTTCGCTTTTGCGCTTATTTTTCCCCATGAAACTGCTTCTCGCGGTCTCGCGCCAGAGAGGCTGCCATCCCACTCGTCCGCCGTGCTCACGTACACGACGTAGTCTAAGCCGTCTTTGAACTGGTTCCACCATATTGTATGATGCTTCGATATTCCCCCGCCAACAATCAACGCGCCAGACTTCTTTGCCGAGAAAATCAGGTTGTTTATTTCTCCTTCATCCTTCAGCAAATTAAGTTTGAAGTCGTGGTCTTGGCTGAAAAGCCACGTTTGGTAACCAACCGCGCCGTCGGTGATGCCAGGCACGTAGACGGGTATGTTGTTTTTGGCTGCCCAGTAGAGGATTGAGCTTTCGTTGCAGCAGCGTAAGCCTATCTCGCGGCATAGTCGACTGCCTGAAACTTCTCTTGCGCCCTCTTTCCAAAGACTCTCCAGCAGCGTCTGCATCTTCTGCTCTATTATTGTGCCGTAGCTGTCGTTTGGAACCAGCACGTTTCCCAGGCGGTTTATGCCTTTCGCGTGCAGTTTGGCGTCATTCATGATGAAGGAGCCCTTGTAATAGTTTCTCCAGCACCTCGCCATGTCGTGGTCCAACGACCCGCACGCCGTGATTACAACGTCAACAAGCTTCCGCTTCACAAGCTCTTTAAACACGCCGCGGGTGCCTGTTGCCACGAGGTTGCCGGTGAACGAGAGGAAGTTAACGCAGTTCTGCGTTTTGAACATGCGCTCCAGAATACTTACGCCCACGGAGAGTTTTCCGGCGGTGAAGCCCCACGCTTGCTCCATCTGGTTGACAAGCTCATCCACCGACATATCTTCGAGGAACTCGTAATCTTTAACGACTTCTTTCAACATTGTTTTTCCCTTTTTCCGTCATGTCATTGTTGGCGTCAGAATAAATAAGTGTCGACCACTATTCAATTAGCTACTCAGACAAGTAGTGATGGTTTTCTGGTACAGGGCTTTCATAATTTCAGTGCTGCTTTCCGCGACAAGTTAATAAGGAAGGTTTGCAAATAATTCTGGAATAATCTCAAGCAGTGGCACTAAAAGTTATTACGAAAAGGGGAAAGGAATAAAGATTGAAAGAATTAGAGCGGAAATTGATTTCTGAACTTGTGAAAAATTCTCGAAGAAGCGACAGGGAATTAGCTAAGGCAATAGGCGTTTCACAACCCACCACAACAAGGCTTAGAACCAAACTGGAAAAAGAAGGATACATCAAAGAATACACGGTAATTCCGAACTTCAGCAAAATCGGCTATACTATAATGGCTCTAAACTTTTTGAAATTGGACCCGAAACTAACCAAAAGCGAAATTGAAGGGTTTCGGAAGATGCACCCCGAAACAATAGGCAGAGACCCTTTCGGGGTTGTCCTAATCCAGCGTGGAATGGGCTTGGGATACGACGCAACAATAGTTTCACTTCATCAAAATTACGCCGCTTACGACGCGTTCAGGAGTTATATAAAAAATAACATGGGCGCAAGCATAACCGAAATGAATACGTTCTTAGTCAACCTTGAAGAAGAAAAAAGTACTCTGCCTTTCACTTTTTCCTTTCTCGCCATTCAAATGTTGAAATCAAGCAACAAAACCTAAGAATAAAAATGGATACAACTCCGTTGCAAGAGCTGCAAAATGCTTGCCATTCGAGTATACAGTTTTCTAAAGGAACCCTGTTTCTTTCAATCTTAGCGCCAAACCAATGTTGCCTTTGAACCGAAGCTTTCCTGTGATAAAGGCTTTTTCTCCGCTTATTTTATCATTAATTAAATCCATGTAATCTGTTTCTGCCATATTGAGTTCTAGTGTCGGTGAAGGATGTGTTCCCTCTTTGACTTCCAGTTTCTGGTTTTTTATTGTAACTACCCAATCGCCGCCGTTAGGACCAGTTATGTTTACCTGAACTGTAACATCGATACCCAAGGCTTTATCTGGTTTGAATCTGCGGGGCAATACTTCTTCGAAAAACTCTTTAGGCGTTTTAGCTTCTGTCACTGCCTCATCTTCCTTGCTGTTTTCTGCTATTCTACGGTATTCTGTTTTTTGAACTTTTCCTTTAGCTTAGCCAAATTCATTGCGTCTCTGCCAGCCAGCGTCATAGCCAAAAGCTGAATCTTGGCGCCTTCTTCAACCATTTCGTTCAGGCTGCAAGCCGCTTCTATGGTTGAGCCAACGGTTACGATGCCGTGGTTTTCAAGAATCACCGCGTCATAATCAGCAATCTTTTTTCGGACTGCCTCCGCAAGCGCTTTCGAACCAGGAGCTTCAAAAGGAACAACGGGAACCCCATTCGGAAGAAGCATAAACACCTCTATTTGTAATGGGAGAATTTCAGTTTTTGCGATTCCAAACGCCGTTGCTGTGGGCGCGTGCGTGTGCACGACCGCTTGCACATCCTTCCGCGCTCTGTAGATAGCCGCGTGTATCGGAGTCTCCATGGAGACGTTTAATTTTCCTCTAATTTTGTTTCCTTGCAAGTCTACAAGAACCAGTTCTTCAGGCTCCAAGAATTCCATACACACTCCAGAAGGCTTTATCAGAAACGTCTCTGTGCTGGGTATTCTGGCGCTGATGTTTCCGCTGGTGCCTTTTACTAGCCCATGATTATGCAGTTCCCTGCCCGCTTTCACTATTTTTTTGCTGATATCTTTAATCGTCTTAGTGCTCATTTTTCGTTTTCCCCTCATCTGAATAGATCTACTTCTTTCGGTCTTGTGAGTCCCTTTGCCGACGCGCCTTCGGCTGTTTGATAATTATATCCGCTTATAATAGCAACGGGTATCCCTTCGTTCGCCTGACCTATCACAAGCTCCGCAGCAGATGCTAGTTCATCAGCAACGGCGGTTTGTTTTATTCTAAGCACATATCCGAACAGGTCTTTTTCTCCGCGCCTATCCCTTATCGGTTTGATTCCCGCCACGCCAATCGCCACGTTAATCTCGCCCATCCTTAAGGGGCGGCCATGAGTATCCGAAACAATTACGGCAACATCGCAACCCGTTAGGCGTTTTATTTTTTGCCTAATGCTCTGCGCGGACGCGTCAGGGTTTTTAGGCAGCAAAACCACGTTTCTTTCGCCTTCAACATTGGACCTGTCCACTCCTGCGTTTGCGCAAACTATCCCATTTTTGGTCTCTGTGATAAGGCTGTTGGGACCAAGCCGCACGATTTCTTTTGTCTCCCGAAGAATTACCTCCACTAACTCAGGTTCCTTGTCGGTTTTTTGCGCTATTTCCTTTGCCCGGTCCGAAGGCGAAACTTCATCGAGGTTAACAATGTTTCCCTCGGCTTTCGAAACAGCAACGTGAGTGATTACTATTACGTCTTTTTCTTGTATGGGCGTGTTCTGTTTTTTAGCTGCGTTATAGATGAGTTCAGCTATGTTGGCGCCTTTCGTTATTAATGGTAAATTCTCAACAGCAGTTATTTTAATGGTATTCACCGTCGCATACCTCGCTTTTCATAGGCATGAATGGCTACTATGCAATAAAACTTAAGGTTATCTATGTTCTTCAAAAGTGCTTGTAGCTTGCTGTGCAGTCGCAGAGGAGAAGGGGGATTTTCGGGAAGGCTTTAAAATCTGTGTACTCTATCTATTTACTGAGAAAAATCGTTTCTCTTAAATGAGGGGAACATTGAGACTTGGGAATCGAGAACCTCAATCGCATTTTCAATCCTAAACGAATCGCTGTCATCGGTGCAAGCGAAAGAAAGGGTTCAATAGGTGCCAAGATCTTCCGAAATCTAATCGGAATAGGCTACGAGGGCGAGGTCTTTCCTGTAAACCCTTTTAGACAGACAGTGCAGGGAATATCCGCCTATCCAAGCATAGATAAAATCCCTTTGAAAGTGGATCTCGCGGTTATCGCGACGCCGGCACATACAGTTCCGCAGATCGTCGAAGAATGTGGAAAGGCTGGAGTTTCGGGAATAGTCATAGTTTCAGCGGGCTTTAAAGAAGCAGGAGAAGACGGCGCAAGTCTCGAGCGGCAGATTCTGGAGCATCAAAAAAAGTACGGCATGCGCATCATCGGACCCAACAGTTTCGGCGTGATTAGACCGAAAAAAAACCTCTACGCCACTTTCGCGGACAAGCAGGCAAATCCAGGAAAAATAGCGTTAATATCCCAAAGCGCTGCCCTATGCGCCTCAGCTTTAGACTGGGCTGAGGAAGCTCAAGTTGGATTCAGCGCTGTGGTCTCCACCGGCTCGATGCTCGATGTGAATCTCGGCGACTTTATCGACTACTTCGGAACAGACCCTCAGACCCGAAGCATCGTGCTCTATGTTGAATCCATAAAAAATGCTAGAAAATTTATGAGTGCAGCCCGAGGTTTCGCCAGAGCTAAGCCTATAGTGCTAGTCAAGGCTGGACGTTTCCAAGAGAGCATCGAAGCCGCACTTTCCCACAGCGGTTCTTTAGGCGGGGAAGACATGGTTTATGACGCGGCATTTAGACGGGCTGGTATTGTCCGTGTCGAGGCTATTAACGATCTTTTTAACTGTGCAGCAGCTTTGGTGATGCAACCGAACCCCAGTGGGTCTAACTTAACAATAATCACTAATGCTGGTGGTCCGGCGATTATGGCAACTGATCAACTCATCGCCAAAGGGGGAAAATTATCGCAGTTAAGTGACGAAGTTATTCGAGCCTTGAAGAGCGTTTTGCCGCCTTACTGTAGCATAGCTAATCCCATCGACATTTTGGAGGAAGCTACACCAGACAGGTTTAGAAAAGTGATGGAAATCTGCTTGAAAGACCCAAACAGCAACGGCTTTCTGATTATATATACGCCTCAAGGAGCAACAGATCCTCTTGCTCTCGTGGAGATAATCGCGGATTTAGCAAGGCAAACCAAGAAACCCGTTGTCACATCCCTGATGAGTGATAACAGCCATTGCCGAGAAGCACGAAAAGTTATGCAGAAAAATGGTATTCCATCGTTTATCACTCCTGAGGAGGCTGTTTCAACATTCATGTATATGTACAATTACACTCAGAACTTGGAGCTTCTATATCAGACTCCTGAAGAACTGCCAGTAGAGCAAACCAAC
>Ga0315551_10003416_pt1 | contig 11306 bp, 10 predicted proteins | sample SalMarSW160290MG_FD_203678 | JGI IMG/M metagenome (GOLD analysis project Ga0315551, IMG submission 203678) | Salt marsh sediment microbial communities from the Plum Island Ecosystem LTER, Massachusetts, United States - Salt Marsh Sediment SW1602-90 ... | reverse complement strand
AAAACAACACCTGCCTTAATGTGAACCTGCCCAACCTGCCGCGGGAAAAAATCAGGGGGGTAAAGTTCACCTATCCGGCCAGCCGCAACCACACCGATACCGTTGAGGAAAGATACGCGGGCAAGCGCCAATACTACTGGTTCGTCCGCCAGTGGGTAAATAAGCCCACCGATGAGAAAACAGACACCTGGGCAATAGAGAAGGGCAACATTTCAATCTCACCGCTGCTGGTCACCCCGGCCAACCGGAGCCATAAATCCATCACCGATAGCCTCTGCTCCGAGCTCTTCGACGAGTTTAAGCAGCCATAGCTTCAGGTACGGCCGAAGTCCCTTTTCAGCTGCCCGTAGCTGAGGTGAATCATGGTCGGGCGCCCGTGGGGGCAGGTATGGGGGGTGGCGGCCTGCTCCAGTTGCCTTACCAGCTCCCGCATCTCGCTATCGCTTAACGCCTGCCCGGCCCTCACCGCGCTGTGGCAGGCCATCGTGCTGATGACCGCCTCCGCCCAGTTGCTTTTATCCCCTTCGGATAAGGAGTCCAGCAGCTCCCGTAACATGCCCGTCCAGTCTTTATCATTGAGCAGAGCCGGCACGGCTCTGACCAGGAAGGTCTTGCCGCCGAAAGGCTCGATAGTAAAGCCGAACTCAGCCAGTTCCTGATAGTGCGCCCAGAGCTCCGCCTCCTGGCGGGGGCTGACCTCCAGCGGCATCGGCTCCAGCAGCCCTTGGACTTCCATCTCCCGCTGCGCTCGCTGCCGTTCAATCTTCTCGAAAAGGATGCGCTCGTGAGCGGCGTGCTGGTCGATAAGGTAGAGCCCGTCGGGGCCCTCGGCGATGATATAGCTGTTGTCGAGCTGCCCCAGTACCCGCAGCACCGGCAGCGCGGTAGCGGGGGTGGGGGGAAGAGGGGCTAAATCAGAGCTGACGCCAGCGTAGGGAGCCGACGGCTCCCTTATCTCGGAGGGGGATACGAATTTAGTAGCCGCCTCGACACGTGGCACGGGTGTTTGCTCGGCTAAAGCCTGGCGGACCGCCCGGTAGACAGCACTGAAAACGGCGCGCTCGTTGGCGAATTTAAGCTCGCTCTTGGCGGGGTGAATATTAACGTCCATATCCTGATACGGCAGGGAGATATTGATGACCGCCACCGGGTGACGGCCCACCATCAAAAGCCCGTGATAGGCTTCCTCTACCGCCCGCGCCAGCATACGGCTGTTTACCCAGCGGCGATTGATAAAGAAGCTGAGGTAGCCCCGCCCCGAACGGCTTACTTTAGGCAAGCCGACCATACCCGTTACGCGGGGCACGGCTGCTTCGCCCTTGAGTTCAATCATGTTGCCGGCTATTTCGGCGCCGTAGACCTCGGCTATGCTGTCCAGTAATTTGCCGCTGCCCGCCGTCCTCAAAGCCACCCTGCCGTCAATGGACAGGGAAAATTTAACCTCGGGGAAGGCAAGAGCGTACTGGCTGACCACGTTGGCGATATGGCTGTTTTCCGTCGCCACCGACTTGAGGAATTTTAATCTGGCGGGTATCTTGCGGAAGAGATTGAGCACCGCCACCGTCGTTCCCTGAGAGCGCCCCTTGGTACTGCGGCTGGCGATGGCGCCGTCTTCCAGGCTGAGATAGGTACCCGCCTTTTCGCCGTCGGCGCAGGTAATCATATCCACCCGGGCTACGGCGGCGATGCTGGGCAGCGCTTCACCCCGAAAACCGAGGCTGGAGATAGACTCAAGGTCATCCAGGCCGCCTATCTTGCTGGTGGCATAGCGCTCGAAGGCAAGCTCTACTTCTTCGGAGGGAATGCCAGCCCCGTTATCGGTCACCTTGATGAGGCTCACCCCGCCACCCCCGACCTCAACCGAAATCCGGGTGGCGCCAGCGTCCAGCGAATTCTCCACCAGCTCCTTGACCACCGAGGCGGGCCTTTCCACCACTTCGCCGGCGGCAATGCGGGCGACCACCTGTGGAGTCAAAGCCTTTATAGGCATAGCTACTCTTTCTTTTCTAACCTGGCGAAGCTGAGCAGCAGTTTTTTGACCCCCACCCCGCTGGTGAAAGCCACCACCGCCTCTTTATCGTCCTTCACCGAACGGCAGTTGACCACCACACCATCGCCGAACTGGGCATGGTGGACGTGGTCACCGGGCTTGAGTTCGGGAAAATCGGAACTGGGGGTGTTGGGGGCTGGGGTTCTGGTGCGGGAAGAATATAAGGGCGGCATGACCCGACCTTCCTCGCCCTGCCACAAACCGCCGCTGGTGACCAGGCGCTTGGGTATATCTTCCAGGAAGCGCGATGGCGTGCTCGGCGTGCTCGAGCCCATCAGGTTACGGCGGAAGGCGTGCACCAGATAGAGCTGCTGCTTGGCTCTGGTTATGCCCACATAGCAGAGTCGCCGTTCTTCTTCCATCTGTTCCGCATCGGCAAAAGACTTGAAGTGGGGCAGTATGCCCTCCTCGACGCCGACGATAAAGACCACGGGAAACTCAAGCCCCTTCGCCTGGTGCAAAGTGACCAGGGTGGCGGCATCCACCGTCTCGTCGAGCCCATCCACATCGGATACCAGCGCCACTCCTTCAAGAAAGGCGGTCAAGCCCTCGGGGGGAGGTAAATGCCGATGTTCAGCGGCGACGGTGCGCAGCTCCAGGACATTCTCCCAGCGCTCCTCGCCGTCCTTGCCACTCTGTAGATATTGCTCGTAGCCCACTTTTCGCGTAACCAGGTCGAACAAGTCAACCAGGTCCAGCTCACGGTTGCGGGCGATAAACTCTTCCATCAAGCCGCGAAAACCGACCAGCGCCTTAACTATGCGGGAGCCGAAGGGGGGCGACTCTCCCCCGTTATCCTTCTGCTCGGTGACCAGCCTCAGCGCCTCGTACTGAGAGATGCCCAGCGACCTGGCCCAGCTGGAAAGCTGGCTCAGGCTGCGCTCGCCGATACCCCGCCCCGGGATATTGATGATGCGGAGCAGGCTAACGCTGTCGCTGGGGTTCTGGATAACCCTCAGGTAGGCGATAACGTCTTTTACCTCACGCCGCTCGTAAAAGCGGGTGCCGGCTACCAGTTTATAGGACGTTCCGTAACGCATAAAGGCTTCCTCGAGAGCCCTTGACTGGGCATTGGTACGGTACATCACGGCGCAGTCGCCCAGCTTAGCCCTGTCCTCTTTCACCAGCTTTTCCACCTCGCTAACGACAAACTGGGCTTCTTCCTGTTCGGTATAGGTCTCGACCACGTTTATCGGCTCGCCCTCTTCGTTGTCGGTCCATAGCTCCTTGGGCTTACGCATCTGATTAGTCGAGATTACATGGGAAGCCGTTTCCAGGATGGATTTGGTAGAGCGGTAGTTCTGCTCCAGAAGCACCAGCTTCGCCTTGGGAAAATCCTTCTCGAAGCTGAGTATATTGCGCAGGTCGGCAAACCTCCAGGAGTAGATCGACTGGTCGGGGTCGCCGACGACGCATATGTTGTGCTTCTTTCCGCCCAGCTTCTTTATCAGCTCGTACTGGACCAGGTTGGTATCCTGGAACTCATCCACCATCAGATGCAGGTAACGAGAATGATATTTCTCCAGCGTCTCATCGTTATTTCGGAATAGCTGGACGGTTTTCATGAGCAGGTCGTCGAAGTCAAGGGCATTGCTTTCTTCCAGCATCCCCTGGTAGCGTTCGTATACCCGCCCCACCACCTCCTCGAAATAGCTGGCGGTGTGCTTGGCATACTCCTTAGGGGCTGTGGTACGGCTCTTGGCGGCGGAAATGGCAGAGGATAGCGCCCGCGGGGCATACTGCTTGGGGTCAAGGTTAAGTTCCTGGAGGGTGCGCTTGAGCAGGCTTATCTGGTCGTCGTCGTCGTAGATGACGAACCTGGAGTCAACACCGATAGCCTGGCCGTCGCGGCGCAGAATGCGGGCGCAGAGGGCGTGAAAGGTGCCGATGGTAAGGTCGCCCAGGGCGGCGCCGATAAGCCGACTAAGCCTCTCTTCCATCTCACGGGCGGCTTTATTGGTAAAGGTAACCGCCATAATGCGATGGGGGCTGACGCCGCAGGTCTTAATAAGGTAAGCCACCCGGTGAGCGATGACCCTTGTTTTGCCGCTGCCCGGACCGGCTAAGATAAGTACCGGTCCTTCAATAGTTTCTACGGCTTCTCTCTGCGCCGGATTAAGCCCGTCCAGAATATCCATCTACTCTATTATAACATTGGCGGGGTATGGCTGGAAAGGCGGCGCTCTATTGACAAACGTCAGCTAAAACTATATGATATATGCGGATATATGCATATATGAATATGGTAAGGGGTAGTTATGCAAGAGCTGATTAAAGCCACCAAGGCCCTCTCCGATGAGACCAGGCTTAGAATGCTAAATATTCTTTTGGAGAGGGAATGCTGCGTCTGCGAGGTGATGCAAGCCCTGGATATATCCCAGTCGCGGGCCTCGCGCAACCTCGGCATACTTGAGGACGCCGGTTTCTTAACCGCCAAGAGAGACGGCGTCTGGATAGTCTACTCTATAGACTGGCAAACAACCAACAGCCACGCTGCTTCCCTGGCTAAGATGCTAAGAGACTCCCCTACCACTAACGAGCTAATGGACCAGGATGAAAAAAGGCTCAAACGCGCGGTGCGCGTCGGACCAGCAGCAGTAAGGAAATAGCTGGTGGAAGTATTCGCCGACCTTTTGCTAGCTGGGCTAACCGCTCTTAAAGATTATATTGCCCTACATGTGCTTACCTGCCTCATTCCAGCTTTTCTCCTGGCTGGCGGAATAGTAACCTTCGTTAGACGCGAGACCATTATCAGCTATCTCGGTGCCGCTGCCCGAAAGCTATCATCTTTCGGCATTGCTACTGGCGGTAGTTTCTTCATCTCCGCTTGCTCCTGCACTGTCATACCGGTTGCAAGCGGCATCTACTACGGTGGAGCCGGTGTCGGTGCCGCCTTCATACTGCTCTGGGCAGCCCCCGCGGCTAACATTCTGGCTCTGGTTTACACCGGCCAGATACTGGGCGCTGAGATGGTTGCCGCCAGATTAATAAGCGCCCTGCTTATGTCTTTTGCCGTAGGTCTAGTTATGGCTTACGCCTTCTACAAGGAAGAAAAAACCCGCGTTTCCACAGTCCAGGTGAGCCGTGGTCCCTTGATGAGCAAGAAGGGTGTAATCTTACTTCTGCTGCTGGTCGCCTGGCTGGTAGCACCTAATTATATTGTTTCTCAAGGGCCGTACTGGCAAAAGGTGGCAGTCTGGGCAATAGGGCTGCTGGTGGTGGCAGCCTACGTGTGGAAGTTTATCGATAGAGAGCGAATTAAAGCCTGGCTTAGGGAGACATGGTGGTTTGTACGCATCATCTTTCCTTTCCTGCTGGCTGGTGTTTTTGTCGTCGGCATTATCGGTGCCCTTCTACCCCAGGAATGGATTCAGACCTGGCTCGGTGGTGCTGGTCTGCGCCAGTCATTCTTAGCCACCCTGCTTGGCTCCGTTACCTACTTCGCCACCATGACCGAAGCCCCTTTCGTGGACACCCTGATGAATCTGGGGATGGGTAAGGGGCCAGCCCTGGCTTTACTCCTCACTGGTCCGGGTATTAGTTTACCCAGCTGGCTGGCGATTGCCAAGGTCTTTGGGATTAAGAAGGCGCTGGTTTACGTTCCGACTATCATGGTTATCGGAACAATGGTCGGTTGGATTGCCGGTTTTATCTTAGATTAAAAAATAATTAAGGAGGTACCACCATAATGATTATTGAAGTTTGCGGCCCGGGTTGCCCTCGGTGCCATGCCACAAAGGAGAATGTCCGCAAGGCAATCAAAGAGATGGAGCAAAAAGAGGGCGAAGAGATGACACTGGCGGAAATCAAAGACCCCAAGATTATGGCTAGCCGAGGTGTATTTATGACACCAGCCGTGCTTATTGATGCCGTCAAGCTATGCGAGGGCAGAATTCCGAGCCCTAATGAGATAAAGGGGTGGATTGAGGAGAGAAGATAATATATTAAGCAGCTAGAACAAGGAGAATTATATGACTGTACGAAACAAAGTGAAGATATGGAGCTCGTTTTTACTTATTATTCTGGTAGTCGGCATGCTCTGCGCTTGCGGAAGTTCAACTCCTGAAGCGCCTCCAGGCTCAGACGTGCCCCCGAACTCGAATGGCTCAGACATGTCTCTCACTCCAGCCGACAAGGTCGAGGTAGTCTATTTTTACCTAGCGCAGCGTTGCACTGGTTGTATCTATGCTGAAGACACCACCCTGTATACACTGGAAACCTACTTCGCCGACGAGCTGGCCAGCGGCAAGATAACCTTTGCCTCATTAAATGTAGAGGCTGAAGAAAACGCTGCCATCGTCGAGAAATATGACGCTTATACCTCATCCCTTTTTATCAACACTATAATAGACGGCACCGACCACATCGAAGTGGTAAACGAGATTTGGTTCGTCCTGGGGGACGATGAGGCTTTTATCGAGGCGGTGAAGAGCAAAATTGAGCAAAGCCTCAGCGGGGAGAGCTAATGGATTTAGGCGGCTTATTACATCAGCTCTCTGAGAGCCTTAATATCCCCGTGCTCTCAGCGCTGTTTCTGGGGTTAATAACGGCCATTAGCCCCTGCCCCATGGCGACTAATATTGCCGCTATTGCTTATGTCAGCCGCAGAACGACGGAGCGACGGTACGCTGTCATAACTGGAGCATTATATACACTGGGACGGATGGTTTCCTATTCCATCATTGGTATCCTGATAATCGTGGTTGGCCTCGAAATTCCCGGAGTCGCTTCGTTTCTCCAGGATTTTGGCGAGAAAATACTGGGGCCACTGTTGATTGTGGTAGGACTGATAATGCTACTCATCGACCGTTTTTCTTTCGGTCTGGGAGCCGAGAAGCTAGCTTCACTGGGAGGAAAGGTTGCCGATTGGGGTATGCTGGGCGGATTCCTGTTAGGAGTGATTTTTGCTCTGGCCTTCTGTCCCTATAGCGCTATCATATTCTTTGGAGTATTGATACCCTTAGCCCTTAAATCTACCGGAGGTGTAACATTGCCCGCAGTGTTTGCCATCGGCACCGGGCTCCCTGTTCTAATATTCGGTATTCTTATATCGGCTGGCATAGCCAAGGTCTCCAGCTGGCTCAATGCCGTCACCCGTGTCGAGAAAGTCCTCCGCATAGTAGTCTCTATCATTTTTATCGGGGTAGGAATATACTATGTGGTGCTCTGGATACAGGCATAACTTGGTAGAAAGATTTATTAAGTCAAACCATGAGTGAACCAAAGGGCGTAGCCGGCAGGCTGCCGACACTGGACCGCTTCCTCACCCTCTGGATTTTCCTGGCGATGGGGCTGGGGGTGGGGTTGGGCTATTTCGTCCCCGAAGTCGCCGACTTCATCACCTTCTTCCAGGTAGGCACCACCTCTATACCCATAGCTATCGGGCTTATACTCATGATGTACCCGCCCCTGGCCAAGGTAAAATACGAAGAGCTGGGACGGGTATTCCGCAACTGGCGGGTGCTGGGCATATCGCTGATACAGAACTGGCTCATCGGCCCCGTGCTCATGTTCTTCCTAGCAATTATTTTCCTGCGCGCCTACCCCGACTACATGGTGGGGCTGATTATGATAGGGCTGGCGCGCTGTATCGCCATGGTCATCGTCTGGAACGAGCTGGCTAAGGGAGATAGCGAGTACGCCGCCGGGCTGGTAGCCCTAAACTCCATTTTCCAGATAGTCTTCTACTCGGTTTACGCCTATATCTTTATTACCGTGCTGCCGCAATGGTTCGGGCTGGAGGGGGTAGCCGTCCACGTTACCATCGGGCAGATAGCCAAAAGCGTGTTAATCTACCTCGGTATCCCCTTCTTCGGAGGCATGCTCAGCCGCTTTTTCCTTATCCGGACCAGAGGACGTGAGTGGTACGAGCAAAAGTTCATTCCCAGGATAAGCCCCATCACCCTGGCGGCACTGCTGTTCACCATCGTGGTGATGTTCTCGCTCAAGGGGGAGATAATCGTTCAGTTGCCGCTGGATGTAGTGCGTATCGCCATTCCCCTGCTCATCTACTTCGTGGTTATGTTCCTGGTGTCTTTCTACATGGGGAAGAAGATAGGGGCGGACTATCCCAAGACAACGGCTATCGCCTTCACCGCCGCCAGCAATAACTTCGAGCTGGCTATCGCCGTGTCCGTGGCCGTCTTCGGCATCGGCTCAGGGGTAGCTTTCGCCGCCGTCATCGGACCACTGGTGGAGGTGCCCGTGCTCATCAGCCTGGTAAATGTGGCGCTATACTTTCGGCGCAGGTTCTTTTGAGGAAGACTAACCAGTCAGCCCCAGCCCCTTATACAAAGCCTTGAAGTCGAACCCCTGCTTCATAACCTCAGCCAGCCGGGGCAGCTTCTTCTCCTGGTTGAATTTGGTCATACCCAGAGCCCGCTCAACGCTGTCCATTACAGAGGCGGTATCTTCATCGGTGACAATAACGGGAATGCCTTTACCCTCGGCGCTGTGGCTCACGTCATGGATGGGCGAACCGTCGCCGCTGATAATCAGGCACTTAGTTGGCGTCTCCAGAGCCGCCAGCTGCATATCGGGGCGCTCACCCTTGACCACCACCGCCTTATTATCTTTACGCCCGAAATAGTCGAGGCCGGAGTCCACGCTTAAAGCCCCCAGCATATAGTTCTCCACCAGCTCCGCCGACTTCCCGGCATCGTTTACTATCTTCCCCTCGATAAGCTCCGCCAGCTCCGCCACCGTCAGGCCGAGCAGCGTTCTGTCTTCGGGAATTATTCCCAACACCTCCACCCCACCCAGCCCCCGCACTTCTTCCACGCGGCTCACGGGCACCTTGTTTATCACCACCCCAAGCAGGTGCTTCCCAAAACCCTGGTACTTATCGGCCAGATTTGTCTTGAACAAGTCCGGTGAGTAGCCTTCGACAACAATGACCTTGGCCTCCAGCGCCCTGGCTACCTCATAAGAGGACTCGACGGGCTCGCCGCCCGGCCTTTGCCGCCATACGCCTTCGATAATAACTATATCCTTACCCCTGGCCACTTTTGTATATGCCTGCTTAACCTTGCCGGCCAGCTTTCCCTCCCCACCGATAACGGGGCAGAGGTCTTCCACAGGCTCTTTCAGGGACAGAATACGCTTGATGAAGGCGGTATCGCTATCGACAGCTTTGCTCTTGATAGCCGCCACCAGCGGTTTGAAAAAGCCCACCTTCTTGCCTTTGCCCTTGAGATGCTTGCCCAACCCGGCGCAAAGCAGGGTCTTGCCCGCGCCCGCCTGTGAAGAGGTTATGTATAAAGCCGTCAAGTCTCACCTCCAGCTACATTATTATATATAGCTCACGGATTTTCTGCCTTATTATAACCGCTGGGCTGTGATTGGTAAAGAACGAGGGGCGGTTTGACATATGGTTGTATAATAGGCTTAAGTAAACTGAGAGCAAGCTAGGAGACGAAAATGCCAAAAGCAATTCAACTCCCTATGCCTTTGTTCGACCTATCACCAAGGAATAAGGGCAAACGCCGGATCAAAATCGAAAAAGGTGGTTTGTCAGAACTCCAAATAATGAACTTCAAGGGTATAAAAGACCTGTCAGTGAAATTTAGCCCCATCACTCTACTTATAGGTTCAAATAATTCTGGCAAGAGTACTATATTACAAGCAGTAAGACTTTTCTATTATTGCATAGAAAAATGTGGGGTCTATAAAAATGCTAATTCTATACTACTTAAAAAACAAGTTATGCCTTTTTCAAACTTTTCTCTTATACCTGCTAATGACCTAAGAGAGCTTGTTCTCAACTGAATTACACCTAGTAGTAGAAAGCATGGCATTTATCTTAAAGGTACACTTCTTTCAGGTCAAACATTCGACTTTACCATTTATTCTGCTTACTCAACTCTGCTAGTTATATTACCTGGGTTAACATGCCCAAAGAAACTGCGAGTTGAAGAATATGATAACGCTTCTAGGCAACCGCTTTACGTTCCAGGGTTTTCCGGAGTAGTTAATCACGAACTATTATCTACTAATAGACGATTGGAGGAATCCCTTGGAAGCGGACATCATAATGAAGTTTTACGTAATCTTATTTTAAGGCTTCAACCTGATGACTTAAAACAATTAGCTAAGATACTTACAGATGAATTTTCTGTTAGATTCCAAGGAATCCTCGGAAATCCAAATGATGTAGAATTCTTAAAAGCGTCATATCGAGAACCTCTCTTGAGAATCAATTTAGACGTTGTAAGTGCTGGTTCAGGTTTTTTACAAGTATTACAAATACTAACTCACGCCCTGCAATCTCCTTCTCCTATTCTTCTTCTCGATGAACCAGATGCGCATATGCATACTCAGTTACAGGAACATTTTATTGATTTACTCAGAGAATTTGCCAAAAACCGTGATATGCAAATAATTATGGCTTCTCATTCAGAAACTTTTACTAGAACCATGGAACTTTCTGAGATTCGACTAATAGACAGAAGCACCAACCGTTCCGATTCCTTTTCTGACCCCATATTACTCAGGAGTGAACTTAACAATCAAGGTGTTTGGCCAGATGAACCAAAACTAGCTGAGGCTCTTAGAATAAAACGTTTATTACTTTGCGAATCTTCCCCTGACCATGACCTTCTATGTTCGTTTGCCCAATTTAAGAATCCAAATTGGTCTAATATCAAAAAGCAATACCAAGTAATCGAGACTGAAGGTTCAAATGACAATGTAGTTGCTCGCATTAAAATAGTATTTGACATATTTAATAAGCTATTAAATGGAGGCGTTGAAATAGCATATTTTCGTGATAGAGACCTAATGTGCGATGAGCGCAAACAATATACAGAGCAACAATCATCCTCAGCAGGCTTGAATCTTATAATTACCGAGCGGCGTAACCGGGAATCATATTTAATAGAACCCAAAGTTGTTGAAGCTGCTTTATTATTACAAAACGATAAAATTCCTAAAGGTTGGTTAGAAGAAGGATATATTTCTAATCTTGTAAGAGATTGGTGTATTGAATTCTGCAATGAAGATCTTACTGAGTTACCAACAAGAATCAGGGAGTATAATTCACACTGGGCACGAACCACTTATCCACAATCTTCAGACTTCAGAGAAGCAGATGCTCGTATCGAGCAATTTATTCAGGACAACTGGTATAAAATGTTGAATTCAAAACAAATACCTTGGAAACTAATGGATGGTAGGTATGCTCTTAAATTTATACGTAACAAATTACAGGAACAAAAAATAATGTTGCCCGACCAATTACTTCTTGACCACGTTAATG
>Ga0315551_10003414_pt1 | contig 11307 bp, 8 predicted proteins | sample SalMarSW160290MG_FD_203678 | JGI IMG/M metagenome (GOLD analysis project Ga0315551, IMG submission 203678) | Salt marsh sediment microbial communities from the Plum Island Ecosystem LTER, Massachusetts, United States - Salt Marsh Sediment SW1602-90 ... | reverse complement strand
TTTCCTCTCTCGGGATTCTGCTTTCCGGAAATAAAAAACTACACAAGAGCTTGAGGAAAACTCTGGAAACTGTTGCACGAAACCAGAGCAGGTTAGGCCATATCCCGTCTTTAGTTCACAATTCGGACGACCGCGGCTCAAGTGATTGCACGCCATTGTTTCTTATGGCTGTTGCGCTCTTTCGAAAAGTAACGGGCGAGGCTGATTTCCTGGAGCAGGCGGTGAATAAGTCCATGCTGTGGATGGAATATCAAAGCACGTCTGACCGTGTTATGGTGGACCAGTTACCGACAAGCGATTGGCGGGATGAGCAGTGGGTTTGTGGATACGGTCTTTTTGTAAACACAATAGTTTATATCTATCTGCGACTTTTTGGTCAGCACGGTCGCGCCTCCCAGATTAAGGACCAAATGGGCAGATTCACTATAAAAGGTGACAGGCAAAATCGCCATGTGCATGAAGGTTTGGTACTAAGGCGTAAGCCTTACTATGCACTGTGGTCTTACAAAGTCTATAAAAGCGAGCGTTTCGATCTCTTAGGGAATAGTCTGGCAATTCTTTCGGGAATTGCGTCTGATTCAAGGGCGAACTCGCTCATCAAATGGGTCGAAACTGAGTGCGCAGCACTGAGGGAAAATGAGCTACTTGCGGCTGATATGCCGCCTAATCTTTTTCCTTACATAAGACCGGATGATCCTGATTGGATGCCCAGGTACGAAAAGTACAATCAACCGGGAGAATATCATAATGGGGGTATCTGGCCGTTTATTTGTGGATTTTATGTGGCTGCTCTGGTTGCAGCCGGAAAGTATCGGCTTGCTGAAAAGAAACTTTTGGTTCTTACAGAGCTAAACCGGCCTGCACGCGTGGCGGATGTAGAATTTGGCTTTAATGAATGGATACGGGCGCAGGATGGAACGCCTCAGGGCCAGGACTGGCAGAGCTGGTCGGCGGCAATGTATTTGTATGCAGCATATTGCGTCCAAACGCGGAGCACGCCCTTTTTTGGCGAAGTTCGGTGCCAATCCTGGGCGTAAAATCCCTGAGAGCGCTGCCGAGGCAACCTGTATAATATTGGTTTATACCAACGACATTAGACCAATCCGACCGGCTTTTGTTCTTTGGCGGATTTGTAAATTGCCAGTATCACTTCGACGGCTTTGCGCGCCTCGGGCCCGCTTATCCAGAAATTTTCCCCTGTTTCGAGGGCTTCGAGGAATGCCTTGAAATTGCGGGTATGGTTGTCGTGGGTGATAGCGGCTGGGTCAGATACGCCTCCGCCGCCTTCGATTTGGCCATGTTCTTTTCGGATTTTTTCGTCTTCCGGCTTCTCATCGGCAAACTGCCAGACTTTGAAACTGTTTTCAACCTGTATCACAGTGCCTTTGGTGCCGGTTATTTCAAACCGTCTGAACTGGCCTGGATATGAAGCGGTTGTGCCATAGATGACTCCCAACGCCCCGTTGGTATAGCGCAGCACGGCGGCAGCGGTATCTTCGGCTTCTATTCTGTGCCCCAGCGTCCCCGTGTAGGCCTGTAAAGATTCAATCGGAGGCATTACATCACAGAGCATATCTACCATATGAATAGACTGGTTCATTAGCGCGCCGCCGCCGTCTAATTTCCACGTGCCGTGCCACGAGTCCTTGTAATACTCGTCGGTACGCCACCAGGGAACGTATATCCCCGCATAGGTAATTACGCCGAAGCGCCCTGAGTTTATCGCTTCTCGAAGGATTGTCTGCGAATCATTAAATCGGTAGGGGAAAATGCCGCCCAGGCGAGTGCCGCTTTTGTTGTGGGCCTCGATCATGGCATCGATACGCTCTAAGGTTACCTCCAGCGGTTTTTCACATAATACATGTTTGCCCGCTTCGGCTGCGGCAATGGTCGGTTCGCAGTGAGAACCGCTTGGTGTGGCGATGGTGACGATATCCACGTCGTCGCTTTTTAGCATCTCTTCATAGCTTTCAAAAGCCTTCACGTCATATTTGTCCGCTAATTTATTCGCTCTGTCTTGTATCTTGTCGCAGCAGCCAATAAGCTTTGCGTTGGGAATATCTGCGATGGCTTTTGCGTGAAAATCTGCGATTAGCCCGGCACCCACTATTCCAAAATTCCAGGTTTTCATAATATTTTTCCTTTCCGGGAAAAGTTATTCACACTTCAAACCAACCTCCGCTGCGAGTTCTCTTACCGCGGCAATCGCCTTTGAAAATAGCTCAGGCCCTGTATCGCCGCCGAACTGGCCGCCGGCCCGCAGGTGCGGCTCCATCGTAAGACAGCCCTCATAGTTCATTGCCGCAAGCTCAGCGAGCAGCTCTTTTATTTGGCCGTCACCTTCACCAGGTATGCTGCCTAAAGTATCACCGAGCTTCCAGTCTTTGATATGGATATGGACAACGTAAGGCTTCATAAGCGGCCAACATTTTTCGACATTATCTGTTATCTTCTGTCCCCATACGAAGTTTGCCGGGTCATATACAAGCCGAAGCTTCGGTGAATTGACGGTCTTTACAATATCGGCGCAGTTCTCGGCGGTATGCCCATAAATATCTGTTTCATTTTCATGAACCATAATAACGTCAACGTCGTTGAGTATTTCTACCTTGGCCGACATACGCTCCATAACTTCATTGCGATAGTCTGAGATTTCCTTACCTTCCGGTGGATAGTAGCTAAACACACGTATGTACGGGGTTTCAAAAAACAGGGCCAAATCGACGGCGTGTTTGAACTTGTCCAGGTGTGGCTCAAAAGGCTCATCGAGCTTTACCTTTCCTATGGGCGAGCCGATAGCACATACTTTAAGACCGTGGTCCGCAATCATTTTTTTCGCTTCGTTTAGTTCATTCCGGGTAAGGTCCATGACATTCTTCTGATTGACAAAACGAATCTCTATGTAACCCACATTTTCGCCGGCGAGGTATTTGACCTGCTCCAGAAAATCATCTGTTACTTCATCTGCAAATGCACTTAATTTCGCCATTTTCAATTACTCCCTTAATAGAGATTGAATCTTTTAAAAAACCATCTCAAACATAAAATGTCATTGCCGTTTTTCTTTGATGTCCGTCCCCGGGCCGGCGAACCACACCGGCAGAAGTTCATTGAACACATCCAGCGGCCAAAACCGCAGGCGTTCAAACCCTTCCGGCACCGGCTGGCGATACTGCACATACGCTCTATTGCTTCCTTTCAAACTGTATGAGAACATATCGCCGTTCCTCGATCCAAAAACTGTATATCCCATCAGCGTACAGTCTTCCAAATCGACGTGAAGAAACTTGCCCGCGAGGTCACTGTAGATAACACCTGTGGACGGCGTTCCGTGCGGCTGAGAAAAATTAAGAACAATCAGTCGGCAGCGATTGAACCTCACCCGTGTGTATCCCTGAAAACCGGGGTAGCCAACCTGCAGCGCATTGTCCGGCCCAACGATCGTGCAATCCTCAAAAACAGCATCGGGCGTTTCCGGCATATTGCTGTTATGCGCCCGCACATAGACTGCACCGGCATCTCCCCACACGTCCAGACACATAAAATACGAACGCCGAAATACAACCGGCTCCTCGGGGCGATTTCTGTGAGCAATAACCGCCGCCCCGGCAAAGCGGCCAATCCCAACGCAGTCCTCCACAATCGCCGAGAATTCCGCGCCGGCCTGATTGGTCATATCCCACCCGATACCACCTTCGGACCCGCATGCATAAATCCGTTTGAAAACCCACCGGTCCCACGCAACACCTGAAAAATTCGGGTCGCAGCGCCACGGACCCCACCAGTCCACACTCTTTAATCCCATCTCCTTATTCGGGTCGCCCGAATCCAGAATCATAAAAGTCGGGTTGCCTGTGGGAGCATTGGGGTTTGTGCGAACAATTACCGCCGGTGCTCCTGAATCTACGACAACCCAGCCGGTGATACCTGAACCTAAACTTCCGTCCCAGTCCCCCACTAAAAGATTGTAAGCCCCCGCCGCACCTTTATGGGCCGGATAAAGGTTGGCCTCGGCATAAGTGTCCGGCCGGATGACAAGGCGATGGCCACCCTTATCGTCAGGCACAGCCAGAAGGGCCGCCTGAATCGTGTGGAACGCCTTCCCCCAACTGCTTCCGTCCGAATTATCGCCCAGCCTGGAGACGTAAAGCGTTACACCCTTTCTTGCCGTACCCGCCGAAGGACTGCCGGCTGAGGTGTTATCCGCCCTGGTGCTGCAGCTCAACAGCACCGCCGCCAGCGCACAAACAAGCGAAATACTCGCCTTGTCTCTCATCATTTCACCGTACCTGATTACTTTATTTATCATAATGTGCCGCTAAATCGGGCAAATCCCTTTTAATTTCGTTTATCCTGTAACCAAAACCCGGCCCACTCAATGTCGACAGGTCAACCTGGCCGTTGCGCCGTTGGTAAAGCCCCGGGTGTACCGCCTCTTCCGGGGCCGAAGCGGCGGGGTAAAACTGCATCGCGTTGGTCTCGACTCCCATAATTGTTCCCGCGTGCGCGGCCAAAAGAACGTGGGGAATCTGTGCTAACATTGGATTAGTCAAATCCTGCACCATTAGGGTCATTCCGTGTGCCTTGGCCCAACAGAGGCTTAATAGCGCGCCGGTTTGAGTTTTGCAGGTTTTTAGCGCGACACCGGTCCAGCCCAAGCTTCGGCCGAGTCTGACTAACTTCCAGTCGTGAGCACTTTCGTCCATAAAGAGAGGCTTACGGGCAGAGACGCTGTGGACGTCAATCTGATTATTTTCCAGGTCGTACGGGAATGGCTGCTCTACGTAGAGAATCATTTGGTAAATGCGAGGATGCTCTATCATCAGCCGATCCAGAATGTTGTTCACGTAGGCGGGGTCGGTGACAGTGCAGTTAAAATCACTGGTTAACCACAGAACGTTGTTTTCGAGTGCAATTTTGCCAACATTCACTAATCTATCTACGTCCCACGAAGAGTCATTGCCGCGCAGCTTCACCTTCAGGCATTTGAGGCCGTCCCGTTTAATCCAATCCGGCAATAATACAGGGTAGCCGTCATCCGGTTCTGTGCCGGTAAGCTCGGATGTGTCGAGCAAATCCTTGCCGCCTACTAAGTGCCAGGCAGGCAGAGTTTTGGCCGGCGGAAAGTTTAGAAAATCAGCAGGGTATTTGCCGTCAAATGAGAAGTCAGTATCATCGGCTGGCTTGAGAAAGTGTGACAAATCAACATTCATAAATTCCGCGTTGTATGTAGAGTACACGTCCCGGCCCAAAAGCTGGCCATACGCATCGTGCAGTGCAATGTCAAATGCCGAACAGCAAACCAATGCTGCAAGATGCGGCATCGGTTCTGTTTGCTCGCCGCGCTGACTGTTGAGCTTGTCCAATAAGGTGGGTAACTGCGTTTCAATAAAGTCACTGCCTAATTCAATGGGATGTCCTTCCTGGTCGAATTTAGCCCAGGTCTCAGCAAGCATACTGCAGAAAAGCTGCATCGTTTCGCATCGCTCTTGATATCCCAGTTTGCTCGGCCAGGCCCATTGGACGCTCAAGGGGGTTTCGCCCCAGCCCTGTGCCGTTTGTCCTTGTTCGTTGCCCACCGTCATGCAGGTGCGTGCGCATATAACCGAGGTCAATGTTTCAGGCCCAAACTTGAGCGGAACCCTTGTCTGGACGGCAATATTGTACAAATCAACGGATAAGGGCTTAATATCAGTGCGTTTTTTAGAAGCGTGCTTGTTGATATTCATGCTTTTGCTGTTGGTAGTTCACAGTTTTTTCAAACATTTTACGCGATTATGTTCAGAATTTAGCAGTGATTGACAATAGCAGCTTTATAACTTATATTAGATTACTGTCAACCCAAACTTTGTTATTTTGGGTTGCTTTACTGGGATTGGGTTTTATAATTTTGAGGTATATCTTTTGCAGGATGCGGCGTTATGTGAACGAAACGGATTTCTTAATTGATAAGCACAATAAAATTATGCGCGCGTGAATATTATTGAAAGGAGCACGTATGAAACTCGACCGAAAATTGAATATGGGAATGGTTGGTGGAGGACCGGGGGCGTTCATCGGTGAGGTACACCGAAGGGCGTCACGTCTGGACGGCGGTATCGAGCTGGTGGCCGGGGCGTTCGATATCAATCCAAGCAAATCAAAGCAGATGGGACGGGAGCTGGGTCTCAATTCCAGACGAGTATATCGTAACTACGAGGAAATGATCGGGAAAGAGCTTAAGTTACCGGAGGGGGAACGGATAGATTTCGTCTCAATAACAACGCCGAACAACTGGCATTTCCCGATTGCAAGGGATTTTCTCAATGCCGGTTTCCACGTGATGTGCGAAAAGCCGATGACGATTAGCGTCAAAGAAGCGAAGGACTTGCGAACACTTGTTAAGAAGTCGCGCAGAGTGTTCGGACTGATGCACAACTATACGGGTTACCCGATGGTCAAGCTGGCCCGGGATTTGGCTCGTCAGGGTGAGCTGGGTAAGATTCGCAAGATTGTTGTACAGTATCCACAGGGCTGGTTGGCTACAGCGCTGGAGAAAACGGGCCAGATGCAGGCTGCCTGGCGGACCGACCCGAAGCAAAGCGGCGGCGCCGGCTGTATGGGTGACATCGGCACGCACGCCGAGAATCTCTCGGAGTATATAACGGGACTGAAGATTACCCATATCTGTGCTGACCTGACGATTTTTGTTAAGGGTAGGCGTTTGGACGACGACGGCAACTGCCTGCTGCGCTTCAATAATGGAGCCAGGGGTGTCCTACATGCCAGCCAGGTCTCCATAGGCGAGGAGAACAATTTGGCTATCTGGGTCTATGGCGAGCAAAAGAGTCTGGAATGGCATCAGGAGCATCCCAATTACCTGTATGTGAAGGTTCCCGACGGGCCGGTACAGGTTTGGCGCCGCGGTAACGATTATGTCGGTGCCAGAAGCCCTGCCGCCGGCCGTGCTACGCGCCTGCCGTCCGGTCATCCTGAAGCTTTCTTTGAGGCCTTCGCTAACAATTACCGTAACTTCGCCGATACCGTGCGTGCGAGAATGACCCGGACAAAGCCTGACCCACTGATGCTGGACTTTCCGAGCGTGAATGATGGCGTCCGTGGTATGTGTTTCATAGAGACCGTTTTGGCCAGCACCAAGAGTAAGCAGAAGTGGACGGCGTTCAAAAAGGCTTGAGTTTGGGCTTGTATTTCCGAATGGAGTAGTTATAATAGTTCGTCTCCAAGTACCTGCAGATAGAAGGGCTTGCGAGGGTGGACAGCACAGCAAATAAAGGTCGTAAGCTGTTGTTTTCCAAAGGCTTATGCGCCTTGTAGAGTTTTTTGGACTGTGTATGAAGGAGGCGGCACAGATGAAAAACCGGAAAGGCAATTTCCACCGGCAGGATGGAAAGTTGTCTCGGTGTGATTTTATGTATACCACCGCAGCAGTGGTAATCGAGGCATATCGCATTTGTGGTGACTTTTTAGCTTTGTGCTTCTGTAAATATTTTTAGATATTTGAGTTAGTTAAAAGTGGTTCTAATCGAAAGGAATTATTTATGAAAAAGAAAGCAAAAGAAAAGACAGGTGAGGTCTCTCGTAGGGATTTCATCAAGGCATCGGCGGCGGTATCGCTGGCGGCTATGGGAGTGAGTACCAACCGCATCTTTGCAGCCGGCTCCGGCAAAATTCGTGTCGCTCTGATTGGATGTGGTGGCCGTGGCAATGGGGCCTTGAGTAACTGTTTGTCTGCGGGCGAACACATTGGTCGCGAGATGGAAGTTGTCGCTACAGCCGACTGGTTCAAAGACAGGGCTGTGGGAACAGGCAAAAAGCACGGTGTTCCGGAGGAACGGTGCTTTTACGGCGCAGACGCTTATAAGAAGCTCCTGGCGACCAACGTCGATGTTGTCTGTATAGCTACATCGCCGAACTTCCGACCGGTGCATTTCGAAGCTGCCGTCAAAGCGGGCAAAAATGTCTTTATGGAAAAGCCCGTTGCAGTCGACCCGCCGGGCGGCCGTAGGATTATCGAGGCCGGCGAGCTGGCCAAGCAGAAGGGCCTCGCTGTTGTCGCCGGTACCCAGCGCCGACACCAGAGAGGTTACCGCCAGAATGCTTATGCCATCGAGCGCGGCGCGATTGGCAAAATCCTCGGCGGCTGTGTCTGGTGGTGTGGCGGCGCCCTATGGTTCCAGAGGAAAAACAAGAACGAGAGTGATGCCGACTACCTGGTACGTAACTGGGTGAGCTTTACAGAGATGTCGGGCGACCACATCGTGGAACAGCATGTCCACAACCTTGACGTTGCCAACTGGTTCATCGGTCATCCACCGGACAATGCCCTTGGCTTTGGTGGACGCGCACGCCGACAGACAGGCGACCAGTTCGACTTCTTCAGCATTGACCTCGATTATGGCGACGGCTGCCGCATTCACAGCATGTGCCGTCAGATTAACGGCACCGATGGCGGAGTCAGAGAGTATTTCGCCGGTACTGAAGGCAAGACCTGGGGTGGTGGCGGTCTCGAGTCAACCAAAAATATCAAGGCACCGGACTTCCCGGAGCACGGCGGACCATACGTTCAGGAGCACGTCGACCTGCTCAACAGCATTATTGAGGGCAAGCCGCTCAATGAAGCCCGCAATGTTGCAGAATCCACTCTCACTGCAATCATGAGCCGCATCGCCACCTACACCGGTAAATTGGTCAGGTGGAAAGACATGATGGAGAAGAAAGACTCGCCCTGGTATAACCTCACTTGTAAACCGACGGCGGAAGATTTTGAGAAAGGCGATGTTAAAGCTCCGCCGGATGATGTTGCCGCAATCCCGGGGAGGGCTTGATAGAGATTTGCCCTTATTGGGGCGGTCGATGTCCCTCTTCGATGAGATGAGACTTTGAGGGGCCCTGTTTTGTGTTTTGGTTACACCGGACAAGACAGGGTCCCTTTGGTTTATAAGCCGATTACTTTATCACTACTATTTCCGTAAATCGCACGAGGGCGCCGGCGATCTGCGGATATGGCTCAACTGTGCCGATTAGGCCGACCTTTGAGCCTGCGAGTTTGCTCAAATCCTTCTTCGATGCCGACCCTATCGGTAACGCGTAACAGACGGTTTTGTTGTTATCGTCAGTAATCCGGTATTGGGTTTGTTCTGCCGGGGCGCTGAAAATATTCGACGTTTGAATCGTTCCGATGACTGCGAATTTGCCGAGAGCTTGAACCTGGGCTAACTTTGTGGTGCGGGCCTTATCTATTTTCCCATAAGTCTTCTGCAGCTCTTCATTCTGAAGCTCAACCTCTTTGGTTATAACCAAGGCCAATTCAAAGCCTTTTATCTGCCTGATCGAAAGGTCAGCAAAGCGTGCTGCTTTGCCAGCCTCTTTGTTGCCGGCAATCACAGCAAGTGCTGTTTTGATATTTTCGTAATTCTGCTGGTCTGTCGGCTTGGCCCGCTCAGCCTCTATTTGCGTTTTTAAGGCATAATATAGTTTGAGATTTTCGCTCTCACCGGGAACCGTGGTGGGGACGAACGGTTTGATCTCTGCTGGCTTGGGTTTAGGTTTAGTATCGACAGCAGGGGGGGTAACGATGGTTGGGGTCACTTTTGGAGCCGGAGCCGGGGCCGGAGCAGCGATTGGTTTTGTATATTTGGTACTTACCCAAAGATAGGCGCCCTCCGGCGGAGTGATTTTATAATAATCGCCTTTCTGTGTACCCACAAATCTGACTTCATCTCCTCTATTGAGCTTCAACTGCAGAGTTTCCGAATGTATCGGCTCCTTGTACTCGGAGCCGGCGTAGACACGAATGCCGGCGGCTGTAACGATGCCGACGGATGGATTATCCGGGTCGATACTAATATAGCGCGTTGAGATCCAGGAAAAGCTGCCGGTCGGCGCGACAATACGAGACCAGCTAAATTGGCTTCCGACTACGTTTACTTTATCGCTTTTTTTAAGCTTGCCGCAGATGTAATAATTCGTGCCCGGCCCGGAACGAATCGGAACATCATCGTCGGTTATCTCAGCAGCATAAGGAAAAGAAGGCACACTGGCCGTGGTATCAGGTTTTGTATCAGGTGGAGCGGCGGCTCCCCAGGCAAGACCTATGGATACGAGTCCTACTAAAATAATGAGAATGAGCAATTTTTTATGAGTCTGCATTTTTGTTACCTCCCAAAAAGAGTCCTTTCTATAAACAGCCAAAACACCATATTTTTTTTGAAATTAGCATCCATATTAGTAATTGTCAAATATTTTAGGGCCCCGGACACATTTTTTTGCCTTTGAAATTGGGTTTGATCCTGCTTCGCCAGAGGCTACGCAAGGATAAATTGGGTTCGTTTTGGGTTCGTTTTGGGTTCGTTTTTCCCGCGTTCACCAAGTGTCCTATTTTCATAATCCCTTGTTAATAAATTAGTTACGTTCATTTGACTTTTTCGAAAATTGGGTTCGTTTTGCATAAAAGGGCTGATTTGTAAAGAACTCTTTACAGTTGTAAAGATGCCAAGGGCACTGACTAACACAGACTTTTTACCACGGACTAACGCGGACTTTTTATTACGGATTACGGGCGGCGGAAGACAGAAATTGTTTTTGAAGGCAATCGCGGGATTGGGTAGTCGTTAGTTGAAAGAATTATGGCCGGACACATTTAATTCGCCCCCCAAAGCGAACCTTCGAGTACCATATCTATTGTTCTTTAACCACAGATTTCGCAGATTAACACAGATTTTTGGCCGGTTTAAAACGTTTTATTGTTCCTATTTGGGACCCCCAAACGCGAAAGAATGCGTTTGGGGAAGCCCTGTTTCGTTTGGGGCGTATTCTTTTTTGTCGAGGTGGAAGACAGTGCAGCCGCAGGTGCGGCTTAATTTGTCTATTTTTAACAGGCCCCGGCCGGTATTTGTGAATTTAGACTCACAGGTATTTTTCGTACCCGGACCAACATCGCCTAAATCGCAAACCGTTTTTTCAAAAGAAATCCTCGGTAAATGATTCTCAGCGGCCAAAGCTAATCTTTGTATGCTAATTAACAATAAAAGAATAAGGCATATTAAAGCAAATAGCATAAAAAGCTTATTTCGATACATATCTCACTTTACATCCAGTTATAGTTATAATAGTAGCGTCTGGTATTATTTGGGTCAACAAGGTCTTTTTTCTCGATTCTTCTGCCTAAAAATGGTGTCTGACCCGAATGGCGGTTCCTTAAGCAGATTAAGAAAAAAGGTCTCCCGTAACCGATAAAAAGGTTATCGATAACTCTTATCAGAAAGGAGACCATAAAATGTCTAAAAATACTATCGACACGCCAGATAA
>Ga0315551_10003413_pt1 | contig 11310 bp, 10 predicted proteins | sample SalMarSW160290MG_FD_203678 | JGI IMG/M metagenome (GOLD analysis project Ga0315551, IMG submission 203678) | Salt marsh sediment microbial communities from the Plum Island Ecosystem LTER, Massachusetts, United States - Salt Marsh Sediment SW1602-90 ... | reverse complement strand
CGATCGTTTACCTCTTGGAGCCCATCGAGGCTAATTCCGGCGTAGGCTATACCAGCATCTTTCAATTGAACGGCCGTCTGCTCATCGATAAGGGTGCCGTTAGTCGAGAGAACCGACCTTATGCCCCTGTCTGTGGCGAACCTGGAAAGTTCCAGAAGGTCTGCCCTGAGAAGTGGTTCCCCTCCCGAGAAGAGTATTACGGGCACCCCATAGGCTGACAGATCTTCAATCAGATGATAGCCTTGCTCGGTGGTGAGTTCCTTCTCATGACTCTGAGGTACTGCACTGGCATAACAATGGACACAGCGCAGATTACAGGCCCTTGTGGTATTCCAGACGACTACCGGCTTCTTGTCAGAGGAAAATTGGAGCAGGTGGGAGGGCAGCTTCCCCGTGTGTCTTCCGTATCTGAGGGCATCGGATGGCTCCACAGTTCCACAGTATAATTTTGATATGCCAATCATCAGCTCTTTCTCATCTCTCGTTTTGTGAGATCCCTTTATTTCATGCACTTCTTGAGACTGTCAAGAACTTTATCAGCCGTACTAGCATAGCTTCACCTTAAACCGACAAGTAACGAATGGATTAAGACGTGACCCAAATTGCTGTAACTTGATTGTATAGGAACTTCCTTTTTAAGAGCGGCGAAGCCGCGTTCTATAAAATCGCGAAGCGATTTTATAACTTGATAATTCCCTGTAGCGACTCGACTTGAGCTCGCCGAAAGTCTTGCTACAGGGTTACTATAGTAGTTCCTCCCCCTTGATGGGGGAGGATAGGTGGGGGTGGAAAAATCTCTGTTCACCCTCCCCTGTATCTCCTCCCCTGCCCGCTCGTGCCTCGCAGTGGTAGGCCTGTCCGCGTACGCCGCAAAGGCAGGCGGGCATCAAGGGAGGGGAACTTTTTCCTCATAACCCTTATGCTTCATGCTCTGCCAGGCAAACTATTTGCTGCTCAGGGGCGTATACCGATGAACGGATAAAATCCATGTTGATGAACGATGGGATTGCTGGTAGTCTTAGAAAAAAAGGTTGTTGTCTCATGATAACCAGAGTTAGGAGGTGATAAGATGGCGATCAAGGTGATAATCACCAGAAAGGTGACCAGCGGGAAGGAGGAGGATTTGCTTCCCCTTTTGGGGGAGCTCCGGTCAAAGGCCATGGAGCAAAAGGGTTACATTTCCGGCGAAACACTGAAGGGAATAAATGATCCCGATGAGTTCATGGTGATAAGTACGTGGAGAAGCCTTGAAGACTGGAATGCCTGGAATAATAATCCGGCCCGAAGAGAGATCCAGGGAAAGATTGATGCCATACTGGAGCAGAAGACGGCGGCGAAGGCCTACTATTACGGGTAAGGCACCATTATCTCCCTGAGGTGAAGAGATTATTGGATAGCTGGCAGCGATTATTCCGCGTTCACCTCAACGACCTCTATGCCGTTACGAAGAAGAAGAGCCGCGGTAACGCCGATGCCATAACCGGTAGCTGTTTCACAGTAAGGAGTTCGAAGGCCGCATGAGGGGCTTCTGCTTTTGAGAAAGGCTTTTTGTGCGCCCATGAGCTTTGCGAGCGCAAGGGATTCACGGGCCCCCTTAAGAAATGCTTCGGTGACGTCCTCCCCCCGGTCATTTATTACCCGTGCACGTCCACAAAGCACCTCCTCTCCATCGCCGTTTACGATGATGGAAGGTGGCCGCGGCGTGGGTAAACCCCCTAACTGCTCAGGGCAGATCGGGATCATGTGCATCTGGCGAGCCTTTCCTGCGATCTCCTCAGCAAGGCTGTGATTGCCGTCATAACGGCACTCAACACCCAATAGGCAACTGCTCACCAATACAGGCACGCACAACCGCCTTAATCGATAAATTTTATTGTTGAGCCTTTATCCCTTTCCTCGATCCACCCTATGTGGTAGGCCTTTTCTCCCATCGCTCCAATTTGCTGCACCACATCCTGTAAGTCCTTTTCAGCAACGACAATGATAAGGCCGATTCCGTTATTGAAGGTCCTCATCATTTCCTTATCGGTTATATCTCCAGCCTTCTTGATGAATTGAAAGATGGGCTGAGGGGTCCACGATGATCGGTTAATGAGTGCCTGACAATTCGAGGGAAGGATCCTCGGGAGGTTTTCAATGATGCCACCACCGGTTATATGGGAGAGTCCGAATATTTGAAAATTCTTCACCAGGGAGAGTATAGTCCTTGCATAGATCTTCGTAGGCTCGAGTAACTCCTCTCCTACGGTACGGCCGAACTCCTCGACATGATCATCAACGGACATCTTGAGCCCCTCGAATATGATCCTTCGCACCAAGGAGTAGCCGTTGCTGTGCAGGCCACTGGAGCCTACCCCGATCAATTGATGTCCAATGGCTATCTCGCTGCCGTCGATAATCTTATCGGCATCCACAAGCCCTACCGAGAAGCCCGCAAGGTCGTATTCGTTTTCCGCATAGAATCCAGGCATCTCCGCAGTCTCCCCACCAATCAAGGCGCAGTTCGCATCCTTGCAGCCCTCGCTGATTCCCTTTATGATATCGACGGCAGTGTCATGATTGAGCCTGCCCATGGAGAGGTAGTCCAGCAAGAAAAGCGGCGTGGCACCCTGCACGAGGATATCGTTCACTACCATGGCAACCAGATCTATCCCGATGGTGTCATGCTTATCAAGCATAAAGGCTACCTTGAGCTTCGTGCCCACACCATCAGTGGAGGAAACGAGAATGGGATTCTTGGTATTTCCCAGATGAAGGGAGAAAAGGCTGGCGAATCCCCCTATGTCACTCAGCACATTCGATTTAAACGTCTTGCTTACGATTGGCTTTATCGCCTCTACAAAGTCCTTTCCGGCATCGATATCAACGCCCGCTTCTGCGTATTCGTCCTTGCTCTTTCTTTTAGCCATGGTCACTATCTCTTTTCAATTTCAAACTGTTTAAGCCATGCTGGCAATATCTTTTCTTACTCGATTTTTTGATAAAATTCAACTAATATTCATTTTTTGCCTCGAGAAGGTATTTCGCTTTGAGCGAGAGCAGGGCCATGGAGGATGGGCGGAATTCGGATAGAGGATAGTTTTGGACCGCTGTGGCTGTATTGCTATATCAAACAGGGTAGCTTCAATATTTAAGGGTTTTTTCTATGACATGGTCCTGCTATGCCGAAGAAAATTTTGACTATTTGTGTTCATCTGTTGTATTAAATAAATTTTTTTCAGGGGGTAGAAACGATGTATAACTTTCCAAGGATAGAACGGTTGCCTTCCTATGTCTTTGCCACGGTAGACGCGCTCAAGATGGAGGCGAGACGGAAGGGAGAGGATATCATCGATTTGGGGATGGGCAATCCCGACCTGCCTACCCCGAAACACATCGTAGACAAGATGATCGAGGCGGTGCAGAATCCAAAAAATCATCGGTATTCAGCATCACGGGGTATCACGAAACTTCGGCATGCCATCACAGAATGGTACCGAGATCATTTCGGAGTTGAGTTGGATCCCGATGAGGAGGCCATTGTAACCATCGGTGCCAAGGAGGGAATAGCCCATTTGGTCTTGGCAACGATATGCCCGGGCGATGTGGTGTTTGCGCCGAACCCCACCTATCCCATTCATCCCTATTCGGTAGTCATCGCTGGTGGTGACCTCAGGGGGATACCCATTAGCCCTGAGAGGGACTTCTTCGATGATCTATTAACTGCCACCAAACAAACATGGCCCAGGCCAAAGATGTTGATAATCTCCTACCCACATAACCCCACCACCAACGTCGTGGATAAGGATTTCTTCGAAAAAATAGTGGCCTTCTGTAAGGAACATGAAATGCTCGTGATCCACGACTTCGCGTATGCGGATCTGGTGTATGACGGGTATAAGCCCCCGAGCTTTCTCCAGGTTGCAGGGGCTAAGGATATAGGCGTTGAATTCTACTCGCTCACCAAGACCTTTTCCATGGCAGGCTGGCGGGTAGGTTTCTGCGTTGGCAACAGGGAAATGGTGACGGCATTAAGGAGGATCAAGAGTTACCTAGACTATGGGATATTCCAGCCCATACAGATTGCCGCGATTATTGCCCTGAAGGGACCCTATAAGCCGGTGAGGGAGGCTGCCGAGGTGTATCGAGAACGTCGGGATACTCTAATCTCAGGCCTGGAGAGGATTGGTTGGAGTGTCGATAAACCCAAAGCCACCATGTTTGTGTGGGCTAAAATACCGGAAGCTCATGCAGGGATGGGTTCCCTGGAATTCACAAAATTGCTCATAAACGAGGCCAAGGTGGCGGTTTCACCGGGCATAGGGTTTGGGCAGTATGGAGAGGGCTATATTCGATTTGCGCTCGTTGAGAACAAACACAGGATTAACCAGGCCATAAGGGGTGTTAAGAAGATTCTTTAATGCCGTGAACCATCAAGGTTCACATAACTCAGAAATCTAGCGAAGCTTCGAATTGCAAAACAATAAATGCAAAGTGCAAAAGTTAACATTACTTTTCCTTACATGTTTATGAAGGCAATCTCCTGCTTTTCTTTTTGCATCTTTTAATTTTCAATTTGCATTTTGCAATCTGCATTGAGGCCTTCAAGAACCCTGGCCCAGACCTGGATTATGGGATTAATAGGCTGGTATGAATACATAGTTCCATCTGGACCTAACGGATGATTAGAATATGTCGCGCCAGGGCGGGCTTGACACAAATTTTAAGATCTTAGCTTATTGAATGGGCTAGGGGGGATACAGAAATGCCCACATTGCACATCGGCCTGATAGGCTTCGGGACCGTAGGGGCCGGCATGGTGGAGATTCTCCTCCACAATCGCCAGCTGATAGCGGATAGGATTGGCGGGGAGATCGTGCTGAAGAGGATTGCGGATCTGGATATACGCACCGATAGGGGCGTGAGTGTTGATCCGGCCATCCTTACCACCGATGCCATGGACATAATCGATGATCCGGGCATAGAGGTCATGGTGGAGCTCATGGGTGGCTGCGATCAGGCGCTGGATTATATCTCAATGGCAATGGAGAGGGGCAAGCATGTGGTCTCAGCCAATAAGGCCCTAATTGCAACCCACGGCAAGCAACTCTTCGAGATGGCCGAGAGATACGGCGTTGATATCGCCTTTGGGGCGAGCGTTGCGGGTGGCATTCCCATCATCAAATCCTTACGGGAGGGCCTTGCTGCAAACAGGATCCAATCTGCCTTGGCTATCCTGAACGGAACATCGAACTACATCCTGACCAGGATGACACAGGAAGGGCTCTCCTTTCAGGAGGCGCTCTCCATGGCTAAACGGTTGGGATATGCGGAGGCGAATCCCACCCTGGACATTGACGGGAGCGATGCCGCCCATAAGCTCACTATCATTATCTCCCTGGCCTTCGGATTCCCCTTTTCCTATGGGGATATCTATAAGGAGGGGATTGATACGGTATCCCCCGAGGACATAAGGTTTGCCGGTGAGTTCGGCTACTGCGTGAAACTATTGGCGATTGCGAGAAAGTCCGATGATCAAATCGAGGCCAGAGTGCATCCGGCCTTTGTGCCCAGGGATCACATCCTGGCAAACGTCAATGAGGCGTATAACGCGGTGTATGTGGAGGGTGATTTCGTAGGGCAAACCCTTTTTTATGGCCTCGGAGCCGGGAGAAAACCAACAGGAAGTGCAGTGGTCGCCGATTTAGTGGATATAGCAAGAAATCACTTCAAGGGCATCACGAGGAGGGTTTCACCCCTTTCCTTCTCTCGCACACCATCAAAGGAGCTCTCCATCAAGCCCATGGATGAGATAATGACCGATTATTATTTTAGGGTTTCTGCCCTTGATAGGCCGGGGGTGCTGTCAAGGATATCCGGAATTTTAGCTGAGCACAACATCAGCATTGCCGCCGTGATCCAAAAAAAGAGGGAAGCTCATCGCGCTGTTCCTGTAGTAATGCTGACCCATGAAGCAAGGGAGCGGGATGTCAGGAAATCCCTGGAACTCATTGATAAGCTGGATGTGGTAACTGACAAGACGGTCGTCTTCAGGGTAGAGAAAAAAGCGGGCATCTGAAGGAATTTTCGAATTTCGATTGCCAATTGCTGATTGAAGAGATCGAGTTGCTGGCTACGGTTTCACCTGACCAATGACCAGCGACAAACGACATGTGGTATCCCCATGGCAACAGATCGCAGTACCAGGAAATACATCCTCCTCGTAGGGGATGGGATGGCCGATTATGGCCTTAAGGAGCTTGGCGGCAGGACGCCGGTTGAGGTTGCCGAGACACCTAATATGGATCGCATTGCCGCTTGCAGGATCGGACTCGCGAAGACCATCCCCGAGGGCATGGAGCCGGGAAGCGATGTCGCAAACCTGTCGCTGTTGGGATACGATCCGCGAACATACTATACCGGTCGCGCTCCTCTGGAGGCCGCCAGTATGGGCATCGAGATCAGGGCCGACCAGGTAGCCTTCAGAATGAACCTGGTAACCCTGGAGTTCAGATCGGATCAAGAGATCATCATGAAAAGCCACAGTTCAGGTGATATCTCAACCGCTGAGTCATCGTCGATCTTGGAAGACCTCAAGGGAGGATTGAGGGTTCCAGGCGTTGAGATCCATGGGGGAGTAGCCTATCGACATCTGCTCTTGTGGGAGAACGGCCCCGAGGATGCACCCACAATCCCTCCCCATAATGTGCTGGAGCGGAACATGGCCTCCTACCTCAACGATATCTCGGAGAACCCCGTGCCCGGGCTCATCAGACGGTCATGGGATATCTTGAGGGATCACCCCGTCAACCGAAACCGCAGGGAACAAAGGCTTGCCGAGGCGAATTCCATCTGGCTCTGGGGGCAGGGGAGAGGCAGGCAGTTGCCGCTATTCAGGAAACGATATGGCATCAATGGTGGGGTGATCTCAGCGGTGGATCTCGTCAAGGGCATAGGTGTGTGTATCGGGTTGACGCCCATTAATGTCCGGGGGGCGACGGGGTATCTGAATACCAACTATCGCGGTAAGGCCGAAGCGGCCTTGAGGGGCCTCGGGGATTGTGATTTTATCCTGATCCACGTGGAGGCACCTGATGAAGCGGGGCACAACGGCAACATAGGTGAGAAGATAGAGGCTATTGAGAATTTCGATGAAAAGGTGGTTGGTGTCGTTCTGGAAGGGCTAAGGGATTTTGAGGACTATCGGATCATGGTAGTTAGTGATCACCTCACGCCGATAACGAGAAGAACCCACACCGATGATCCGACTCCTTTTGCATGGGCTTCAAAGGGGGAACTCGAATCTCATCCCAAGGGAGCCTCCTTTTCAGAGTCTGCCGCAAGGAAAAGTGGGCTCTTCTTTGGTGTGGGATATGAGCTGTTTGATTCATTTTTGTTTGGGTGATGAAGAGAAATATCACACGCTATCGGGTTATCTACGGCGATTGTGATTCAATGGCGATCGTCTATTATTCGAACTACCTCAGGCTTTTCGAGATAGGGAGAGCCGAGCTTCTCCGGGATATGGGCCTCACTTACAGGGAGGTTGAAGAGAGGGGATTCTTTTTGCCTACCACGGAAGCCTACCTGAAATATCAAAAACCTGCCCTCTACGATGACCTGTTAACAATCGAGACAACGATTGGCTTTGTGAGGAGGGCCAGCAGCAGGTTCAACTATGCCATTCTCAGGGGAAGCGAGATACTCGCGCAGGGTTATACGGTCCATGCCTGCCTGGACAGGGATGACAGGATCGTCCGGTTCCCTGATTTCCTCATCAATCTAATGAAAGGAGACTGAACGATGAATATCCTTTTCTTTGGGCCGAACGGAAGCGGAAAGGGCACCCAGGGCGCCATCTTAAAGGAACGGTACCGCATACCCCATATCGAAACAGGCGTGATATTCCGCGAGAATATATCCAAGGGAACTGAATTGGGGAAACGGGCAAAGGCCTCTATAGATAGAGGAGAATTGGTCCCCGATGAGATAACCATCCCCATGGTCCTTGACGGGCTCAAGGGATCGGACTGCGAGGATGGGTGGCTTTTAGACGGTTTTCCGCGAAACATCGCCCAGGCCATCCAGTTGAATGAGGCCCTCGCAGGGGATGGCATTGATGTACACGTTCTTGTTGAGGTCATGCTGGATCGGGAGATCGCGAAAAAGAGGATCATGGGCAGAAGGCTCTGTGTGAACGATAATAACCACCCCAATAATGTGAATATCGATGCCATAAAACCGAATGGCGATAGGTGCAGGATATGCGGTGGTGAGCTGAGGAAGAGGGATGATGATCAAGACGAGGAAGCCATTGACCAGCGGCATGATATCTATTACGACGCTGAACAGGGAACCCTCGCTGCGGTACAGTACTTCAAAGGCCTCTCAGCTAAAACCGGAAAGCCCGCGATCGTGGAGGTAGACGGCAGGGGCAGCGTGGAGGAGGTAACAGCTGAGTTGATCGGGAAGTTGAGCAATGCAAGGTAAAGGGCACTAACATAAGGAGCCATTATGGAATATTCGGTCAGCCCGGATGGGGAACGATTCACGCTTCCCGGTGAAGATGAATACGCAAGCGAGTACGAGAGGCTTTCGAGAATCGCAGAAGAGCAGAGAGGCAAGGGCCGGGAGATCGTGGTCGTGATGGGGCTTGGCTTTGTTGGAGCGGTGATGGCCGCAGTGGTTGCGGATAGCGTGGATACGGAAAGCGGGGAGCCGAGAAGGTTCGTGATCGGCATGCAGAGGCCGAGCACGCGGAGTTACTGGAAGATCCCCCTGTTCAACAAGGGCATCTCGCCGGTCAAGGCGGAAGACCCCGCCGTGGAAGAGACTATTGAGCGGTGCGTGAAGAAGAAGGGGACCCTTACAGCCACTTACACCTACGATGCGCTGAAACTCGCGGATGTGCTCGTTCTTGATGTCCAGTGTGATTTTGTGAAGGAGGAGCTCGGGAACCTTCACAGCGGCTATGTGGAAATGAGTGCTATCGAGGAGAGCTTCAGGATTATCGGAGAGCTCATTGAGCCGAGCTGCCTGGTCCTCATTGAGACAACGGTTCCTCCGGGCACAACGGAGTATATTGCCTATCCGATTCTAAAAAAGGCCTTTAAAAAAAGGGGTATCGAAGAAGAACCCCTGCTGGCCCATTCTTTTGAGAGGGTCATGCCGGGACGGGAATACGTGAAGTCGATACGGAATTTCTGGCGGGTCTGTAGCGGGATGAATGAGGAGAGCGCGAAGAGGGTGGTTTCGTTTTTGAGCACCGTCATCGATGTGGAGCATTACCCGCTCACCGTTCTGGAGAGGCCCATTGAGAGCGAGACGTGCAAGATCGTGGAGAATAGCTACAGGGCTACCATACTAGCCTTTCTGGATGAGTGGAGCCTTTTTGCCGAGACCAACGGCATCGACTTGATAAAGGTGCTCGATGCCATCAGGCAGAGGCCGACCCATAGCAACATCATATTCCCAGGTCCAGGGATCGGCGGTTACTGTCTTCCCAAGGACGGCGGCTTGGGGCTGTGGGCCTACAAGCACCTCCTGGGTTTTGAGGGTGATATCTTTACCATCACCCCTGAGGCCATCAACATCAATGACACGAGAGCCCTGCATGCGGCGCAGCTCGTAAGAGATGCCCTTCGCAACATGGGCAAGATCGTGGCAGCTTCACAGGTGGCGATACTCGGGGCATCTTATCGGGAGGATGTCGGGGATACCAGATATAGCGGTTCGGAGCTGATAGTAAGGAAGCTCGCGGAGATGGGCGCTGAGATCACGGTCCACGATCCCTATGTAGAGCACTGGTGGGAGTTCGAGAACCAGGATACCTATCCGGCAATCGGGGAGAGTCGCGCCAGGTTTTTCAGAAATCAGGAACAGCTGCGGGAGTTGAGGATGTCACCCACCCTGGCAGAGGCACTGAAAGGCGCTGATACTGTACTTCTTGCGGTGAGACACAAGGAATACCTCTCGCTCGACCCCGACGATATCGTAGCGATGGCAGGGAATCCCCTCGCTGTGGTTGATTGTTTCGGGATCCTGGATGACAGGAAGATCGAGCGGTTCTTTGAGCTTGGCTGCGAGGTCAAGGGATTGGGCAGGGGACACATCCAGAGAATAAAGGAGAAGGCCAGGAAGGCCTGAAGTTCGCGTACCATTTTCCGTCTTCGGGTTACCCTTCGGCATCCTTGGGATACCGGCTCACCGTTACCTTTGCGCCTATCCCGCACGCATCACCGAGATCCGCTCTTGCGCTGCCTCTGTTCACGGCGATCTCGAGCACGTTGGAACTGCCTATCAGGGCCAGGGGTTTGCCCTCCGGCACCTCATTATAGGTGTTGTGTATCTCCTTTAAAACAAAGCCTACGATAGAGACGCTTAGGCCTTCGGATGGAAGGAACTCAGCCAGATCTTCAGCGGCGATATTGGTGATCAGGTTCCCGAAATGATCCACCCGTATCACCTCTCCCACGAGCCGGTCCTGTTCCGATCTGACAAGGGGGTAGGCCAGGGCCACCGGATTATCCATCTTCTCGCCCATTAGGAAAAGATCGATCCCCCGTGAGAGGTGGGCCGCCACGGGCGCGAATATGTCCCTGCCGTGAAACGTGGAGCTAACGGTATCCATCCAGTAACGTTTCTCGGTAAGGTGAATCACATTGGCTAGCGGCCGATCCTCTATTACCGGCCAGAAAAGCCCGTTGTCAGGGCCAACAAAGTATTGGCCTTTCGAAGCCACGGCTATCGGCCGTCTCTCGCCCCCGACCCCCGGGTCTACCACACCCACATGGACCGTGCCCGAGGGAAAGTAGCGGTATACCTGCTTGATGATCGTGCTTCCCTCCAAAACCGATCCGGGTGAGATGCCGTGTGTTATATCGACAATCCGTGCACGTGGATTAATCGAAAGAATGACCCCTTTCATGATGCCCACATAAGGATCGCGTTCGCCAAAGTCCGTAGTGAGGGTGATGATTCCCACTGAGATTCCCAGCCTCCAATCCTAGCTAACAGTTCCTGGATAAGGAACTTCCTATCTATTCAAACGCCATGGCTAACCTGCCGCAAACAATAAGGAGCAACTAACTTTAATCTGAATTGAGCGATTTTCAATCGACGCCGCTACCGTCATTGTCATTGCGAGCACCCAAAGGGTGCGAAGCAATCTCATTGCAACGGGATTGCTTCGGCTCCGCACCGCTATGGCCATAACAATCGCTCAATTTCCCCTAATGTCCCCACTTTATTGTAATTTTATATTGACCTAAAGCAGTTTCCATGGTATTATTCCAACGGTTATTTTTGTTAAGATTAAAGGGAGGATGCCAT
>Ga0315551_10003411_pt1 | contig 11310 bp, 12 predicted proteins | sample SalMarSW160290MG_FD_203678 | JGI IMG/M metagenome (GOLD analysis project Ga0315551, IMG submission 203678) | Salt marsh sediment microbial communities from the Plum Island Ecosystem LTER, Massachusetts, United States - Salt Marsh Sediment SW1602-90 ... | reverse complement strand
ATTATAGTTTTTTGAACTCATTTATAATTTGCACGCTCGACGAAGTACCGATTCTATCGGCTCCCGCCTCTAACATTTCAATTGCCTGCTTTGCGGTTCTAATTCCGCCGGCTGCCTTTATTTTACAGTGTGGAGCGTTTTCTTTCATTAATTTTATATCTTCGGCGGTCGCTCCGCCGGCCGGGTTCATTCCCGTGCTTGTTTTTACGAAATCCACTCCGCATTTGTCTGCAATTTGGCAGGCAAATATTTTCTGTTCCCGGCTCAAAGCGGCCGATTCGATGATTACCTTCAGCAGAACGGGCGGCCTCATTGTTCGACAGACTTTTAATACAGCCTGCAGTTGACCGTGTAAATATTTTGAATCACCCTCGATTATTGCCGCTAAGTCGGCGACCATATCAATCTCGTCGGCGCCGGCGAAGATGGTTTCTCTGGCCTGAGCGACCTTGATTTTGGTCAAATCGGCGCCGAGCGGCAAACTCACCACACCGCCGACAGCGACATTTGAGTTGTGTAATTGGTCGGCTGCCAAAGCCACCCATCGGGGATTGACTGATACTGCGTGAAAACCGTATGTTTTTGCCTCTTCGCATAGCTGCCTGATTTGCTCGCTGGTTGCGGTGGCATCGAGCAGCGTATGGTCGATACAGCCGGCTAATACCTTTTCATCCGTGATAGTCAATTTTGATATATCCTTTCTTTTTGAAGAATTCTACTGCATTTGGCAGATTGTCAAAGATTTTTTTTGTCTGTGTAACAAATACTGAACGAGGTTGCATGCCAGTAGGTGGAACAGTGCCCGAAGGCCGCGAAGTCTTTTACGCCATGTTATCTGTCGTTGCTGAGTCTATGCCTTCTTATAAGCCTCCAGAAACTCATCTCTTGTAATTCCGGATTGGCTGCAAATTGTCCTTAAAGTGGAGGCTTTTATTTTAGGGTGATTTGGCATAGTTAAGGGAATCTTACTTCCATCGGGATTTTCACGTACCATTGAGATGTGCTCTTTCTCCCTTAAGAGTTGAAAGCCCAAAATTTCCAACGCCTTTACTACCTTTCGCCTGGGTGCATCGACAGGGAACTTCGCCATCAGACTTCCACTCCGGTTTCAGCAACGAAGGCCTCGATTATTCTTGGTTCTACATCCAGCACTTCTTTCCCGAAGGTCTCGATATGAAAACGGATTGCTGATTTTATATCAGAAAGTGCCTCTTCGTATGTATTTCCCTGCCCAACTACGACTCCCTTAAGGCCCAATGGATACGCTACGTAACCATCGGTATGCTTTTCTACAACGATTTTAAACTGTCTCATAACAAACTCCTCATTTTTTTGGCAATAATAGACAACTTAAAATAACCAAAATATTTCATTTATGCAAGACTTAATCACAAGTTCTCACTCTTTTATATATCCTTTCTTTTGGAAGAATTCTACTGCATTTGACAGATTATTGAAGACTTTTGTTGCGGTTTGCGTGACAAATACCGAAGGACTCTGTTTTGCAGTCCAGATGACGTATACCTCCTTGGCTGATTCGTGGGCGTGTTGGAGTTCCCTTTCAACGCCGCTGGATATAGCGGCCCGGCCATCATGTAGAGTTGGAATAAAGCTGATTATCATATCAGACTGGTCGATCAGCATAAAGTCCCTGGCGTATGTCTGGCTGTTTATATCCCGCTCGATTTGCTGCACATCGGCCAAATCCAGTTGAATTGCCTTTCCCAGTATTTTAACCTCGACAAAATTCAGTCCCTTTTGGCTTGCCTGCCTGGCGCACTGCGGCAGATATGATTCTTCCAGGTCGGCGGGGTCAAAGCATACGAAGAATTGTTTCATCGACTGTCGGAATTCGGCAATTTCTTTTTTAACGTTTTCCATATCGCCGACGTGGGTCATTGGGAAACTCAGGTAGGCTTTTTTGGTTAAGCGCTCGAAAACAAGTTTATAGAATGTTTTGGTAGTTTGCTCTTCGGCACCACGGGCCAGACAATAAAAAGGGATTTTTTCATCAATGCCTTTGCACAGCATTTCCGTGCTGATGATTTCTTCTTCCCGCCAGACAATCAGGTCCTTGAGACTATGTTCTGTAGAGTGTTCGTCGACGAGGCGGGTATGCAGGGCTGCGACTCCATCAATCAGGCAGATATACATATCGGCGCCGAGCTGACGCATCTGGTCGAAGTCCACCGCTGGGAACAAGCCGTGCCGCCAGCGAAAGGTGGCGTGCGTGTTGACGATTAGATTCGGGGCTTTTTGGGCTTTTGCGATGAAGTCTTTGAATACGCTGCGGCGAAGTGAGCTTAACCTTTTCATTGGAATGTCGAGGATTTTACCGGGCGGGATATCAGGCGCTTCGGCGTACATCATATCGCCGACATTGCATAATAGCACTTTCTTTTGTTTCTCGGCCGCGAATTGACAGACCTTTTCAAGGTAGCTTTTCTTATCAATGCCGACCATTCCGGTAACAACGACTATCATCAGGCAAGACTCCAGACGCAAGACGCAAGACTCCAGACGCAAGACTCAAGGCTCAAATATTTTTGAGCCTTTGTTGTTTATCGTAATCCTTTAATGCCGTTATAAGCTCGTCCATATCGCCGTTCATTATCTTATCAAGGCTGTAAAGTGACAAGTTGATTCTATGGTCTGTTACCCGATTCTGCGGGAAATTATACGTCCTGATTTTGTCGGACCTATCACCTGAACCGATCATCGTTTTTCGCTGCGAATCACGCTCGGCCCTTTTTTTCTTTTCTTCTTCTTCGTAAATTCTGCTTTTTAAGATTCGCCAGGCCTTGGCGCGATTTTTGTGCTGGCTTTGCTCGTCCTGCATATTAACAGTAATTCCCGTTGGGATATGCTCAAGTTTAACGGCACTGCTGACTTTGTTGACGTTTTGTCCACCTGGTCCGCTGGCTCTGCTGACGTGTTCGACTACGTCATCGGGATTTATCTGGATGTCCACCTCTTCCGGCTCAGGCAGTATAGCAACGGTTGCAGCGGATGTGTGAATTCTTCCTTGTGATTCAGTCTGAGGCACGCGTTGTACGCGGTGTCCGCCGCCTTCGTAGCCAAGCTCGGACCATACACCGGTCCCTTTTAAGCTGAATATAACTTCCCGGAAGCCGTTCTTTTCTGTTTGGCTGAAGCTTAATTGTTCAATCTTCCATTTACGGGACTCGGCATATCTTGTATACATATTGTATAGGTCGCGCGCAAACAAGGCCGCCTCTTCGCCGCCGGTACCTGCTCGTATTTCCATTATGACTGAATTGGCACTTATCTCGTCGGCCATTACGAGGCTGTTTGCAATCTCTTCAAGCAGGGTGTTCTTTTTGGCTTCGAGCTGTTGAATCTCTTCTTGTGCCAGGTCCCTGAAATCTTCGTCGGCGGCGCTGTCCTTGAGTATCTGCTCTGCATCTTCGATGCCTGCGACTGTTTTGTTGTACTCGCGATATTGTGACACTATCGTTTTGAGTTTGCCCTGCTCTTTGGACAGTGGTATCTGCCTGGCCGAGTCGCAGGCGATTTCCGGGTCGGCAATCTGCTTTTGGATATAGCTGTAGCGAGCCTCGATTTCATCGAGTTTTACCAGCAGATTATCCTTTTTTTCAGCCATATATACAGTCCTCTAAAAGAAAAAAAGCGATTAGCTATTATAGACGGATATCCAAATAATGGATGCTAAACGCTGTTATCTCAAGAAGGACAGCTACTGTTTGTCTTTTGGTGATTTTTCGCCGCTCTTATTTTCCGGTTTTTTGTGAGCGGCCTTGATGTAATCTTTTCCGTATTTCTTCTGGAAACGCTCTATTCGGCCTGCGGTATCGACATATTTCTGTTTGCCGGTATAGAATGGATGGCACATCGAGCATATCTCGGCGTGGATTTCCTTGACGGTACTGCGGGTCTCGAAAGTGTTGCCGCAGCCGCAGTGGACTGTGACCTTATTGTATTCAGGATGTATTTCTTTTTTCATAACAACAGTTCTCCAGATACCTGTAATCCCAAATTCTAACAATCTGAACGGCATAATGCAATAGAAATTTCAGCAAGTATTACTTTTTTATGATAGCCAACAATATTACGTTTTTATTGGACTAAAGCAGGAAACGGGTGGGCTTTTTTGTCGGATGCTTAATTTGACGGCTCAGAAAAGGGTGCAATTTTTCAGAAATATTGAACCTTCATTTGTTTTTACTCGATAATAGCTTTTGGTCTAAAGCTTTATCGCCAGCATAGGGCGGATGTAAATGCACCTGACAGATGTATGGAGACCGGATGATGCGAATTAGATATGCTGTTTCAACGATGCTATTCTGGTGGCGCGAGCATAATCTTTCCTTTGAGCAGGAATGCCGATTTCTGCACTCTTTGGGTTTCGGGGTAGAGCTATGGCCAAATATTAAGGGCCAGAACGAGTGCCGTTACGAAAGGCGTAATTGGCCGAGACTTGTGGAGGCTACCAGGGATATGCTCGTCTCGATGCGTTCCCGTAGTGACGGGCCGACCTTGGAGCAGTGGAATGAGCAAATCGAGTGTGCAAAGCTGCTTGATGCCAATATTGTGACCGATTTGCTTAGTCTGGGTATTCGCGACGGCTCGGAGCTTGAGAACAGCGATTTTGCCGCAGAGGTATTCAAACTGGCCGAGGAAAACAACGTCAAACTGTGCCTGGAGACAGGCAGTTTGCAGACACTGAAAGAGGTCGGCAGGAAATTTGAATCGCTGTGGTATTGCCTCGACGTCGGATATGCCAATCTTGACCGGGAATTTCCCTTCCGGCAGTACGTGGATGATTTGGCCGAGAGAGTCGCGCATTTGCATCTGACCGACAATTACGGTCATATGGACGACCACGAGCGGCCCGGCCTGCAGGGCGGGATAGACCGTGAGAACTGGGACTACCTTTTTAACAGTTTGAACAAATACGATAATGACGTAATCGGTGCTTTTGAAATGAGCCCATCTATGCCGGCTGTGATGATACGTCAGGCCAAAGAGTTTTTGTTTGACAAGCTGCAGTGGCCGAATCAGCCCCAGAAACAGCCAAGGCATGTAGAGGTTATCTATAATCCCGTCTAAAATAATCGCAGAATTGAAGTGAAGCCACCCCCCTACTTGCGAGGTGGATAACTTATAGAAAGGCTAAGGAGTAAAATACCCTTGGCCTTTTTTGTTTAGCCTCCAAGCCTGCTTGGGTAACTCTCTAATCAGGGTTGGTACATAAATCGGGGTCAGATCAGACATTTGCATTTCCCAACTGAGCCTCTGGGGTTCTCTTATCTTATTGTATTGAGGCTTTTACTTCGAATACACCCGCACGTAATCGATATACATGTCGGCTAAGCCGTCATACCGGGACAAATCGACGGGCCAGCCGCCGCCGGTAGCCAGGTTGATCAAAAAGAAAAATGGGCTTTTTTTGGAGAGCGGAAGCGTCTCGTGCCGTCCCACCTCAATGTTGTCGCAATAGTAGATCGTGTCCGTCTCGGTAATCTTGCACCCGTAGGTATGGAGTGCCTCAAACCAGGTGGAGGGGATTCCGAATTTGCGCATGCGAATGGGATTGTGCAGCCCGTCGAAGGCCTTTTTCTCGATGGCCTTGCCGGTGTCACCCTGCTCCCAGCAATGGGGGCAAACCATGTAGGTGTCGAAAGCGTTCGGTTGACGAGGGCCTTCCCCGCCGTAAGCTTCAATGATGTCCAACTCATCGCACGGCACTTTGATGCCTTTGACGTGATCCGTCATGTAATCCGTCAGAAGCCAGAAGGCCGGCCACGTTCCAGTGGCGTTGGGGCCGATAAACCGGCATTCAAAGTAGCAGGGCGCTTTGGCCGTGATGCCGCTGGCATCGTTCTTCATGGAGGAAATCAGGCCCGAACTTTTGGCCTTCTCACTCGCCCTGATCCGCAGATAGGAATCGACCTGGCTGAAGGGATTATTGGGTTGATGAAAACTCGTGAATCGAATCGTACTGAAGTCCTGCCAGCCGCCCGGCGGCTTGTGGTCGTAGTAGGTGGCCTTGGGATCTGTGCTGGAAATGGAGAGTGGGCCGGTAAAGTCATCGGCAAAGACCAGCGACATGCCTTTCGCCGCCGGAGGGGGATCTTTGGGCATTCCTTCGTTCCAGGAAACGCCGCCCTTGTTGTAGAGTTGCAGATAGCAATTGTCTTTGATAGTATCATTTTCGCCGCTGATTCTCACCGTAATGGGGCCATGTGGGTAGGCATCGGCGCCAAACACGAACGAACCGTTGCCTTTCGCATCAAGGACAACGGTAGCAACCGTGGAATCGGAACCAAAGACACCGGCTTGTTTCCAGCATTTCACGGTCACGCTTTTGAAGCCTGGTGCCTCGAGAGTGACAAGGGTGTCGCCTTGTATGTCGCAGCAATAGTCGGGCGAGACAACGGACACCCGGCAGCCCAGGGTCTCCTCAGCACTCTTTTCAGAGTCAACACTGAGGGCATCGAAGTACAAATCGCTCTCGACGGATAACAATGTCTCATTATCCGTGGGCTGACCGATAGTGAGTGTAATCATACTGATTGGATAATCGATCTTACCGTTCTTGTCACCTCCCCATGTCTCATGGAGTGCGTCCAGGTCGAAAGCGACTTCTTTCCAGCCCGTAAAGTCAATGGTCCCACCTTGACCCTTGCCTGTGGACAGCGACCGATACTGGTGTGTCTCGCCCGTGGCGTCGGCTACTTGCAGCCCATAGGAAGACTTCGAGTTGTCCCCCTTGAGCCAGAAATGCAGGTTATGGACGGGGCCGAGGATCCTGACCTTGTTCGGGATGCCGAGATATTGAAAGCTCCCTGCGCCGATAAAGTGGTAATGCAGCTTCAGACACTGCTGCCCGTCGTGTGGTTGATCGCCGGACAACCGGACCGAGGCATTTTCGTTAGGGATATTGACTACCCACACGGTGGGCTGCGAAGAAACCTTCTCGAAATCTTCCACCATCACCGTCGTCGCTCCCCATGCCGGCGGAATTCGACAGGCCAGTAACATCAGGGCAAGAATCATAGCGTTGCTTCTCATCGTCATAAGACCGATGCGGTGCGGTTTTGCGGATTGTTGCTTTTTCATTTGTTTCATATGTTCGCCTTCATTACGTCCTTAACTTTCCGGGGAAGTGTTACTTCACCGATAAATGCCATCCATCTATTTCGCATCATCATTTCTTAAGAGTCAGACCGACTCCACTTCGAACGATGGTTTCGAGCTTAGAATCTGTGGTTATTGCTTTCATATACTTCGGATCAGCCATCCTGGTATTGATGTTGTGAGCAATGACAAGGCCGCCGGAACGGACTAACGGCAACAGTTTGTTGAGATAATCGATGTAGCCTTCTTTGTCTGCATCGAGGAAGAGAATGTCGATTGGGTCTTTGAGTTTCTTCACTTCCTCGTGAGCATCTCCCTCGACGAGGGTAATGATATCAGCCATACCCGCTCGTTTGAAATTGGCGCGGGCGGTAGCGGCACGTTGTGCATCGATTTCGTATGTCGTCAGCTTGCCGCCGGTTTTTTGAAGTGCCATCCCGAACCAGATGCCGGAGTAGCCGGTGGATGTTCCTATCTCAACGACATTTTTTGCATTCATCGCCTGTGCCGTGATGCGAAGGAATCGCCCGTCCTGCGGCGGCACATTCCTGTAGCTTTGAGTTGCGCGTATATCATCCAGAATACCCAGAATCTTCTTCTCATTGTCGTCTTTTGGGACAGGAGGCCTCTCAAGTTCCGAACCACTCATTCCGCCTCTCCTCGGCCTGGATGAACGTTGGGCAAGAGCGTTTGAAAACAAGATTGCTGAAATCCCAATAATGATGAAGCTTACTACGATGGTCGAGCGTATTGCGTTCTTCATTCTGATTGTCTCCTTCATTTCTGCACGTTGTTTTAGTTATTGGCCGTTAACACACTCAATTCATCTTCTCGATACTTTAAAGGTCTTTGTCACTTCGTAATATCAGCTAACACTGTATATATCAAAATCCAATGCATTTTTCAATTCTTTGTTGACCGCACCTTGATAAATAATGTATAAGAAGAGAGATGAAGTTACACAGAACAAGCCCGGATTTCGCCATCGTAATCTAAAAGGAGGCGAGCGTGAGCAAGGCATGGATTTTCTCGGCAGTATTGACTAAAACAAGAAGGATATGGTTATTCTCAGCGTTGATTCTATGCCTGCTGTCCGGCACATTGCAGGCTCGCAGCGGTTTGTCAAGGCGATGGGTTTATGTATCAAGCAATCTATACGTAGATGAAAATGTGCAGAAATTGGAGCAGTTGTTACGACGCGCCCAAAAAGCGGGGTACAATGGGGTTCTCTTTACAGATTACAAGACATTTACCTGGTGGCAGCTGGACGATGCGCAGCGATGGCGGAGAAACGCACAAACACTGCGTGATATTACCAGAGAGCTGGAGATGGAATTGGTGGTTTGTGTATTTCCGTTTGGCTATGCCGGTTCGTTATTGTGGCACGATGTCAACCTGGCCTCGGGCATGCCGATTAAGAAAGCACCCTTAAAGGCAGCGGGCAAGATACTCATACCCACGCCGACGGCTCGGATAGTCAACGGTTCCTTTGAGGATTATAAAAACCACCTTGCCTTGCATTATAGTTTTCAAGACGACCCCGGAAAGAGTTCCTTTATAGACCATGAAATCAAAAAGCAGGGCAAAGTCTCGATCAGATTTGAGAATGTCGGTGATATCAATCAGCATGGACATGGCCGCATTTGCCAGCAAGTACAGGTTCGTCCCTGGCAGCAATATCGAATTCGTGTCTGGATGAAGACCGAAGATTTGACCGGAGGCGAGATAAAACTACTGGTCCTGGCCGATGGTCGAACATTGCAGTGGCAGTATCTTCAGGTTAAGCAAGGAGGACGATTCCATTATGTCAGCCAGGTCAATGGCCTAAGTTCCGACTGGGTGGAGCAATGTGTGACCTTTAACAGCCTGGATAGTGATACTGTGTTAATATATGCGGGGGTATGGGGAGGTCGTAAGGGTAAAATCTGGTGGGATGATTTGCGGATAGAAACGGTGCCTGCCTTGAATATTCTGCGGCGCAGTTCTCTGCCGATTGAGGTGATCGGTTCAAGCGGCACTTCTTATAATGAGGGCCTGGATTTTGAGCGTATTGATGATCCTCATTTAGGTCGGCTGCAATGGCCCGGATCTTATGATACACGTCACGATTCCCCTCAGATTGTTCTGACCAAAAATACACGAATTAAACCGAACGAGACCGTTTTTCTTTCCTGTTATCATCCTACATTGGTTTATGGCGGGCAGGTCAATTGCAGCATGAGCGATCCCAAAGTTTTCGAATTATGCCGACAGCAGATTGAATACACCGAGGCCGCGCTGCAGCCGGACGGATATTTCATGTCACACGATGAAATTCGTTGCGGCGGATGGGAACCCGATCAGGTTACAAAGTTTAACTCTTCGGGTGATTTACTCGCTCATAATGTCAGAACATGCTATCGAATTATTCGTGATACCATTCGAGCCAGGCCGGTTTATATCTGGTCTGATATGTTCGACCCACATCATAATGCCCGTGAAAACTATTACCTGGTAAACAACACGCTTCAGAATTCCTGGGAAGGATTGGATAAGGATATCATCATAATGAAATGGGGCGGCGGGCCAATAGCAAGGCCGGGATTGCAGTTTTTTGCCGACCATGGACATCCTCAGATGATCGCCGCGTTTTATGACAGCGACGTTGAAAGCAATAGTCAGATGTGGAGACAGGCTATGAAAAACATCCCGAATATAAGCGGAATAATGTACACGACTTGGCAAAACGACTATTCCAAACTTGAAGAATTCGCATCAACTTGGTGGAGTCAAAAATGACCTCGTTGAACTGTGCGGAACCTTCTGTTTCTGTCGTCTTTCAGTGTGCAAATGAACGCTGCGATGGTAAGAAAAAGCAGCAACTCACGGGCGAATATCGGTTAGTATTATAGATGTTGCGCAAATACTGTTTGGTGCAATGTTGTTTTTGTGAACTGTCAAACGAGACATCTTTGCTGGATTAAATGAAACAGAATAATATAATGACTACACTGAGAATTATAGTCACAGGTTTCATCGTGTGCTTTACGCCGTTGTCGCTGCCGGCCTCCGAGGAGGAATTTGTCGGCCCGTTCGCGAGTTGGCGAGAGCTGCGGCATGATTACAATGCCGTTGGGGACGGCAAGGCGGATGATACTACGGCATTACAGCAAGCGCTTGATGAGTTGATCAAACATGAAAAGGCGTGTGTCCTCTATATTCCCGCGGGCACCTATCGGCTTACGGCCACTGTGCAGACGAAGCGAAAGGAGCACACTGATTGCCAGGGCGTGGCCGTCATCGGCGAGGACCCTAAACGTACCATCTTGTGGTGGGACGGGCCGGCGGGCGGCACTATGTTACAGTGGGATGCGTGGTATTCGAAAATCTCACGCCTTACGTTCGAGGGTAGAGGCCAAGCTGGCACGGGCCTGCGATATGGGCCGGCTTTTTCCACGTACAACGAAACGAGCGATATTGTATTCCGTAATGTCGAAAATGGACTGGTCTTTGGTGGAGAGAAGACCAACGGCCAGGCCGAGAACGAAGTGCTCCGCTGCCGGTTCGTGAATTGTGAAACCGGAGTGCAGACGGTGAACTGGAACTCGATGGATATCTGGATATGGTATTCGCGATTCGAAGACTGCGGACGGGGTATTTTCAACGTTATGGGCAACTGGCATGCATGGCATAACCTCTTTCTCCACTCGCGCATCGCCGATGTCGGCATAATAAATCTGATGGCGTTTTCCGTAGTGAATAACACCAGCGTCAAGTCTCATCGGTTTCTGGACTTCGAGACAGGCCACACTTGGGGTTCGCCCACCAGCATCACTGGCAACCGTGTGCTGGACCCGACAGGCGACTTTGCCGTCAAGCTCTCGAATGCCGGGCCGTATCTCGTTGTCGATAATATCTTTCAATGCCGGGACAAGACTCGTGCCGCACAAATGACTTGGGCTGATCAGACCTTTGTGGGCAACACCTACACCAGCATCGATGCAGTGGCCGAACGCGGCAGATTCCGCCGTATCGCAGAGAAAACCGTGGATGCCAAACTAATACCCAAAGTATTACCGAAGCTCCCGCCGACACCAACGCAGCGTAAACGCAGGGTCTTCGAGGTAGCCGCCGGCGCGAATTCCAGCCAAATCCAACTGTTGATAAACGAAGCATCGAAAATTGCCGGTCAGCGGCCCGTGGTGCATT
>Ga0315551_10003405_pt1 | contig 11317 bp, 10 predicted proteins | sample SalMarSW160290MG_FD_203678 | JGI IMG/M metagenome (GOLD analysis project Ga0315551, IMG submission 203678) | Salt marsh sediment microbial communities from the Plum Island Ecosystem LTER, Massachusetts, United States - Salt Marsh Sediment SW1602-90 ... | reverse complement strand
TGATGCCGAATCGGATTACGGTTACTGGGAGACTGCCCGGATGGCGCGAAGCAGTAACAGGAAGCACTCTGGAAACTACTCCTGGTACACTCAGAGTGTCAACCGACGCCATCACTGGCTTGTTTCCACAACACCTTACGAGGTGCAGCCCGATGACTCATTGAAGTTCTGGACCTGGTATGGCATCGAGGATGGTTGGGATTATTTCTACGTTCAACTGTCTACCGACGACGGCTTTACCTTCACCAATCTGGCCAATGACCTTACCACCGACATCGATCCTAATGGATTGAACCTGGGTAACGGCATCACCGGATCTTCCGGCGGATGGGTGCATGCCAAGTTTGATTTGTCGGCGTACGTGGGCCTGCCCATTATTTTCCGTTTCGCCTATTTCACTGACCATTACTATCTCGAGGAAGGAGTCTTCCTTGACGACATAGAGAACGTCAATACGTATGGTTTTGAGACCGAGATAAGCTCCAGTATTACCGACACATTTTACACTTTTATTTCCAAACCTGCCGGTGACTACTGGTATCGTGTGAGCGCCACCGACGCCGAAGACCAGCAAAGCCGTCTTTCCAACCTTGCTCACGCCAGAGTTTACGACCAGCTTCTCGTTGGTGACCTCGACGGCGACGGGACTATTAATGTTGCTGACCTCACCTTCTTAGTTGATTATTTGTTCCGGGGTGGGCCGGCTCCCGATCCTGAGGCACTGGGAGATTTAGACTGCAATGGCACAATAAACATTGCTGATTTGACGTTCCTGGTTGATTATCTCTTCAGGGGTGGCCCGCAGCCGAGCTGCCCGTAGCGAAATCCAGCCCATTCTTGTAGGGCAGGTCTGGAACAGACCTGCCGCCATAGCTGCCAATGGTTGACAGGTCTCTTCGAGACCTGACCTACTCCTGCTTGTAGGAGATTTGTTGGACAGCCTTAGAACATCCGCTACACATGAAACACTCAGCTTTTTTTTTATATCAATGCTCATGTTTGTATTATAACAACTAGAAAGTTATATTACTTGACATCATTAGAAAGGAGGAGGCACTATGCCGACACGCAAGGCATCTGCTGTTTGGGAAGGAAATCTTCCAAGAGGTAAGGGGACTATGAAAGTGGGAAGCGGCGCTTTTGAGGGATTATACTCGTTTGCGTCGCGTTTCGAAGGCGCTCAGGGGACCAATCCAGAAGAGCTGATTGGCGCCGCCCATGCGGGATGTTTTTCTATGGCTTTGGCGCATGGGTTGACACTGGCGGGACACACCCCAAAACGTGTTCAGACCTCGGCGAAAGTGCAGTTAGATAAAGTCGGGGAGGGTTTCAAAATCACTTCCATTCTGCTCAGCACCGAGGTGGAAGCGCCTGGGATTGACGAAAAGACCTTCCTGAGACTTGCTGAGGACGCTAAAGAAAACTGTCCGGTATCACAAGCCTTGGCCGGAACTGAGATCAAGCTTGAAGCTAAACTGGTGAGCTAATTCTCGATTAGACCTTCTAAAGTAGGGACAATTCCTTATGAAGAAGCTTTACCTTGGGATGCTCATTGCGATTGGTCTGTTTTCGATCTTTCAGTGCACTCACAAAGAAACCGCCCTTACGTTCTGGATTGGCGGCGCACCTCAGGAGGTTGATTACTGGGAAACATTGATCCATCAATTTGAGGAAACTTCGGGCTACGATATTCGACTGGTCAGACAACCAACGGATTCTGATCAAAGAAGACAGGGGCTGGTTATCTCACTGGAGTCCGCGCAACCTGATCCTGACGTCTTTCTCATGGATGTCGTCTGGATCGGACAATTCGTGCATTCCGATTGGCTGGAGCCGCTGGATAGTTATATCCGTTCGAGCGGACAGTCCCCCGAACCGTTTTTTCAAAGAGTCGTTGATCTGGTTGACCGATACGACAGCAGTTTATTTGCGCTTCCAGTGTACGTAGACGGCGGTTTGCTCTACTATCGCCGTGACCTGATGGATAAGTATGGTTACCCCGATCCTCCGCAAACCTGGAATGAGTTGCTTCAGTGCGCTCGCCACATCCAACAAGAAGAACGGCGTAAAAACCCAAACTTCAATGGATTTGTCTGGCAAGGGGCTCAATACGAAGGACTCGTCTGCACCTTTCTGGAATTTACCTCTTCCAACGATGGCGGCATCTATATCAATAATCGCATTCAACTCAACAACCTCAGCAATACGGTGGCGTTGCAGTTCATGCAGGATTTGATTCGTAAATATCACATCTCGCCGCCAAATACTTACACTGAGATGAAAGAAGAAGAAGTGCGGCGCTCTTTCCAAAACGACAATGCCCTATTTGAACGAAACTGGCCTTATGCATGGAAGCTGCATCAAAGCGAGGCTTCACCGGTCAAAGGCAAAGTGGGCATTGCAGCTTTGCCGCATTTTGAGGGTAGTACAAGCGCCTCGACCTTGGGAGGCTGGCATATCGGTATGTCTCGGTATTCGGATATGAAAAAAGAGGCTTGGGAACTGATCCAGTTCATCACATCCTACGATACGCAAAAGAAGCTCGTCTTGAACTTGGGGTGGAACCCCGGCAGGCAGGATGTCTACACTGATAAAGACGTTCTCGCCCACCTACCTCACCTTCAGGAACTACATCAAGTGTTTGAACGGGCGGTTGCCAGACCCAATTTGCCATACTACACTCAGGTCTCAGAAGTTATTCAAAGGTATGTCAACAACTGTCTGGCCGGCAAGATAGCACCCCGTGAGGCATTGCAGCAGATGCAGGAAGAGGTTGACCGTATAGCCAACTTGTATGAAAAAGAATAGAGACATCTACACGCCCCAAGAGGTGCGAGACGCTTATATTTTTAGCCTGCCGTTAATACTTTTTACTCTGGCGTTTGTATTACTGCCGGTAGTGGGAACTGTTATCATCAGCCTTTTTCGTGAGGTGACATTCTTATCCCGTCAGTTTATCGGACTGAAAAACTATACTATACTTTTTACCGATGTCCACTTTTGGCAGTCGGTTCGGTTTACGCTGCTGTTTGCCATTGTATCCGTAAGTTTGGAACTGGTTCTTGGTATTATTTTCGCGCTGATATTAAATGAGACCATTCCCGGTCGTGGGCTATGGCGCGTGGCGATCCTTATTCCCTGGGCTATTCCGATTGCCATATCAGCCCGCATCTGGGAGCTTATTTACAACTTTGAGTTTGGCGCGCTAAACTTTATTGCTATCCACTTGGGATTGACCGCTACCCCAATCAATTGGTTGGGTTCATCTTTAGGGGCATTTGTTGCCATTGTAATCAGTGACGTGTGGAAAACCACTCCCTTCATGACGATCATCCTGTTAGCGGGGCTGGCGACTATTCCGCACGATTTGTACAAGCAGGCAATGATCGATGGCACCAATTACTTGCAGCGTTTCTTCCGCATCACTCTTCCCTTACTGAGACCGGTATTGGTCGTGGCGCTTCTTTTCCGCACCATCGATGCTATTCGTATCTTTGATTTGGTCTATGTGCTCACCGGAGGAGGGCCTGGGGGAACTACGACGTCGCTGTCCCTCTATGCATACCAGTACTACCTGACGGGAGACTTCGGCTATGGTTCGGCAGTTTCGGTGGTGGTATTCCTGATCGCAGCGGCGTTAGCTGTCCTGTATATTCGATTCGGACGGTTTACAGAGGCGGTCACATGACAGAGGATCGAATTATATCGCTACTGAAGTTTTTCGCAGTGGCATTCTTGGTAGTCTTTTGCCTTTCCCCCTTCCTTTGGATGGTAATTGTCTCTTTCAGCAAGAATCCTGACTTCCTATCGCCACGAGCGTCGTTTGTATTCACACTCCAATGCTATACTGATCTTTTTGCCAGTAAGTCAGTACACCTGTTCGATTACCTTAAGAACAGTCTTTTTGTTTCCGCTGTGTCAGCGCTGCTGACCACTTTCTTTGCGAGCCTGTCGGCATACGCCGTTACTCGACTTCGTTTTCCGGGCCGGGTGTTGATTCCTGTGCTCATGCTGGCGTTTTCCATGTTCCCGCAAGTGAGCATCATAGGCTACCTGTTCAAACTCATGACGACGTTTGGCTGGATCAACACTTACCAAGCGTTGATCTTTCCTTACATCACGTTGGGCTTGCCGCTGGCTCTGTGGATTATGCTGAGTTATTTCAGTCAACTACCGGCTGAGTTGGACAAAGCGGCCCTGGTCGACGGCGCCACCAGGTTTCAGGTGCTACACAAGATAATACTCCCCATCGCAGCGCCCGGCGCCTTATCCACTGTCCTGTTAGTATTTATTTATTCGTTCAACGAGTTTCTGTTTGCTCTCATGCTAACCATCGACTATAAGGCCCGAACGATTCCAGTAGGTATTGCCCTCTTTGAGGGGCTCCATGGTCAGATACCGTACGGACATATAATGGCCAGCGCTGTAGTCGCAACGGTTCCCATGATTCTTTTGGCGGCGGCTTTTCAAAAACGTATTATTCACGGATTGACGCAGGGAGCAATCAAAGGATGAAGAATATCAGGATAAATAATGTAAAGAAGACGTTTTTCTCTTTCAGAAGGGGCGCTATTCAAGCACTCAGAAACATCTGTCTGGAGATCGAACCGGGAACGTTTTTCGTTCTATTAGGACCCAGCGGTTGTGGAAAGTCGACGTTGCTCAACATTATTGCCGGCATTGAGAAGCCGACCGAGGGTGAAATCTGGATTGGAGATCGACTGGCTGCCTCGGTCCCGAAAAACAGATTCCTGACGCCCAGAGAACGGGATGTGGCGATGGTTTTCCAAAGCTATGCGTTATATCCGCACTTGTCCGTCTTTGAAAACATCGCCTTTCCGCTCAAGATAGCCAAGGTTGGCAAGCGTGAAATCCAGCAGAGGGTGGAGGAGGCTGCCGACACACTCGGACTCTCCCAGCTATTGAAAGCTAAGCCGGGCGAATTGAGTGGCGGCCAGAGGCAACGGGTTGCTTTAGGCCGGGCCATAGTTCGCAAGCCCAAACTGCTGTTGCTGGATGAACCGCTGTCCAATCTTGATGCTCTGCTGCGAATAAGTATGCGCAGTGAGTTAAGGAAAATTCAGAAGAAACTCAACGTGACGACTATTTATGTGACCCACGATCAAACAGAAGCAATGTCACTGGGGAATAGCATTGCCGTTCTGAAAGATGGGGAGGTTCAGCAAGTCGGGACACCCGACCGGATTTACCATCGCCCGGAGAATTTGTTTGTAGCCAGATTTGTAGGAACACCTCCTATGAATCTGCTTGAGGGAGATGTGTTGGCTCTCGCCCAAAAGGAGTTGCCGGCAAGCATACCTCAAGACAAGAATAGTATCATTTTTGGTTTACGACCGGAGCATATTCACGTCAAGAACAGGGATGAGGCCACGTTTCATGGAAAGGTAAACCTTATAGGCTCGCTGGGAAGTGAGAGGATACTCTATATAAGTGTGGAAGACTACGAGATAGTTGCGAAAGTATCCGAAGATTTACCTGTCAAAGAAGGAGAGATGATTGGAATAGGATTTGATGAGAAAAATTTATTCGTTTTCAATAAGGAGGACGGCAAACGCTTGTGGCCTTGAGCTTCAACTGACCGCCGTGGAATGATAAGTCTGTCGTTCGGTTAGGTCACACCTACCTTTTGCGGACAAGACCCACCTAAATGTTGACATTCTTCTGTCACAACCTCCAAAGGAATTGAACTGCGGGAGTTGCCCTATTATTCTTCCAAATCTAACGGCCATATCTATACAGCCACCTGCTTGCCATTGTCATGTTTAGGCAGATCGTAGATGACTCTAATGCTTAAAATGCCGGACACCGGTGAAAACCATGGCAGCTCCAGCCTTGTCGACAGCCTCAATTGCCTGCTCATCTCCTTTGGAGCCGCCCGGCTGGATAATGGCCGTCACGCCGGCATCGGTGGCAACCTCGACAGCGTCGGGCATGGGGAAAAAGGCATCAGAAGCCATCACTGCGCCTTTGGCGCGTTCGCCGGCCCGTTTAACAGCCATAAAGCTTGAATCAACACGTGACGTTTGTCCCATACCGATCCCTACAGAGGCCTCTCCTTTAGCCAGAACAATAGCATTTGACTTGGTGTGCTTTACAATCTTCCAGGCAAACATCAGAGCCTTGAGTTCTTCGGGTGTGGGTGCGCGCTTGCTGACAACCTTGAGCGATGACTCCAGCGTTACCATGTCATCAGCGGTTTGCACCAGCAGCCCTCCCCGCAGATAGCGATAAACCATCTGGTTTTTCATACGGCCTTTACTGATTGCCGGTAAAGCCAGAAGTCGGCGGTTCTTTTTTTTCTTGAGGAGTTTGAACGCTTCTTCAGTAAACCCCGGAGCCAGGATGCATTCTATAAAGGGCGTCTCGTGGAGGACCAGCGCACATCCCATATCAACTTCTTTGCTCAATCCAACGATCGAACCATAGGCTGAGAGGGGATCACTCTCATATGCTCGCTGGTAGGCCTCAGCAATGTTGCTCCCCATCGCCGCTCCACAAGGGTTGGCGTGCTTGAAAACACAGGCGAAAGGCTCCTGGAAATCCAGCAGCATGTCAAGGCAGGCATCAAGATCATGGTAGTTGTTATAAGAAAGCTCCTTGCCGGAAAGAACCTCGGCCTCAAGCAGCGTGGCGGCTTGGTAATCGTCCTTGGCGTACAACACTGCTTTCTGATGAGGATTCTCGCCGTAGCGAAGATCGGTATGAAATGTGAAATCCAAGCTCAGGCGGGGAGGGAACATCGCTCCTTCCCCTTCCTTCCCCACGGTAAAATAATCTGCGATGGCACTGTCATACTTTGCTGTCAACGCAAAGGCTTTTGCGGCGCACTCTTTTCGGAAAACGAGGTCCGTCGCACAATCGTTAGCTTTCAACTTATCCAGCAGCTTCTCGTAATCAGCAGGATTCGTAATGACAGTCACAGTAGAGTAGTTTTTCGCTGCCGCTCTGATCATCGAAGGGCCGCCAACGTCGATATTCTCAATAATCTCGTTATCATCAACATCAACCTTTGTCAGCGTCTGTTGAAAGGGATACAGATTAACCACTACCAGATCAATAAAACGATATTCCAACTCCTTGAGCTGGTCAACATCCTCGAGATTATCGCGTTGGCACAGGATGCCGGCATGAATCTTGGGATGGAGCGTCTTAACTCTGCCGCCAAGTATTTCAGGTGCTCCGGTGAATGTCGATACCGATACAGCATGGACACCAGCCTCTTTCAACCGCTTAAACGTCCCCCCGGTAGAGATTATCTCCACTCCCATTTCCTGCAACTGCAAACCGAGGTTCTCAATGCCGGTCTTATCCGACACGGAAAGTAACGCTCGTTTTATTTTAGCCATGTCTGTCATAGTCTTACCTGCCTGTTAATAATCGTTGTACCTGACGGTATCTTTCCGCCGACGCGTGCACTACCTCATCCGGCAGCTTCGGCGCCGGCGGCTTCTTATCCCAATCGAGACTATCGAGATAGTCACGAATCGGCTGTTTGTCAAACGAAGGTTGACTTCGCCCGACTTGGTATTTATCGACTGGCCAAAAGCGGCTGGAATCCGGTGACAGCACCTCGTCTATGAGCATGAATTTCTCATCCTTGAATCCAAACTCGAACTTAGTATCGGCAATGATGATTCCCCTGGTCAATGCATAATTGGCCGCTTTGGTGTAGAGAGCCAAGGAATTGTCTTGGCAGAGAGTCGCAGCCTTTTCACCGATAAGGATGACAAGTCGCTCGAAGCTGATGTTCTCATCGTGGCCCTGCTCGTTTTTTGTGGAGGGTGTGAATATTGGCTGGGGAAGTTCTTCAGATTCCCGGAGGTTTTCCGGGAATTCAATCCCATGGACGACATTTGATCCACTCCTGCGTGCGGTAACAAGTTCTTTCCACATCGTTCCGGAAATGTACCCACGAACGATACATTCACAGTCAATTCTCTCAGCTTTGGCGACTATCATAGAACGTCCCTCGAGCTCTCGACGGTGCTTTTGCAATGACCGGGGATACCGGTCAACGTCAGTAGTAACGAGATGATTGTTAACCACATCTTTGAGATAGTCGAACCAGAAAAGCGACATGGCTGTCAGCACTTTCCCCTTGCCGGGGATGCCGTTGGGCATCACGACATCAAAAGCCGATACCCGATCGGTCGCAACAAACAGCAGCATATCACCGAGGTCGTAGACATCCCGTACCTTGCCGCGAACCATAAGCGGATATTCTGTGATCTCAGTCTTCAGCAGAACATCATTCATCACTTAACTCGTATTCTCCACGGATCAGTTTATTAAGTACTCTCGGGTACAGCTTGTGTTCCTGTTCCAGAACCCGCTCGGCCAGGCTGTCAGGGGTGTCATCGGGTAAAACTGGTATGCGTACCTGACTTAAAATTCTGCCTTGGTCGTATATCTCATCAACCAGATGCACCGTCGCGCCGGATTCTTTGTCCCCCGAAGCCAGCACCGCTTCGTGGACGTGGTGCCCGTACATTCCCTTGCCTCCGTACTTGGGAAGTAAAGCTGGATGGATATTGACAATACGGTTGTGATATACCCCAACCACATTGTCAGGAAGAAGCTTCAGGTAGCCTGCCAGGGCTATATAGTCAATCCTTCTTTCCTGCAACCTGGACAGCAAATCGGCAGCCGCAGCTTCGGGTGTAGGGTACTTTTTGGGTTTGAAAACAAAGGTCTCTATGCTTTCGTTTTCTGCCCTCGTTAAACCGTAGGCCTTTTCGGAACTGGAAACGACCCACACAACTTTGCCTGACAGGATGCCGGCTTTGTAGCCGTCGATGAGAGCCTGGAGGTTGGTTCCTCCGCCTGAGATAAATACTGCGATCCGTGCTGCTTGTCGCTCCATGCGAACTTACCCTTCAAGTTTTTGCTTGAGAAGTTTATTGACCATGCCCGGGTTGGCCTGGCCATTGGTCTCTTTCATCACCTGCCCCACGAAGAAGTTGAAGACACCTGTTTTGCCGCTTTGGTATCTTGCTACATTACTGGGATTATTATTTAGTACCTTGTCTATAATAGGAACGAGTACCGTCTCATCCGACACCTGCACGAGGTTCTCTTCGTTAATGATAACCTCAGGATGCCGGCCCGTCTTAGCCATCTCAGCGAAGACCATCTTGGCCATCTTGGCGGAGATTTCCCCTGATTTCACTCTGATCAGCAGGTCTGCTACCATTTTGGGGCGTGCTTGGCAGGTAACGATCTCTTCATTTGATTCTTTAATTGCACTCAACAGCTCTGTTTGAATCCAATTAGCAGCCGTTTGACCATCATGAAAGTATAACATGACTTCTTCGAAATAATTAGCCAGGTCCCTTGAGTCAGTTAACACCGCAGCATCGTACTCGCGGAGGCCATACTGCTTCACAAACCTCTTCGCTTTAGCATCCGGCAGTTCCGGGAGGCGGCTTGCTACTTCTTCTGCCCATTCGTCAGAGACTGCTAAGTTAACGAGATTCGGCTCCGGGAAATAGCGGTAATCGGGCGACTCCTCCTTGGTCCGCATCATCTCTGCGACCTGTTTTTTCTCGTTCCACAACAGGGTCGCTTGCTCGACAGACCCGCCCGACTTGATCAGTTCGACTTGCCGCTGAATTTCAGATCTCATCGCTCGCTCGACAGCCTTGAACGAGTTCATGTTCTTGACTTCAGTTCGAATACCAAACTTCTCCTGACCCACGGGCCGCACCGAGACATTTGCATCGCAGCGCAGATGACCTTTTTCCATCTCGCCGGAGCAAACCCCCAAGTATTGAAGGATCTGTTTGAGTTTCACAAGGTAAGTGTAAGCCTGTCGAGGAGTTCGAATGTCTGGTTCAGACACTATCTCTATTAGCGGCACCCCACAGCGATTCAAATCAACGCGGGTGTACTCTTCACCTTTTTCCGGGTGAAGTAATTTCCCAGCATCCTCCTCAAGGTGAATCCGCTTCAGGCAGCACCTCTCCGGTTGACCATCTTCCAAGCGATAGTTTATTTCTCCACCCGTGCCAATAGGTCTGTCGTACTGAGAAATCTGGTAGCCTTTGGGCAGGTCGGGGTAAAAGTAATTCTTGCGGGCGAAGACCGACTGACGGTGCACCGTGCCTCCGACTGCGAGGATCGTCCTTATCGCAAACTCAATCGCCTTCCTATTTAAAACCGGTAGCGCTCCGGGAAGACCGAGGCAGACTGGACAAGTGAGCGTATTCGGCGGCTCACCATAGCTCGATTTGCAGCCGCAAAATATCTTGCTTTTGGTCAACAATTGAGCATGAACTTCCAGCCCAATAATCGGCTCAAAGCCATCGTAAACAGCCACAAGTGATGCCTTCCCTATATCTATCTCTCAAAAGCCACACCTCATGTGTGGAAAGCAGAATATAACCGAAAGTCCCTCACTGTCAAACCCTATCGGGTGAAGGTCATGCAGGTTATGAAAAGCTCTTGGTGCCTCCCTCGAGGAACTGCTCAAGCTCCCGGTTGAATCTCTCCGGAGCCTCGAGATTTACCATATGGCCGACGCCCTCAAAAATGCTCAAACGGCTGTTGGGTATTTTTTCATGGAGCAATTTTACTGGAGGAAGAAAGATCCGGTCTGCCCCCCCGGCGAATATCATAGTCGGCACGCTGATGGTATGAACTTGTTCCAGATCGTTTTCCCGCGGATAGCGACCCCGCCTCGAGTCACGCCACACAGCACCGGAGTACTCGTCCATCATCCGCCCCATCAGTTCTCTTATCTCCTTTTTCTCCTGCTTGTACCAGACGAGCGTGATCTCTTTCCATTTCTTACGGGCAGCCTCAACTCCCTTTTCATGGGCGATCCGATCGATATAGGAGATTTTGCCCCCAACATCGTATCCGGCGATCCCTGTGCTGACCAGCGTCAATGATGTCAGCTTCTCCTGATACTTCAGCGCATAACCTATGGCCGTGGAGCCACCCATCGACAGCCCAACGAGATGGAATCGCTCAATGTGAAGATTATCCACAAACCGTTGCAAATCTTCGACCCGATGAGCGCGGCTGTAGCCGGTCTCTGGTGCGTCCGAGAGGCCGTGACCGCGAGAATCCGGTAATATCACCCGATATCGATCACGAAAAAATGCGGCTTGAGCCGCCCACATACGATGGTCTAAGGTGAAACCATGAAGAAACACCAGCGGAGTATTCGCTTTATAGGTCTCAGTAGAAGACGATGAATGAGAGCCTGAAGGTCGATGTTCCTTATAGAACAACCTCAGGCTGTCAAGGCTGGCGTAGGGCATGGCTATATGAGACCTTCGAGGGTGTAGGC
>Ga0315551_10003403_pt1 | contig 11319 bp, 8 predicted proteins | sample SalMarSW160290MG_FD_203678 | JGI IMG/M metagenome (GOLD analysis project Ga0315551, IMG submission 203678) | Salt marsh sediment microbial communities from the Plum Island Ecosystem LTER, Massachusetts, United States - Salt Marsh Sediment SW1602-90 ... | reverse complement strand
ACTCATTAGCATTGAAATTGACCCCGAATTAATCGGCAAAGTAATCGGCCCCGGAGGCAAAACAATCAAGGGCCTTCAGGACCAGACCGGAACCAAAATTGAAATTGAGGAAGACGGAACAATATATATAAGCTGCTTTGAAGGTGAAGGCCACCTCGAAGCAAAAGAAATCATCGAATCGATGACTCAGCCGCCTGTTGTCGGTAAAATCTACAAAAACTCGAAAGTCGTTTCTGTAAAAGACTTTGGAATATTTGTTGAAATCGCTCCCGGTGTCGAAGGCCTTTGCCACATAAGCGAGCTGGCCAACGAGTATGTCAAGAACATTGACCAGGTTTGCAGGGTTGGTGACCTCATACCTGTAAAGCTGATTTTAATTGACGAACAAGGCAGGCTGAAATTATCTCGCAAGGCTGCTCTTGCCGACCAGGACAAAGAAAAAGAGCCGGACGAAAAAAAAGCCCCTCCCTTAAAACAAACTCGTAAATAAATCAATATTAAGACGCAATCTTTTTTTCGTTTAGCCCCCAGGTTTATCCTGGGGGTCTTTTAAAATGTTTAGCCCCCAGGTTTATCCTGGGGGTCTTTTAAAATGTTTAGCCCCCAACTTTAAGAGGGAATTGCGCCAAATTACCTAAGTTATTGCGCACTATAGAGTTCGCCCTTATAATGCTCCTGGATTGTTAACTAAATGAAAGGAGTCTTTATGGAAAGCGAACTCTACAAAAAACTGTGCAGTATCTTAAACGAACTCTATGAAAAAACAAACCTAAAAAGAATTAAATTCACAGATGCAGATATCATCCTAACATACATGTGGGCGGTAATACACGACCGGCCTGTTAACTGGGCATGTCAGAAGAAAAACTGGCCGCTTTACTATCGAAGAAAACAACTGCCTGACCCATCGACAATGTCACGGAGAATAAGACGAGATGATGTTCAAAAGCTGTTATGCAGAATCGAGATGTTACTAAAGAACATAAAGCAGCGAAGCGTATGCAGATGGATAGATGCCAAAGGATTATTAATAAGCAATTGCAGCTCAGACAAACAGGCAGGTTACGGATATGCCGGTGGCGGGATGGGAAAAGGTTACAAATTATACGCTATAGCGGACAAAAACCAGGGTTTCGTGCAATGGATGGTAAGGCCGATGCACCATAATGAAGGCACCGTTGCCAGAGAACTTATCAGAAAGCTTGAGCCGGAAGGTTATCTTGTCGGTGACAGTGCATATGATAAAAATGTCCTGTATGACATCGCAGCTTCAAAATCGGTTAAGCTTATTGCTCCTAAAAAAATATCAAAAGCCAAAGAGCTTGGCCATCGACGTCACAGTATTTACAGGATGGAAAATCTCGAACGTATCAATAGTAAATTTTATCAGAGTCTTATCGACGGCAGGTCACATATTGAACGAATGTTTGGGCACCTGACGAATTTTTGTTGCGGCTTAACACCTTTGCCCGGCTGGGTAAGAAGCCTGTTCAGAGTGACAAATTGGGTTCGTGCCAAACTGATTTTATATCAGATTTGGCGTATTTTTATTTCCCCGGAGGTGGTTTGATGCAATTCCCTCTTTATGTTGGGGGTGTTATTAGTTCAGGCTATTCTCTGGCAGATGATTCGTTATTTGGAGTGATCCAAACGGCCTGGCCTCCGCCAGCTTTTAACTGCATGTCAAGAATCATAGTTGAGTTTACATGCCGTGTTTTTATAGCAACCTTCGTACGAGTTTTTATCGTATCGTCGTCAGAATAAATTTTAGCGATGTAATCCATGCCTTCGTTGAGAAACTTAAGCGGAATTTGTAGTTGCCTTGGTTGGCTGTTATTGATAGTACCGATGAACCAATCGTCCGAGCTTCGGCGTGCGATCGTAGCATAAGCTCCAATCCGGCCGTTGATAACTTTCGTCTCGTCCCATACAGTGGGTACCTTTCGAAAGAATTCTATTTCAGGTTCTCCTTTATACATGGACGGATTGTCGTACCAGAATATCCACTGTAGAGGACTGAAAGAGATAACAGCCATGGCAAGCTGGTGTGCATGAGTGGTTTTAATCCGATTGTCATAATAACAAACTGTATAGTCACCTATGCCTGCTATATAGCGTGTAAATGGCAGTGTACAGTTATGCTCCGGGCTCGGCATGTGCTCATTACCGCGTATCCCTTCTACCGTCATCAGATTCGGATATGTTCTGTTATTACCGGTGGCGCGGTAACCATCGTGAATATTTAACATCAGGTGATGTTCAGCTGCTTTTTGAATAGTTTCAGTAATCCAGGCCGTTTCCTCCTGCGGCCCAACATCTACAAAACCAATTTTAATCCCCTTGATTCCCCATCTTTCATATAACGGGAACAGAATGTCACGCTGCTTTTTGATTTGACGCCGGTCAACATACAAGATTAGACCTGCATCTTTCTCATTACCATAGTTGATTATTTCCTCTAAGTCTAAATTTGGCACACGGACGGTTGTTGCATCGCCTGTTTCAAAATCCTCGCTTCCATACCATTGCCAGTCAAGATGGACATATTTAAGACCTGCGGTCGCAGCAAAATCAATGATCGCCTTGGAATTTTTCGTGGTTAGCGTGGTATCGCGCATAACTTTGCCTGGCTTGATCCAGCAAGTTCCCTCAATTGCCGATGGTGGGTTCAGGTTAAGAATTAAATAATTACGTTCCAGCAGGTCACCCGGCTTTTCGCCAAGAACGAATACACGCCACGGTGTAGATTCACCTGCAGATAGCCTTACTGTCGAATCATGCCGCTGATTAGGTACTGGTGTATTTGAAGTTGTCCCGCCGAGAGCACTGATTAAGGCTGTGGGAATTTTTGGATGAGGTGAGAGCATCATTCTCGGGTAAGCTGTATTCGCGGCTTCTGCCAGGCAGGCAAATAAGCCGCTTGAATACTCAAGGGTAAGTGGGCGTTCACAGTAAGGCTGAATATCGTCCGTATTCGTTCGGCGATAAACGTCCTCAGTACCGTGAGCTTCATAACCGTATGTATCAGGTGGAAAGCAAAATTCGGTGCATTCTTCTGTGAATGTAAATTTCCTCTTCTGTTGCTGTGGAAACGAATAACGCAATGCAGCTCCTTCGTTATAGGCTCGGAACGTGAGCCGTAATAATCGCCCTGATAAATGTTTTAAATCGACATTCAGTTCTTTATAATTATCCGGTATGATTTTTCTTTCACCGAAATCATTTGTCCACTGACTGCTATGTTCTCTCAATGAAGTTTCCAGAAGCTCAAAGCCGTTCTTGAAATTCGGCTCAAAGCCAAGTCGCGATGTAAGCACAATAGGTTCACCCATATAGTCAATTTTATATGAAAGGACACCTTCTTCCAGCATTACAAAATCAATACCGACATTGCCATCGGGGGACGTTATACGATTTATATGCGATTCTGTTGATACAGCTACATTATCAAACTTTACGATAGTTGTTACCTCAGTCAGACCTGAACATGCAGCTAAACCTGTCAGCAGATCATCATTGAGCAGAACTTCCTTTTCACCAATTCGAAACCATGTTTGACCGTCCGGGGAAATTGCCGCTGAGAAAGTATTGCCTTTGCGTTGTAAACGTAGCCAGCATGGTCCCATCAGCCGCCCGTACTGAACAATTGGATTGGTGATTTGTGAACTTAAGGATTTCTCTGCAAATGTATCCTTGTTTGTCGGGTCTCGTGTTATCAGGCGGGCATACCATTCGGGCTGCTCTATGTTTGCATCAAAATGAGGCATGATTAACAGCGAAACATGTGCCGAACTATTATCGCAATCTTCACGCATCATAAGTCCGAACTTCGAAAACTGGCTGCTTATTTGCGGAACGTATCTGGCGGTGATAGTTCCATCACCCGTCAGAGGGAAATACATAAAATGAAACTCATCGCTCTTACCACCGATATCGCTTCCAGCCGCTTCTAATGTATAAAGGTTTCCATCAAAGGATATGTCACCGTCTGTTTCAGTTTCGCCTACATCCTGATGAATCCAGGGCTTTGACAATCCTGCACATACGCAGGTTTCAATTGAGTTTGGACTTTTACCTGTTTCATTGGAAGCTGAAATAACATAATAATATAAGTTGCCCGGTTCTACATTTGTATCGGTGTAGGTAGTCGATTCAATGTCCCCGGCAATTATCGAGTATGGTCCGCCGCTTACCTCTGCTCGCTTAATTGTATAGTATGCTGCATCAACAACACTTACATATGTCAATTTGGTTTGTTGTGCTGTTCCTTTTCCAATAATTCCGCCTGGTGAAGCGGGGGGCTTTGCAGAAGGTCTTTTAAAAGGTTCTTCAGCAGATAGAGAGAACAACAGTGTGCCAAAACCCGGGTGGTCGGCGCTCGGTCGCCCCGGTCCCTCTGGACGCACCCGCTCAGCAGCCTTTTGAGTATAGGGGGCATCCATGCCGGCACGATTTGCATAATGATTATAAACCTGTTCGTAAACCGCGCGCAAGTCTCCTCTACCCCGACTTGAGATGCGACTGTGGTGATACTTGCCTGTGCGGTCGAGCGTCTTTTGAAACTGCACATCTTCACCAAGGTTATACTTAGCGGTATATTCGAATCCCTTTAGTAGACGATAGTCTGCATAGGCAAACAGATCCAGACCTTGGTTCCAGGCAATCTCACAACAGACGCTTAGCAAAGCCAGTCCCAGTTGAGTATGTCCCTGGTCACGTCCGCTCTCCTGGCACTGCCCGCTTTTCTTAATTATGTAATGAGTAAGCCTGCCGTTGCCTGCTCCATTGACATAGTAACGCAATCCGTTTTCAAAGATGGCTCGGTCATTACAGAAAACTCCAATCGCCATGACCGTTTGTACTGCAGCCAGGTCCCAGTTGCCATTTGCAAATAAAGCATAGTCTTTTATTGTAGGATAGATAACATTCAGAAACATTCTTTCGCATTGCTGTATTTCTTCTTTAGACCAGCTTGTATCTGTATAACGAATAATTTCTGCTGCGTTGATCATCTTAAAAGGTCCGAGTCCGGCCATTAGCACCGCGTCACGTCCGGAAACTCTTTTTAATGTGTCAGACCATGCATTAATAATCTGTTTTGCTTTATCGGCATATACTTTATCACCTGTAATTGCCCACATCAGGGCGCACTGGTAAGCGGCATTGGCGTCTTGGTCAAACTCGTTAAAATTAACACTGGGATTACGGCCGATTTCCTCAACGGGTCCTCGAAGTCGGTAATTCGCTTTTGATGCTGGGTCAGAACTGAATATCTCAAAACCGCTTTTCCACGGGTTTATTCCCTGCCCCACCATTCGTTTCATACGTTCCAGGTCCGCTCGGCTGTGTAATATTCCCGGATGTTTGAATTGGGCCTTGCTTATACAACTAAACAGCATAACAACAGAAAAGGAAAAAAATATCGTCTTAAACAATCTGCTCATATCGTTACCTTTGCTTGATTAGCTATTAAATGGCTTATGACTGGATTATAGTCTGTAATATTATTTTTTACTATTATTTTGACCGGAATTTCTGCGACCTTTCGTATGCAGATTGTGCCAAGGGATGAACATATTATAGCGGTGATAAAGCAGACACAAGGATTTTAATATCCGTGTGTTTTTGTTCACAATTTGAAGAACGAACAAACTCTTTATATGCAAGAATCACTATTTCACAAGGCCGCTCAAAGCCTTTTTGGGGAATATCCTGACCTCTTTTTACAATTTCTAACTTCTCAATTCTCCGCCGTTTAATACTTCATCGTTCTTTGTTGGATACTTGTCCGGCGTAGCCTTCTTGTCCTTCGTAGCCTTGGCGAAGAAGGAGGCGAAGACTGATTCAATATTCATTTTTTTCGTGTTATTCGTGGCTGATTTTATTTTTACTTTTTTTCTCCGCGGTTAAATTCTTCGTGTCTTTTCGTGTTTATTCGTGGCTGGTTTTTTCTCTGCGTTTCTTCGTGTTCTCGGTGGTGTAGTCCGATCTTTTTCTCTTGCTTTATAAAAGGTTCGTAGTCCTTTCGTTTAAACGAAAAGACTATAAGCATTTTTGTGTCTTAACGCTTTTCTTGTTAAAAAAATCCGAGTTTAAACATTAAAGCCATGATGTAGTCCATAAGTATATATGCATATACTTATATGCTTTATAAAATCTCTTTTCTCTCTGCGTTCTCGGCGCCCTCTGCGGTGAAAATTTATTATTTTTTTATTGAATTTATCGCCTTAAATGGTATAATACCTCCGTGTGTTAGAAAACACACGTAGGGAGGAAAGCATGCCCGACCGTAGCTTCGAGAGAAGCGTAGGCGGGTTCCTCAAGTATCGGCCCGTCGGCCAACGTTAGTCCCGAGCACAGTCGAGGGATTCAAAATATTATTTCATAAGTCTATTTTTAAAAGGGACTTATAGATGTCCAACAACCAATTAACTCATAATGACGAGTATCAAGCATCGAAAATCGGAAAACTAATTAACCAATTCACCTGTCCTGAGCAACGTCGAAGGACCAGTTCACCAATTAACTTGCTAAACAGAGCGCGCAAATATAACAAAAATATGCAAAACGAACCCAATTTGTACCACGGGCTTCCAGCCCGTGGCTCATCGCTAAGTGCTTGTAATATAACCAGATGTGTAAATATACGACCCGTCGGACTACCTGAAAACGAACGAAAAAACGAACCCAAACGAACCCAAAACGAACCCAATTTTAGCCCAAAATTGGCTTCGTTTTACAATGAAATCTTCGCTTTTGCGAATAATCTTAATCAGTATCAATCAGCGAAATCTGTTTTAACGAGTATCGAGAATCCAGAATCGAGAATCTTGTGCTCTTGTGACTTGTGCTCTTATGCCCCTGTGCTCCTATTTTCTCCGCGGCCTCGACGGCCTTTGCGGTTGAAAAATCAGTTCAAAATCCTCGTGAATCGGCTTAAAATATGGTATAATAGCTTGCGGACGTGGAACCGGCCTGCAAGGAGCGAAATTCTGACACAGAAAGAGATGAAAATAAAAGGTTTGTTATGAAAACGCAATGCCCTAATTGTAAGGTAAGGTTTAACACCAGCGAGGCAAACATTGGTAGAGAGGCGAAATGTCCCAAGTGTGCCAAACCCTTTACTATTCAGCCGTTTATAGAGACACCCGCAACAGAAAAACCATCCGCAGTAGAAAAACCACCAACAGCACAGAAACCACCCGTTGCAGAGAAACCATCCGTAGCTCAAAAACCGCCTGCAGCAAGTCCGAAGCCGGTAGAAACAAAAGTACAAAAACCAGAGCCGGCTGCACCTGACCCAAAAAGTGCGACGCCCGCGGTACCGCCCGCTAAACGTCCTGAGCCGGTAGAATCCAAGGCAGCAGAAACTACCGGATTATCAAAACTGCTCGCTGAAATTAAGGGGCTGGCAAGGGGAGAAAAGGGGCTGCCAAAAACGGTATTTGTGTATTGCTGGTCGGCTGTGCGAATTATTGCTGGTGTTTTGGGCGGAATAGGCCTGATACTGGCAATAAAAAGGCAGGCACATTCGACTTTGTTCGTGACTTTCGCAGCGGCAGATGTTTTCCTCTTATTCAGCGTGTTGATTGAGCTTATGTTATTTTACAAGATGTGGTCAGCCATCGCGGATAGACAGACTTCCATCACGCCGGCCAAGGCTGTTGCATTTTTGTTCATTCCGCTTTTCAATATCTATTGGGCCTTATGTATGCTCACGGGATTTGTGGAAGATTATAATGCGTTTATATACAGGCGTGCAGTGAAAATCGAGGATTTGTCGTTTGTACTGTATCTGGTGTACGCCTCTGCGTTTATATTAGCTTCGATGGTGGTAGTGATTCCTATGATATGTGTACTCGCATTAGTCGGACGAATAAGGGGGGCCTTTATCGTTTATCCCGCGGTGTCATGGATGCTGCTTTTTTTCGCATTCGCTGCAGGCCTCGCTCATTTCATCACATATATATTGGTTGCGATAAAAACCTGTGACGCGGTAAACGCCTTGCCGGGAGTAAAAAGCAGGTGAGTGATAAGCAGCAATTGTGCACTTTGGTTTTAGAGCGGCAGAGAAATTGAACAGGTGACTGCGTGAGGATGAGGAGATAACACGATTAGGATGTCTATTTTATCACGGGCGGCAAGCCCGCTGTACGAATAGCCCCAAGGGGATTCCGCCAAGCTTTGCTTGGCTAGAACCCAAATCTGCTTCGCAGATTTCCATAGGGGCTAAAGCCCCTCTGGCGTCGCTCGCTGATGCTCGCTCCTGTCACCCCGACGACGTGGAAAAATTCTTTTTCCACACCTTTTGAGGGTTCGAATCCCAATATCAGTTCATTGATGGATTTTTTTTGCCAGATATGCTTTGTCCGGCCAGGTGTTAAAATAGCCCCAAGGGGATTCGAACCCCTTAAGGAAAAACAACAACTTATTAATAACAAAAGACTTACAGCAAACGATAATTCTGTCTTGTCCACTGGCTTGGACAAAATCCTGCAAAAATCTCCCGATTTGGAAAAGATTATTGTTGCTTGGCCAAACCTACCCGAACATATCAAAGCGGCAATTAAGACTTTAGTGGAAGCTCATAAAGGAAAAGAATGGAGAAAAGAAGGGTAGAGAAAATGTTCAAAAATACTGCAGAATCCTTAATGATTTCGGCAAACAGGAAATAAGCTTAAATACTTTGGGAATGAGCTATGAGAAATAAAAACATTTAATGAATTACTGTCTTGGGTTGATCTTTGTGCTATACGCAGTAGGTGAATTATTCAGTTAAACGCAAATGACTCGGAAAAGTGTTTGCCAGAATGGATATTGTAATGGCAATGAGTAGAAACCGTGAGCGAACGAATAGCCGGGCTGTGATTTACAGTCGGCTCTCCCCTCGTATCAGACCGGATGGGAGCGAGAGTTGCGAGAAGCAGATAGAGATATGTCAGGGATACTGCGATTTTTGTAAGCTTGAAGTGATTGATGTCTTTTACGACAAGAATGAGTCAGGAGCGAAAGCTGCTAATCGGCCGGGTTTGCAGTTAGCACTGCACAAGACCATTAAGAATCAAGCCATACTTGTTGTTCACTCTCTGAGCAGACTGGCATGGAATACCAAAGAGACAATCAAAATAATCGAACGGCTGGAACATGCTAAAGCCGACTTGCGCAGCATTTTAGAGAAAATAGACACGACAAAAGACTACAGCCGGTATTTTTACAAGACGGTAGCGTTTTTCGTAAAATTGGAGCGTGAACTCGTATCAGAGAGGACTTCGGAGGCAATGCTTAGGCACCAACGAGCAGGTAGACGTATGAGCTTTCTGCCACCATACGGCATGAAGAAGGATCTCAAGGATCCGACAAAGCTGAAAATTAACTTTGATGAGCAGAGAGCTATTAAGCGTATGATTGAGCTGCACAAGGCTGGTCTCTCTTTTCGAGCCATTGCCAGGCAATTGACAGAAGAGGGCATTAAGCCGAGAAAAGTGCGGAGGATATTTAAAGGCAGGTATGTTTTAGTTTATGGCAAATGGCGAAATGATCTTATTGCAAGGATTATCCGCCGCAAAGAAGACCCTGTTGGCAGAAAGCCAGTCGGATGTATTGCTACTACACGCTGCTGATTTGGACGGCATTCATAGTCAAAAGCCCATATACACAGATATGCAAAATCGTTCAGTGTCGAAGTAGCCATATGGCCTAGCGTCTTTTAGTGCTTGCAGACTGATCAGGGGTAAATGTTGGACACGATTACAGCATCTAAAAAGGATAAATGTAATCCTAAAACCAGTGCACAAAAAAGGCTTGAAAAGGTACCTCAAGTGACAGAGAGAAATGTCCCTACAAAAAAGATTGCTCACTCGCGCGTTTCATTATATGGTAACAGTAAAACCGGCCAGATCCTGACAAATTCTCATATGACCGATGAAGCAGTGCATGTCCTTTACTTCAGCCATAAACCGCTTACGTTAAATTGGCACAAGCAAGCACCGCATCCTTCCCATTTGCCAATTGATACAGATGGCTTTCGTAAGCGTGTGAAGGGACTATTACTACGAGGAACATCTGGTGAAAGCCATGCGGCAGGGACGGAAATTAAACCAAATCTTTCTTTGAGGGGTATGGGGAACACTCCTGATCTGACCCCATTTTATGTACCAACTGCGATTAGAAGGTTATCCACCTTATCTGTCGTGTATTGCTTCCGCTTCGCCTACGGCTCAGCCCCAGCAATACACGACGCCGCAAATTCAGCAGGGGTTATATAATCCAAGCCACTATGCGGACGATGATTATTATATTCCAATTGCCAACTCTCAACCATAACTTTCGCTTCCTTCACTGAATAAAATACTTCACGATTCAAAACCTCCATCACGCAACTTGCCGTTGAACGACTCAATGTAACCGTTCTCCCACGAACTGCTAGGCTCAATATAAAGCGTTCCAACATGCTTTTCCTTCAAGGTCTCGCGGACACAACAGAGAAGAGTACGAACGTTTGTTAGAAGGTTTCCTATGGTATTCATGCCGCCAAGATAGTACAAGTAGTTACGTGTGGCAAGTTTGTGTAAGTCTTTTATTGACAAAAGGGACGGAGTTTTTCGGGTGGACAGGGTTAGTTCTGAGCCTGCAGATAGAACCAATAATGCCACGGAGCAGATTATCGGCTTAAATTATAAGATCAGAGCCAAAACCATGCGTGGTTTTAAGAGTATAGATAAATCCTTGAGCCGTTGTTATCTATCAGAGTTCTTGCGTGGAAACGAGGGTGTATGTGATTTGCGAAAAGTCGTTTAAGAATCAACAATTATCCCACAATCTTTGGGACAATTACCCAAAAGTTTTAGAGCTATCAAAAGCTTTACGAGTGTGGTATGATCTTGAAATGGCACTATATGAACTTGACTTGGCTAAGGGAAGATATCCAATCCGATCATAATCTGGAGAGTAGACACCAGAAAACACGATCTTTGTTTCGACGTATTGGTCGTTTGATACTTCACTGTTGAACGGCAAGTTGTTGGCGAAGGGTGAGATTTTCCGGACGATGTTATTCTTGCTCTTGAATATGAGTCTACACAGTGTGAAAATGAATTTTGCGATGATTTTCAAAGCTTTGTTCTCAAATATTCCGGTAGTTTTAACCTTTTTTAGAAAATCAAGGATTTTACATGGTCATTGAAATCGAACAAATACGGAATTTTTGGGAGAGACAACGGAAAAGGGAAGCAGATATTCTCATAAGTTACTTCGCAAGACGGAATGAAGCTCGTGGTGCCCTCCGGGAGCTGAAGAGGAGAGGCTTCCGCCGCGTGGCAT
>Ga0315551_10003398_pt1 | contig 11335 bp, 10 predicted proteins | sample SalMarSW160290MG_FD_203678 | JGI IMG/M metagenome (GOLD analysis project Ga0315551, IMG submission 203678) | Salt marsh sediment microbial communities from the Plum Island Ecosystem LTER, Massachusetts, United States - Salt Marsh Sediment SW1602-90 ... | reverse complement strand
GTATGCCGGAATGAGTGAGGTGTGAGGTGCCGAGTCTGCCGGTCGATCCCGGCATGTTCCATCGCCCAGCAAAACCGCTTTCGCCACCATGTCTCACCAAAGTGTGAACCCCTGTCGTAACAGAACACAAAGTCATCCTGGCCGATGCGTATCGATGCAGCCTGAAGTTGTAATAGCTTATCGATGGTTCTTGGGGAGAGGGGGACCAGCCGGTTATGATCCCACTTCGGCGGCCCGATCTCGTTGCCGCCTTTCCATGCCTCGCTCACTATGAGCACCTGCCGCTCAAAGTTGATGTGCCTCCATCGGAGTGTCAGCACCTCTCCCCGACGAAGCCCGGTTACGGCTGCCAGGTAGAAGCAGGTGTAGTCGTGAATATCCCGCCAGGGGCCGTATCCAATATCAGGAAAAAACGCCCTGAGCTCCTCCCCGGTGAAAATACCACGTTCTTTTCTGTGCTCCTTTATCCTGCCAACACCTGCGGTCGGGTTGCGGTTAATCTCTTCCCGGTACAGTGCCTCTCGAAAGATCACTTTTACGATACCGAGTGCTTTGTTCACCGTTGCCGGTGCGTTTCTTACCAGCAGTCTGGAACGCAGGTCGAGAACGTCGGCGCGGGCGATTTCAGAGAGTCGTTTGTCTGCGAAGAGATCGCTTAGAACGTGTTTTTGGAGCCGCTGGAGCTGAATCTTGGCGTGACGGCGGGTTATGCTTTTGCCTTCTTCACGAAGACGCCGAATGTGCGGGCAGCGACCCCAGTCGAAGAAGGGCTCTGCATATAGGCGAAAGCTCAGATGGCGCTGGTTTTTGTGCCCGTCGCTGCTCCGGAGAAGCTCCACCACCCGTTGCTATTCAGAATCGTTCTTCATCTGGGGGGAATATCCAAACATCCGTCGTGTATTGGAAGAAACAGACGGTTTACACAGCGACATGCTCGTATTCAGCGCGGGCGGCTGGAGAAATACATTTTCGGTGACCCATTCGCTCACAAGCGACTGTTTGAGATAACCCGGGCCGATATCTTCGATCTGCGCTCAAGGCTTCTGAGGCACTGCTACCCTGCTACCACGAACAAGGTAATCGATGTTGTGAAGGTCGTCCTCCGTGAGGCAGTGATCCGCGAGTAGCTGGACCGCGATCCCACCGAGCTGGTACGAAGGGTACACTACAAGAAACGTGAACGCGGCATCTTTACCGTCGAAGAGCTCAAGCGGCTGTTTCCAGACTACGGGTACGGACCCTGGAAAGATGCGCGCGACTACACCTGTTTCTTTCTCGCAGCAGCCAGTGGAGCACGAAGAGGAGAGCTGCTGGTGCTCCGCTGGCGTCACATTAATTTTACCGATCAATACCTGAACATAACAGACGCATGGAAAGGCCGAGATGAGATCGGTGATACCAAGTCTGGCAGAAGCCGGATTGTTCCACTCTCATCCCGGATTATTGAGAAGTTCGACAACCTGCGCCTTGAATCATTGCATCTTCAACCAGATGACTTTCTGTTCTGCTACGATGATGGATCGCGGGTTGGCGAGACATGGTGGCGCGGTCGCTTTAAAAGAGCTCTCCAGCGTGCTCAAATCGAGCCGGGTGACAGATGGCTGACTCCCCATAGCTTCAGGCACACCATCAACACGATTGTGAGAGATAGCGGTCATGACCCGGCAAAGATTCGTGCGGTGTTGGGATGGATGGATGAGGAGATCCAAGATAACTACACTCACTGGGAGGCGGAGCATCTGCGACGTTGGGTTGAAATCGTGGACGACATCTGGGGCTAATCGGACAGCTTTCGCCTAAGCGCACCCCCGGGGCGCCATAGCACTATCTTTTCCTAAGATTTGCATTAATCCTTCTGGTGAAATACAATAATCAACGATCCAATTGGCAACGCCGGGCCCTTATGCTAAATCCGACCGAAAGGATTATTTAAATGATACGTAAAGCTTCTTATGTTACCCTCGTATGTTTAATTATAGCGGTTGCTGGATATTTAACTCTTGATAATAGATTTCCAATAGGACCAATTGTATTCATCCTTGGCTTTTTACCTATTTGTGCTTTAATCGTTGCAAAACGACAGATTAAAAAGGCTATTCCAGATCTTATCTTTGGATCAATTGATACTGGCTTATTGACAATTCCTGCTCTTTTAGGTGGGTTTTTTTTTGGTGTTGCTGGAGCAATAGCGGGAGGTGTTATTGGAGATGCTCTTACTGATGGTATTGCTGGTTTTTTCGAAGGGTCAATTTCATCATGGCTAAGGAAGAAAGGTGTAGATGAATCAAGAGAAGCACTCACGACAAGTTTGGGGAAGATGGCTGGGTGTCTACTTGGGAGTGGATTTGTGTTATCAGTATTTCTCTTGTTTGGTGTTCGACCAGACTTTGGCTGACATGGGAAAATCTGTCGAAAAACTCCGTTTCAATTGGAAATATCGTTTACGCAAACCGGTACACCTCGCGAATAGTCAGGGACTTATTCTCACAAATCCTAACACCCCGTATGGATAATATTGCTTTCTTTCGAGATATCTACTTTCCATGTAAAATTACTTCCAAACTATTGACAATACCAATTATAGTTGGTAATATAAATACGAGGACAATCCAGTATGCCAATAAGCGGGAAAGAAATGCTCAAACGATATCAAGCAGCGGGCTGGAAAATCCTCCGTAAAAAAGGAAGTCACGTTGTAATTGGGAAAAATGGAGAACGTGAAACAATACCAATGCATAAAGAACTGAAAAAGGGGATGGAAAAGTATCTTTTAAAAAGACTTACAGGAGGTAAATAAAATGTACTATCATTTTAAAATACATAAAGAAACAGACGGGTATTGGGGAGAATGTATAGAACTTGAGGGATGCGTTACACAGGGGGATTCTCTTGTAGAGCTTAAGAAAAATATGGAAGAAGCCCTTAACCTATATCTTGATGAACCTGATAATTCAGATATTACATTTCCCATGCCTAATAAAGAAGCAAAGGGGGGAGATATTGTTGCAGTTCCAGTACTTCCGAAAATAGCGTTTGCACTCATGATGCGGATGTTAAGGAAACAGAGAGGTCTTACACAGAGTGAAATAGCAAAATTACTTGGCATGAATAATATTTACAGTTATCAACGCCTTGAAAGGTCAAAGCAAGCAAACCCATCCCTTATGACACTTGCCAAAATAAAAAAAGTATTTCCTGACCTTAAAGTTGATGAGATTTTATTCTCAGGATCAAATAAAAAGTGATATTATTTGAAGTCACTGCTGTCCGGTTAACTGATTTTTAAAACGGCATAAATTATTTAATATTAATATATTAGAGCGAAAAATGACTGTTATCGATTTGAAATCAATATTATACTATGGCCACTCTATTTACAATCATTTACGATGAGTGGCCAATGTATACAGGACAAATTATCTTCTCTCAAATAATGGATTTCTTACCCATGCATGAATTTCGAAAATGTGTTAGCCGTTATCAAGGTAATTATTACATTAAAACATTTTCATGTTTAGACCAATTTCTCTGCATGGCCTTTGCCCAGCTTACCTATAGAGAAAGTCTTCGTGATATCGAAGCCTGCCTTCGTTCAATGCAAAAAAAGCTATACCATATGGGCATTCGCGGCAAAGTATCACGTAGTACTCTATCAGATGCCAACGAAAAACGGGATTGGCGTATCTATGCCGATTTTGCTCAGGTACTGATTTATATAGCCAGGGTATTATATTATACATCAATGATGAGTTTGGCGTAGAACTGGACAATACAGTTTATGCCCTTGATTCTACAACCATAGACCTCTGCCTTTCTCTTTTCCCTTGGGCACGGTTCCGCAAACGAAAAGGAGCAATAAAACTGCATACACTCCTTGATTTACGGGGAAATATCCCTGCTTTCATCGAAATTAAAGACGGAAAAGTCCATGGTGCCGGAGGTATTCTGGACGATCTAATACCGGAACCAGGCTCATTTTATATAATGGATCGAGGCTATATCGATTTTCTCCGCCTTCATGTTCTTACTCAATGTTCAGCATTCTTTGTTACTCGCGCAAAAAGCAATTCCAAATTCCGAAGACTTTATTCACTTCCCATTGACAAATCTACCGATCTTCGAAGTGATCAAATAATAGTACTAATAGGTATCAATTCATCGAAAGACTATCCAGACAAGCTTCGACGTATCAGATACTTCGATTCGGATAATGACATGTATCTAATATTTCTCACCAACAATTTTATGCTCCCTGCTCAAACCACCCTCCAACTTTACAAATGTCGCTGGCAGGTAGAATTATTTTTTAAATGGATCAAACAAAACCTGAGAATAAAATCTTTTTACGGCACCTCAGAAAATGCAGTAAAGACTCAAGTTTGGATAGCTATCAGCGTTTACGTGTTGGTTGCTATTATAAAGAAACGTCTTGATTTACAGCTTAGTTTCTACACTATTTTGCAGATTTTCAGTGTTACTGCATTTGAGCAAGTGCCTATTATACAAGTACTTACAGATTCTAACATAGCAAACCAAATGGCCAATTCTTGTAACCAATTGGTATTATTTGAATTATAACCGGACAGTAGTGATTTGAAATACTAGTTTTAAAAACTTGCACCATAGGCGACATCCTATTAATAATTTCATTTTAACATTTTAATATGGAGAAAATGGATTTTATCCATAATCCGGCTTCCGTACCGACGATACTGGAGAACAATCCGCCGTCCCTTTCTGTCGGCATAACACCGCAGTTCGTTGCCGGTGTCGTTATGCAGTCGATCAACGCCGACGATTCGAATACCGGTGGTGATACCGACGTCGATGGAGATGCAATAACATACACCTGCAGGTACGACAATACCATTGACGGAAGCGTCGGCAGCGGCCTCAGCGACTGTACCTCCCTGGTAAACGAGGACGGCTCGAACCCTACTTTTAACGCGAGTACCGGTCTATTCAGCGGCTGGCGGCCAGCCCTCAAGGAGATCGGTACGGCATTCGAGTTCGAAATCGTCGGCACAGACGCTAATTCTGCCTCCTCATCCGTCATCTTTTCGGGTACGGTTCAGGCGGCCGGCCCGTCCGCATGGCTCCAGGGAATACAGACAACCTCATCTACCAATTTCAACCAGGCGACAGCATACGCGATTAAATGGACGAGCGGCAATTTCGATTCAACCTACTTCGACCATTCAATAACAGTCAATCCTGAGCAGCTCTGGGTTAAAACCGCGGGCAATTACTTCATTGCCGTCACCGTGCCACTGACGTCCGCAGTGCAGCGTGCCTGTGTGCGGGCAGAGGTCAGAATAAACGGCACTGCTGTTCGGGGAGGTGTCGGAGAATCATCCTATATCCGGAATACGAGTAATCACAGCGAATCCTCCAGCCATGTCGCGCTGGCGCTCGAAGGTCTGAACGCAAACGACGTGATAGAGGTGTACGTATCTGGAACCGCCCTTACAACGGGAGCGGCAACGGTTACTGGCGCTGCAAGCCTCTATGCAGAGTACATCCGTTCATCACGTACGGTCTTCACCGCAACCGCCACAAGACGACCCTTGGCACTGATCTGAACCAGGGAACGGCAGCCGCCTTCGAGTGGACGGAGGGGCCGAAATCGGCACCATCACGGTTCAGCCGGGCCAGTACGCATCACTCCTTATCGAAAAGATCGATTCGTCCATCAGCACCTTTTTTTCACGATCGACGAGACTTGAAGGTCCCACCACAAACTGGAACCCCACAACATCGCTTACTATCCTGTGGGAAAACGATGTAATCACCTATTCGAGCGATTTCACCCATTCAGCAACCGTCAACCCCGACCAGATCACGGTAAATAACAATGGTGACTACCTCCTGATCTACAACGATTCTTTTACTTCCATTCTCCAGAGGGCCAACCCGAAGATAACCGTCAATGTCAATGGTTCCGCAGTACCGGGCGCTGAAACGAAAAGCCACTACATACGAAACGGGCCACCTCGCTCCGAATCTTCTTGCTCACTCGTCTTTTTGCTGAAAGGATTGTCAGCGGGCGATGTCATAACCCTGACCGATGTGGCTGAAGCGATAACGGGCACGGTCGACGACAGCCAGGACGGCCTGCTCGTGCTTTTGAGAAAGAGGTAATCCTTCCATATATGCACCGGATCACACCGCTGGTAAGTGGCATCAACCGGACGTGAAGCATCCGGATACTATCATGATCAAACCGGAATAATGTAACCCCTTTTCAATACAGCCCGATGTACGCTTCAGTGCTCGATGTATGAGCCCTGAACAGTCCAATTCAACCCTCAAACTTCTTGAATACGAGCACGCCGTTTTGTCCGCCGAAGCCGAAGGACTGTTTCACCGCAATTCGAACATCCTGCTTCCGCATTTCATGCGGGACATAGTCGAGGTCACACCTCTTGTCCAGGCCAGGCGCTGCAGGGTCGGTAAAATCCACGTCAGGGTTATCCAGGTTTATGGTGGGAGGAACTACGCCGTTTTCCATTGCGAGAAGAGTAACGATTGATTCAAGCCCCCCTGCTGCTCCGAGCGTATGCCCGAAGTATGACTTGGAGGAGCTGATCGGTATTTTGTATGCGTAATCCCCGTACACACGCTTGATAATGAATGATTCCGTTGGATCGTTGATAATAGTGGACGTCCCGTGCGCGTTGATATACTCCACCTCTTCGGCACGCAGTTTCGCCATAGACAGCCCCTTTTTCACAGCCTGAGTTGCTGCCAATCCGTTCGGGTCAGGTGATACTATGTGAAAGGCATCCTGGGAGTAGCCGTACCCAATAATTTCACCGTATATCCGCGCGCCCCGTTTTCGTGCATGCTCGAGCTCTTCAAGCACCAGTATTCCGGCCCCCTCGCCGAGCACAAAGCCGTCCCTGTCGCGATCAAAGGGCCTCGAGGCTCTCATCGGATCATCGTTTCTTCTGCTCAGCGCTCGCATGATGTCGAATCCGGAAAACACATAGGAGTCCATAGCGGCTTCTGCACCTCCGGTTACCATGGCATCCTCGATACCCTGCTGTATATGCAGTACCGCAATGCCGATGGCATGGGTCGCGGAGGCGCAGGCGGTATTGACCGTAAGCCCCGTCCCCTTCAAAAAGAACCATTCGGCAGCTGCTGCCGCGCCTCTATTCGAGTTTGTTTGCGGTAGTGTAAAGGGATTGACCCTCTTCGGCCCACTATCGCGAACGAATTTTACATGCTCCGGGTACTCCACATCGGCATTGGGAACTGCCTGGCCGAGGATAATACCCGTTCGATCAGGATCAAGTTCTTTTACACGATAATATTTCGGCTGCGACGTTCCTCCCTGTACGACGGGAACAACACTGAACCCGGCATCGGTAAGGGCGAGGTGTGTTCCGACAATCGAATACTTCGTAGCTCTCCCCGCCCGCCTCAATCCTTTTGTCAGCTCGAGGTATTGGTCAGGCTCGAAGCTGTCAACAGGTGAGCATACCCTGCTCCTGTACTGCTCTATATCAACATCGGGAAAATCAACATTCCTGAAATACCCCTTTCCATGCAACGCGTTCTCCCAAAATGTCTTTTTCCCAACACCGATGGACGAAACTGGCCCGAGACCGGTGACAACAACACGCTTCAGCATATAGAAACGGGCTCCTTTCTTCTATACATTACATTGAATTCCACAAAAACCCGACGGTGAATGACGCTTTTACTGGATAGCGCAACGAGATACAATGCCCTATTCTACTTGAAAAAAGAACGAATGTAAAGTTTTAGGATGTATGATAATACCGCTCACCGGTGGCATTATTCAGTCGCGAAGCGTCTGAAAAACAGGTAGCCCCTTGACATGGATCGATAAAATTCGGAAGAACTGGATACAGATGTCGAAGCGCAGAATCACCAACCAAGCCGCATCAATGCATGCAGGCAGCTTTTCACATCACTCAAACCGATGTACTGCCCCTTATAGGTTTCAGGGTCGATTTTCGCCAGATTGAAACCGTAGCCTTGATTCAGCGCATTAATAAAGGCGTTTGCAATAACCGCATGGCCCAGGTTGTTCGGATGGACGCCGTCGAGGCTGAACACCGTGCTCCCCTGGTTGTGCAGTACGTACTCACCGGAGTATCCGCCGAATGCGCCGGGACTGTTCGGGTCGTAGAGTGCGTGCATGTCGACAACGGGAATGCCGAACTGCGCTGCAAGCTCTGAAATGATCGAATCGAAATCGGCAATTGCATTGTCGACAGCCTGTTCTTCAGACGAGGTGATTGTATACTCGCCTGTAAGGGCGTCGCCCACAGAACTCCCGGTAACAGGCAGCCCGATGTCGGTCATCTTCGTATATATCGCAGCGGCCGCCTCCGTTGACTTTGAATAGGGGGCCCCCTCCAACTGGGTTTCCTTCGGTATCCCCATCCCATTCTCGGAATACTCGATCGCCCCTGTGAGAAGGATATGAGACAAATCGCTTTCATCGATGAGTAGCGGTATGTACTCGGGAGCAGACACAGTGCCGAAATTAACGGGCTGAAGAGTGGCCATATCGAACACAACAGGTTCGACGGCAGAACCGGTGTTCACAAAAACTGTATCAAGGGCAAACCCGAGAGGGAGATACCCGGGAATATTCGACATTACGATGTCGGCGCGGGTCTGTGAGGTCAGATCAGAAAGCAGGGCCTGCATCTCATTTTTGAAATCATCATGTGTTGTTATCTGGCCTTGATCACCGCCGGCGAGCACAGCGCCGAGCACATCGTTGTTGCCGATCCAGAGAAGTATGATATCAGGATCGAGCTCAAGAGCCTGGTCGAGCACTGTGGTACCCCCGAAGTGCGGGTAGGGAAAAAGAATAACATTTCTCAGAACAATATCGAAGAAGTAGTTGTCCGGTGAAACAGAATTGATCGAGCCTGTCGTGCGCCTGATATCGTACAGGCGTGCTCCGTTTACCGCGAGATTGTCGTACGGCCTGTCGAGCATTACATTCTTGAGAAGCGGCAGCATCTCTGCTGCCATATCCTCCGGCGTCAGGTTTTCATCCCAGTATTCAGCAACGAGCGTTCCATTTTGGAGTGTAATGGGGGTTTTATAGGGATACACGCCGATGCCCGGCTCTCTCACAAGCGGCTGTTGGAAGTCGTCTTCGATACCGAGCTGACAGGCAATAAAATACGGGTACGTATGGAGCTGAAAATCCTCTTTCAGGCCAAGGTCCATTATGCCCATGGTGCTGCTGTCGCCGATGGCAACAAGCTTCTCCTCCTTTGACGAACCACCGCAGGAGTAAAGCAGGAATAGTGCCGTAAGAAGAATCCACGCGTATCGTTTCAGCATGCCTTTCCCCCCATACCTTATATCTTCACCATACATCCAGCCCATCAGATGTCAATAAAAAAAATGTGAGTTTATGGGGATATCATACATATTTATAAGTGGGGCGGGCCGCCGGGGCAGCTGAATTATCAGCCTGATTTTTTCAGTGCCGCTCTTACGGCAAGGCCGATCTTCTCGAAGGTGTAGGGCTTTTTTATATACTCGCCGGCGCCGAGGCGCTGGGCCTCGGTAACACGCTCTGTTTTTGAATACCCGCTTGCAATTACCGCCTTCTGGCCGGGATACATTTTAACAATCTTTCTGTAGGTCTCAAGGCCATCTATTCCCGGATTCATTATCATATCGAGAATAATGAGATCTGCAGAGTGGTTTTTCATGTATTCGACCGCTTCCTCTCCATTCGCAGCGCAGATGATGGAATACCCGAGCCTGGTTAGTATCTCAGAGAGGATCTCACGCTGCGCTTCGACGTCATCGACAACAAGTATTTTCTCTCCGGCACCTATGTACTCCTCAACCGGAACGATTTCTTTTTTCCGTGATACTTCATCTTTCGTAATTGGAAAGTAGATCTCAAACCTGGTGCCTTTCCCGATGGCGCTCTGAACATCGATCAGTCCCTCATGATCCTTCACGATGCCGTACACAACCGCCATGCCCAGCCCGGTCCCGCTCTTTCCCGTGATCTTTTTTGAGTAAAAGGGCTCGAATATCCTGTTCAGATCCAAATCATTTATTCCCATGCCGTTGTCATCAACGACAAGGACGACGAAGTCACCCTCCTCTATTTTGAGATCATACCCGTTGACGGGCTTTTCGACATACTGGTTTCTCGTTTCGATGTGTATTTCGCCGCCACCGGGCATTGCTTCGGCTGCATTCGTAACAAGGTTCATAAGCAGTTTAGTCAAATTCGTGGGCACGCCGTTAATATTGAGCAGGTCACCGGACAGGCTCGAGGTTACCGTCACTTCGGGATGATATTCTTTCAGGCTTTTAAAAACCGGGGATCCGAGGTAATCGGTGATAATATCGTTGAGATTTGCCGGCTCCTTGCTCGTCACGACATTGCGCGTGAGTGTAAGCAGGTCATCGATCAAATGTCCCATCTGTTCGGAGGCAGCAAGAGAACCCTTTATGTACTGTCGATTCGGGTCATCTTTCGGTAGATTCATTTCAAGAAGCTGCAGATACCCGCTGATTCCGGTAAGCATATTGTTGCCGTCATGGGCGACTCCGCCTGCCAGAAGACCGATTGCCTCCATTTTCTCAGCGCGCGCTATCCTCTGCTGCAGTTCTCTCTTTTCTCTTTCTATTCTTTTCTGCTCAGTCACATCGACAGCAAATCCGAGCACACCAGCTACCGTGTTGTTTCCATCACGATACGGCACCATGTCAAGCGTTATATATCGTTCACCCGCATCCATGTGAATAACACCGGATCGACCGACAACCGGCCCACCCGATTCGAGCACCTCGCTGTCTGATGTAAACACGGAGCCGGAATCGTCTGGAAATAGTTCATTGTAAGACCTGCCTATTATCCGTTTAATAGGAACGCCAATCGTTTTCGAGAACTTTTTATTTACCCTGATGTACTGACGCTTCGCATCTTCGTAGAAAATCATTACCGGGGAAGAATCGAGCATCAGCTGGAGCTCACTGTTTTTCTCTTTGAGAATCTTCTGCAGTTTTACCAGCCGATCGGTACGCTTCTCGACCTTTTTTTCCAGGTTCGTGTATATATCAAAATAATTTTTTGCAGTCCGCTCGTACTCCTCCTTCGTTAGACGAAGCTCATTCGTAAGATGCCGCAGCTTGATTTCCAGCAGAATAACCTTTTTTTTCAGCCCATCTGTGACATCGGATTGTACCATTATGCAGCTTCCCCTGTTTTGTATACCGTGTAACTTTAGCTCTCTGCACCCGGTGTTGTGATTCGGATGCTTTGCGGTTGGATACTGCCGCCGGATTCCTATCATCTATGCCCGCT
>Ga0315551_10003395_pt1 | contig 11347 bp, 6 predicted proteins | sample SalMarSW160290MG_FD_203678 | JGI IMG/M metagenome (GOLD analysis project Ga0315551, IMG submission 203678) | Salt marsh sediment microbial communities from the Plum Island Ecosystem LTER, Massachusetts, United States - Salt Marsh Sediment SW1602-90 ... | reverse complement strand
CTGCCAGTTCCAGTATATCTGATAATCGCCGATAGTCGCAACCGATTCGGGATATTTTTCGTTATTGTCGGAAGCGAACAAAGTGGCCGCCGTTATGATTTGCCGTTGATTATTTGTGCCGATTATCATCCGTGCCTGGTCCCGGACCTTGCCCAGCGAAGGCAGTAATATACCCATCAAGACCGAGATTACGGCAATCACCACTAAAAGCTCAATAAGTGTAAACGCTCTTCGTGACTTTTCCTTTAAACAAAAAGTCTCCCTGCCCAAGGGCCAATCAATTTTGGCACTGTTTAGGTACACATCCAGACTCCACATTCGCAAATGTGTTCGTATGATATTGATTATACTAACAAATATCATATAATCTTACTTAAAAATACTCCTTTCTACCCAGTGGTTGTTAATGAGCCGTTCTTTCCTCGGACCACGCGGTTTCATTGCCGTATAGATCACGGGCCTTGACACGGAAACGAAGGCCTTGTCCGCTTCGACCGATCTGAACTTTGTATTCGTTCGAGCTTTTCCAGCCACTACTGAATCCGGACTCCGTTGTACACTCGAAGAAATATTCTACAAAACCGCTGGCATCAGAAGCTGATTGCGCTTTCATTTCAATCCAGTAATCAACGATTCCAGTTCCTATTTGAACTTCCCGCGGCGCACCGTCCGGAGCCCATTGAGCCGGATCTGGTACAGGAGGTGTCCTATCGTCTACCACAGGCGGCCAATTCAACGGAGGCATACTGGCCTGGCATGTACCACCATAAGCTCCCATGTTGATGTATTGATTGATGCCGTATAAATTGTTCGGGTCTCGCGGCACTCTCATCGGCTCATCACCCAACGGCGAACAAGGGTCACCTGCGTCGATGCATGGACTGGTCACATCGTCCCATGTCCACGACTGGCTGGCCGTATTCCAGCGCCAGCCTTCGCTTTTCAAGTGGTAATCACCGTTGGCTGCATCGACAAATAACGGATTAGCGTTAATGTTACCTTCGCCCCGGCTTCCGGTCTCAACACAGCTATACTTCGCTTCACACTGGAACAAATCTCCGTTTGTATTGTTCCACAGGATGCAGTTCCTAATATCAGGATTCGAATTCTCGTAGGCCGCGATGCCGAAATCATTATTCACGATTGTGACGTTGTGAATCTTTGGGCTGCTGAAGTTAAGAGAGATTGCCGTACTGCTGCTTCGAATGAAGAAGTTTTTGAGCACGCTGCCTCGTCCCTCACCTGTATGAAAAGTCACCGCGTCATAGTTGTCTGTGTTCTCCAACAACGGCGGGGCCCAAATCATGGCAGCGCCTTCTGTGCCGGTGACTGTTATAGCCTTGCCTTTGAAATCAATCTTGCCGTACAGGCCCGGCCGGACCAAAACGGTATATCCATCTTTTGCTATATCAATCGCTTCCTGGATAGTATCGAACGGCCGGATTTCGGTTCCATCTTCTTCAAGGTGGTCGATTTCGGGCTCACCGGTCCATTGTTCGTAAGGGGCATCATCATCGACATATACATAGCCCTGGAATTCATAGGCGCCCATATCTAATAAATCCCCTACGATACGTGGATTGCCGTCAAGGTCTGTTTCGTTCTGCTCTGGTATATGGTCCGGATCACCTGAATCAACACTTGGTGACATCGAAGACAGTCGCAAGTTGTCGTCTTCGGTACCGGGCGTATGGTCCGGTCCCAACAGGTCCACAAATAACGGATCCTCATCGATATTTCCTTCGCCAAACCAACCACCTCTGATGTTGCTGTAGGAGACATTGATTATTGACAGGTTGTTATCCCATGTTTCGATTTCGGTGCCATAGTCCCAAAGAATACAGTTGGTTAACGTGATGGTGTTCCGCTCGTCCTCAGATTTGCAATATATGGCATTTCCCTCTCCTGCCCAGTTCTCGGCAAACGTACAATTAGCCAGGACCGGTTCGCACGAAAGGTTGTATATCGCACCGCCACGAAATCCTGAGTGGTTTCCGGTGAATAAGCAGTTTCTGAGGATCGGGCTGTCTCCGCTCAGACTCTTATTTACACTACACATACCACCACCTTGCTCATTTACTGAATTGCCTCTGAATACACAATTGGTCAGAATTGGATTACTTGTTTCGCTGTATAATCCACCACCAGCTCGAGCCGAGTTTTCTATGAATGAGCAATTGGTCAGGTTCGGGTAATTTTTTTCAGTTGCTACTCCGCCACCCTCACCGTATCGTGTCGAATTCTCGATGAATTCGCAGTTGGTCAGATTCAGAGCGCAATTGTAGCCTTTTATCCCACCGCCACCACTGCTTCCGGCCTGGTTCCCAGTGAATGAGCAGTTGGTCAAATTTAGATCGCCATGTTTTGCGTATATCCCACCGCCATTATCCCCGGCAATATTTTCTGTAAAAAGGCAGTTGGCCAGATTAGGATTACTCTCCTCGTTGCAAATCCCGCCGCCGCCGTTAAACGCATGATTTTTGCTGAACGTGCAATTGGTCAGGGTTGGACGGCTGCCTTCGTTATACATTCCACCGCCGCTGTCTTGTGCCGAGTTTCCGGTGAATGTGCAATTGGTTATAACAGGATTGCTGTTATAATTGTATATTCCGCCGCCATCATACGGTTCGGATGAGTTTCGCGTAAACATACAATTGGTTATATTCGGGCTGCATTGGTTATTGTATATCCCACCGCCGCCGCCGCGTGAGCTGTTTCTGTCAAATATGCAATTGATTATGTTTGTGCTACTTGAAGAATTGTAGATAGCACCGCCGTAATGGTCTCCATAGTTTACGACAAAGGTGCAGTTGATTACCGTTGGAGAGCCTGAGACAATAAACATACCACCACCTAACTTACGGCAATCATTACCACTAATAACTAATCCATCTGCATTTCCACCGACAACGGCGAACCCGTCAAGGACGGCATTACAATTACAGGTAATGACATGCCAGCAATTGTCTGCCGCTGTGGGTATGCGAGTTATATGTTCGGCGTACTGAATGTCATCATCGCCATTCAAATCCCCGCTTAAGATTGTTTTGTAGATTTCAATATCCCTGGCATCGGGATCTATTTGGCCGATACCGGCATAACCGCCCGTAAGAATCACATCATTGACGAGCTCAAATGTCGCATCTCTGGAATCCGAAAAAGAAGTATTAGGGTCGGCTGTGAATCCATCGTCGGGTGCGTAAATCCCCTGAGCTACTTTGATTTCATCACTATCGGCCGCAACAGAGAGAGCATTCTGAAGGTAATTAAAGGCGTTTGCCCACGAGGAGCCGTCATTAGCGCCGGAGGCATTATCATCAACGTAGTAAGTTCTTCCATTTGCAGTAATTGACACGCACAGTACTGTGAAAAACACTGAAACCACCAGTCTTGTTATAATATTCGTTTTATTAACCATTATGTACCTTCCTTTCCACCTTGTCTTTTTGAAAAGATACAATGTATTAACGATCGTCTATCAATTTCACAAACCACAGCATACCCGCAGGTTCCTGCTGCGCTCTTCGATAGCTTCCGGCCCTCGGCTGAGCAAACTCGTCGCCTGCATCATCAATGTTCTGCAAGTAAGAAAATCTTAATTCGCCCCGGCCGCCGTTAGCTGTTGAGAACCTAATCTTCTCGATTACATCGTTTTCCATATCGATAGTATAAACAATCTTAACTTGCTCAGTTGTCAAAACAACTTCTGTCTTATTACCCCCGGACACATTATTGGTCTCGAACCAAATTTGTTTTTCAGCCGCATCCCGGCGGACCGTATCGACCGTATGCAATCCCATCCAGGGTCGCCCCAATCCTATGAAGAAACTGCCGCTTTCGTAACTTGCTACTGTTTTGCCGTTTCGGCCGAATACACAAGCTCCCGCCGGCGTGTCCACAATCTTTGAACCGTCACTGAGCTGCAATTTAAGCCATGGATAAGCTCGTTGCCTTGCCGAATAGACAAACGGCAATCGCCCGGAACCGGTAACTTCCTGTCCATTGATTTGGCCGGTAATCCTGAAATACGTCCAGCCCCGCTTGTGCATCAGGTCTCGATTGTCCACAATTCTCGAGCTTTGGGGCCAATCGAACTGGAAATACTCTTCTTCCAGGACATTGAAGTGGCGGTCTATCCTCCAGATTCTGTTACCATTATCGGTGGAACGTTCGGAGATTACCAGCAGACCCTTTCTTTTACTGGATACAAATTCCATATCGGCCTGCTTGCCCTCAACGCGAGAAATGAAATGACTCAAATCCTCGTCGTCTGTTGGTAGTCTTGCGACGGACAAATCAGGGTTGTACATGCGGAAATTGTTTATATAGATTGTATTATTGTCGTAGTAGTAATTGGCACGCTGATTCTGCAGATACTGACAATAAGAATTCTCACCGGAAGCATTAGATTTCAGAAGGCGCATCATAACCGGTCTGCCGGCGCCTTCAGGGAAAAAGTACCAGCATTGCTCTGCTTCCGTGCTCGCTTCGGTCTGTATTGATGGATTAATGAAAGTTTGTGTTCCGGATGTACTTGAACCATTATCTATTTTGGCTGTTCCTTGTGTGACAGCTACAGTTCCTCCGGCAATCATACCGGCTGTGATTAGTGAAACAACCGCTGTCTTACCTGTAGCTATTGCCGTCAAAGTAGCCGCAGCACCGACCTTGAGAGTAGCCGCCGTAACAGATATATTAGCAACGGTTGCTTCTGTTGTGGCGGTGAGCTTGCCGAATACTACCAAAGCCGGCAATAAATATCCTTTGCCAAGACCGTGACGGGACAATTTTTTAGCCAGTGCTTTTTTCGCCCGATAGAATAATGATTGGGCACCGAACTCCGTGCAATTCATTAACCCGGCAATCTCCGAATACGGCATTTGTCTGTAACAGCGCATGATTAATACGGCCCTGTGACGGGGAGCTAATTCCCGCATTGATTTCAGGACGATTTGTTTCAATTCCCGGTTAACCATCTCTGCGAGGGCATCCTTGCCGTCTTCCGTTGTTATCTCACGTCCCATGTCGGTCAGAGAGATCGTTTTGTGCCGCCACCGCCGGCCATAGTGACTGCGGACCTTATTGAACGCAATACCATCCAGCCAGGACCAGAAACTCTCCGCTTTTTTGAGTTTGTCGAATACTTTAAACATCTTCCCGTAGCGTCAGACGCAGCACGTACTCGTGTAAATGCACCCTCGCCGTCTCAGCCAGGCGGTTCAGAGAATCCTTGTCGCCGAACTGTGCTTTCTTGATCAATTCAGCATGCTTTTCGTGATTTATCATTTACACCTATTAGTAAGTTCAACAAAGCCGTGAAATCTGACGCATTTTCTTTGTATTTTTAGATTTTTCGTGAAATTCAGCCGAAATCCGTATGTAAAACAATTCCTGCGGCCAATACCGAGAGTTTGAGCTTCGAATAACAGAATCAGCATTTCCTTCTTGCATGATGGATCTCGCCAACAAATTTAACTGTTATAATTATAATATTTTCAGTCGTGATAATCCATGACAAAAGCGGCAAATTTCTCAATTTGGGATGAGTTAGCATAGACCCAATTAATGAAACGGTTTGTTTTTTCTCGCTCGATGTGGATCGTTTCGATATATTAATGCCATGCGAATAATTGCCGGTACAAAACGAGGATTGAATTTGCTGAGCCCAAAGACTCAGGTCTCCCGGCCGATTACCGACAGGGTCAAGGAGTCCCTTTTCAGCGTCCTCTACAAATACCACCTGCCTGACGGCGCGATGGTGGCCGATTTGTTTTGCGGAGTCGGTTCCCTCGGCCTCGAAGCTTTGAGCAGGGGGGCGAAATTTGTAGTTTTCGTTGAGCAGGATAAGAATATAATTACAATCCTAAAGAAAAATATCGAAAAGGCCGGCTTTGTTAAAAATTCGAAAGTTATAAAGGCGGATGCGCTTAAGATAGGCAACGTGGCCGGCATAAATGAGTATAAATTTGATTTGGTTTTTGTCGATCCGCCTTATAAAAGAACTGAAAATGTTCAACCCGGCTCACCTTTATCCGGTTTATTGAATGTGTTATGTGATTATATAATCCCGGACGGTATAGTCGTCGTCAGGACTTCTATGGATGTGTCGCTGCTGGAACAATATGGCCGGTTACAGGTCATAGAGCGGCGGCGGTGGGGCACAATGACCGTTACTATTTTAAGAGGTGAAAATTCGTGACAAATAAAAATGTCGCCATAACTGTGGTTAAAGAACTGCGTCAAAACGGCTTCACAGCTTTCCTGGCTGGGGGGTGCGTTCGGGACATGCTCCTGGGCAGACGGGCCAGTGACTACGATGTCGCGACAAACGCTCGCCCTGAACAGACAATCAGGATATTTCCAAGGACTTTGAAAGTCGGAGCCAAATTCGGTGTCGTAATCGTTCTTATCCGGGGCCGACAGGTGGAAGTGGCTACGTTCAGGACCGAAACCGGATACGCCGACGGCAGACATCCGGGTACGGTAGAATTCAGCAGCGCCGAAGAAGACGCCCGCCGGAGAGATTTCACCATTAACGGGATGTTTTTCGATCCGTTGACAAAAGAGGTATTGGATTATGTCGGCGGGCAGGCAGACCTCCATAAAAGAATCATCCGAACCATCGGAAAACCCGACGAACGCTTCGGCGAGGATTATCTTCGAATGCTGCGTGCCGTTCGGTTCTCCACCCAGCTCGGTTTTGAGATAGAATCCATAACATGGTCCGGGATTTGTCATAACGCAGAAAAAATCACCCAAATAAGCGGCGAAAGAATAGCAATCGAGCTGGAAAGCATTCTTACAAATCCAAATCGTGTCACCGGCCTTTCAATGCTGGTCGAGAGCGGCTTAGCCGAAGCAATTTTCGCAGGTTTCGATTCCGAACGGGCGAAGTTCGGGATAAGTGTATTGAGCCAACTGCGAAAACAGGTCGATTTCGCCCTGGCATTGGCATCGCTTTTCGCCGCCTGTGAGACGAAATTCGCACTGGAAAAATGTCGCGTGCTGAAACTAAGCAGGAACCGGTATAAACATATCAAATTCCTGCTCGACAATCGAGGCAGGCTACTCGATGAGCAGATGTCTTTAGCCGACTTGAAAAAGATTCTTGCCGAACCGTATTTCTGGAATCTGTACGAACTGCAAAGGGCCATCCAAAAGGCCGCTATAGGCGGCAGAAAGAGTATTTCGCCGCTGATCAAGCTGCGAAGAAGAATAAAAGCACTTGGTGACATTGAATTACGTCCTAAACCGTTGCTCAATGGTCACGAGCTTGTCCGATTGGGTGCCGTCCCCGGGCCGGGTCTTGGTCAGTTGGCCGAGGAATTGTATATCGCCCAGCTCGAAGGCACACTTCGAACCGCCGAACAGGCCGAGCAATGGGCAGAAAAGTGGCTTCAAACGCACAGGATGGAACAAAGCTAATGCAGCCATTCAGTCTCCTAATCAAACCGTCCGGATCGGATTGCAATCTCGATTGTAAGTACTGCTTCTACAAAAACAGGTCGCACGAATTCGGCCTGGGCAAACAACGCATGAGCGATGACGTGCTGGAAAAGCTCGTCAAAGATTATATGCAGCTTGGTTTCCCCGTTGCCGGTTTCGCATGGCAGGGGGGGGAGCCGACTCTGATGGGGATAGATTTCTACCGCAGGGCCGTGGAGCTGCAAAAAAAGTACGGCCGGCCGGGTCAGCAGGTCAGCAACGCCATGCAGACAAACGCCGTCCTTATCGACGAGCAATGGTGCCGGTTCCTGCACGATTACAAATTCCTTCTCGGCGTAAGTATCGACGGCCCGAAAGAATTCCACGATTATTATCGCCTCGATCACTCCGGCACAGGGACATTCGACAAAGTCATCAATGCAATCGCAAAGTGCAAAGAATACAAGGTCGAATTGAATACCCTTACTTTGCTGAATGCCAAAAACGTCGAACATCCCGACGAGGTATTCGATTTTCTTGTCGGTCTCGATGTCAGGTTCCTGCAGTTCATCCCGTGTGTGGAACTCGATCCTTCGACGGGAAATATTGCGGATTTCTCCATCACGCCTGAGCAGTATGGCGAATTTTTGTGCAGAGTATTCGACCGCTGGTACGAATTCGGCCCGACAAAACTGAGCATACGCGATTTCGATTCTATCCTCTCGTTCTACATTACCGGCAGACATTCGATCTGCACATTCCAGAGACGATGCAATCAATATATCGTCGTCGAGCATACAGGCGATGTTTTCTGTTGCGATTTTTTCGTCGAACCGAAATGGCGAACAGGCAACATAACCGATACGCCGATAGAAAAATCGGCAACCAACGAAACGAAACGTGTTTTCGCCGGGTCAAAACAAAATCTCGGCAATAAATGTCTCATTTGCAGGCATCTTTCTCTCTGCCGGGGCGGCTGCCTGAAGGACAGAGCCGTTCTCGGAACTGGTGATTTCAGTCGCGAGAGTTACTTCTGCCGGTCTTATAAGCAGTTCTTCGATTATGCCTTGCCGAAGTTCATGACCATCGCCGCCGAGATCCATACCGCATCGACTGCCAAAACCCGGCCAACCCCCGGATAAATCCGGGGGCTAAACAAAAATTGGGTTTGTTTTTCAACCGCAGATTTCGCGGATTGATAAGTATTTCCACCTATTTACTTGTCATAAAAGAGCTTATGCCAATTTGGTGCTTGCCCAAATTGGCTTTGTTTTCGATTTTTTTCTATTGAATCCATAAGTTTCGAATTTCGGATTTAGAATTTCGGGCTTCCGGCCGAAGGCCGGTGAATTGGCTTTGTTTTTCAACCGCAGATTTCGCGGATTGATAAGGATTTACACCTATTTACTTGTTATCAAAGAGCTTGCATTAAATTACCTATTTTAACATTGGCTTTGTTTTCAATTTTTTTGTCGATTTGTAGAAGGTTCTCTACGTTTGTCGAAAATATCGAGGACCACCCAGGACAATGCCATGGGCTAACAGAAAATTGAATTTTAACTTTGAACTTTACACTTTGAACTTATAACTTGCTTTCCCCCATTCTGACTTCTGGTTTCTGTCTTCCGTTTTCTGTGTATTGTATCCAAAAACCCCCTAAACGCAATGAAAATCCCGTTTTTAGGCAAAAAATGTCAATGACTTGACACTCGTATAGCGTGATGCGTATTTCGTATGTCGCTTTTGTGATTCGTCCCTTGTCATTCCCGCGCAGGCGGGAATCCATAAAAAATATGAAAAAATGGTTGTTTTTGGTACTTTTCTTGTATTTTCTCTGTGTAATCCGCGGTTAAAATTTGTTTTTTTTCATTTTTTCTCACGAAAACAATCAATATTTCCACTCCCACAAACGCCTTTATTGTAGGGTGGAGGCTATGCCCCACCAAGTCGATAGTCGATAGTCGATAGTCGTTAGCTTTTAGCCCGCAGCATGGCTGTGGGTCGAAGCTTTATCCCATGAGATAGGCAATAAACCGCCATCTCACAGGATTTACCCCGTTAGATATGAAATTATCTAATGGGGAAAAATACGTAGTTACCACAATATCAAAGAACGGTTAAAACTCTATAATCTCAACCAGCAACTTTGAGCGAGCAATAAAAAGATAAAAAAATCGGGTATCGTGTCTTCATAAGACAGATAGATTTCTTGAAGAAAATTTGACTTACAGGTTTTATTCTTCTGAAGGGATGATAGTGAAGCAACCGTTGCACGATAATGTCAAATGGTTTGAAATGGCTGATCTCAAGAAACGCTCACTATCGCGAGCGTCATGGATACCTCTATTGGCATATGATGATTCGAGAAGAAACGGAGAGCCAGGATATATAGGCTATAAAGCAGAGTACTTTGGGGCAATAGCCATTCTTTTTCCATCCGGAGAGTCAAAAAAGGCTTTAGCTATTGACTGGACAGAAATAAACCGGAGTTTTGGAGATAAACCGTATATTGAAGATGGTATATACAAACGTGCCGGAATCTTCCGCTCCTACAGGAATAATTTGATTGGTGAATATCCAGTTCTAATGCAATCATTCGAGACAGGTGAACAAAATGTCTGGCATTTAACTCAAGACATCATTTTAGGTCTTGACCTATATCAAGAGGAAGATTATTGGTTGCGGCCAGTTGAAGATTACTTACAAGTGGCTCGAATTCGACGTTCAGATGAGGGCAAGCCGATAAAGTTTGAAATCCGTCTTGATCCACTCCGAGACTTCTTGTGCGCAAAAGAGTGTGGCCTTCTCATAGCAACATATCAATCTCGTGAAATTGTTACTGACTCCGAACCACAATTTAAATGGAAGAATGGGAATGCAAATGATACTGGCGAGCACTATCGCTGGCAAGGCTCAATAAGGCATATCCACGAGGGAGGGATGCTCTATGGAGGTAAAACAGCAGTTTTCCATGTGGGTAGAACCAATATAGACAACGAGGAAGACGTTCCAACTTATGGATTACCCGGCGAAGATGAATTTGAGAGCAAATCGTGGGAGATAGCCCATAAAGGACGAAAACTCTTCTCGGTTTATGGGGAGATGTGGCGAAATGAATGGATACCACCTGCTAAAACTAGCCCCAGAGTTAGAGGTGACCATATAGAGGCGCAAGCGCGTTTCATAGTCGATGCATCTGGAACACAAATCTCTGGTCGTAGTCTTGAAGCTCATCGAGGTTGGTTGTGGTTTAAACCTTCTGTGATCATAGATTTATTGAAAAGAAGAAAGGGATTTCTAACGTGGTACACAGAATACACTGGTGGAGTAGCACCTGCTCCATGTGAAGGTGTTCATTTTGGGATTAACAGCATAGGCTTGATAAATGTATTGGCAAAAGATATAGCCCAAATGCGTGAGATTTATCAAAGAATTTGGGAAACACACAATGTTCTTCCTGATGGCAAAGTGTCGAAGGAACTTCTTATGTCGCAAATGGAAGCAAAGCCAGCCGATACGATGGCACCAGAGAAACTCTTGCTTGGCGCAATAAATCACCTTCAGAATGTCTCGCTCCATTTTCTGGGACAACCGATTCTAAAGGAACACGCTGATACTGATATGATATACAAAAGCATTCATCGCTTTCATGGCAATAGTATTGAGGGAATATGCTTTCTGTGTAAAGAATTAACAAGACTAATTATCGAACGTATAGACGTAAATCTTCTCAAAGTAATAGATCCGATTGCAGATAGTAAACTTGGTTCGATCAAGCGACTGGAACATTTCTTAAACTCGAAAGGTTTCTCTGGGCGAAAAATCACAGCTCCTCTAGTTGGGGCATACGAACTAAGAATGGCTGATGCTCACTTACCATCTCGCGAACTTTCGAATTCCCTGCACCTGCTAGGAATTGATA
>Ga0315551_10003393_pt1 | contig 11348 bp, 13 predicted proteins | sample SalMarSW160290MG_FD_203678 | JGI IMG/M metagenome (GOLD analysis project Ga0315551, IMG submission 203678) | Salt marsh sediment microbial communities from the Plum Island Ecosystem LTER, Massachusetts, United States - Salt Marsh Sediment SW1602-90 ... | reverse complement strand
CCGGCTGCTGAGCTCAGGTAACTCCCGAGCTGCCGCCAGTATTCGGCGGTCTTCATCAGGAGTGATCCGGTTCCACGGCCTTCTTTTGTTTCCCGGGTCAAGTTGCCTTCTTCGCCACCGATAGTAGGTACTCTTGGGTACCCCCAGTTCCGCCAGCGCCTGGCGCTTTCCCGTAGACTGGCTTTCTACCTGCGCTAAAATAGTAGCCTTCTCAATGAGGCTCATGCGCCGTCGCCGTCGTGGTCCCCCAGTGGAGGAATTGCTGTTTTTTTAAGACGATAACCTTCCAGGGACAGGTCAGCCACCAAATGTTTGAGATCGGTGTTCTCCCGTTTTATCTGCTCGATCTCTTGGCGCGTGGCATCCCTGACGGTATCCCGTGTTAGCCGCTCCTTCCCTGCTTCCATGAAGTCCTTGGTCCAGGCGTAATAGGCTCCCGGCTTGATGCCTTCCCGACGACAAAGTTCATTGACTGCCACCTCTCGCCGGAACCCCTCCAGAACAATACGGACCTTCTCCTCTGGGGTGTATTTGCGTCTGGCTGCCACTCTAACCTGCTGCATGAAGCCCCTGGTTTCATGGGTTCTGACCTCAGCAGCATCAGCTTTATCTTTGTTTTCCTTGGACACAACTAGCTCCTTTCATTGTTTAGTTAGTCTACTACCTCACAGGAGCTTACACCACCCCCAACTGTTCGGTTTTCTCGACCCCTTTCGTGTCCCATTATCGCTGACGGTCTACAGATTTTTCTTACGAAATGGACATTGATTCTGATGAATATCCTGATAAATCTGGATTACATATTCCTGTCGACTTAGACACACTTATTGATAAAATTGTATTGGCTCCGAATTGTCCATCTTGGCAAAAAACAGTAATAAAGTCGATCTTGAAAAAGTATGATGTAGATAAAAAAGTTAGCAGTTCGACCTTATATACCAGGGATGAGAGAATTCTATACTGAATTTGGAAGGGTTACGTTACCTTAATTAATGATTTGTGCCAAATTTGTGCCATTTTAGAAAAAGCCCTTATGCACCAGTTAACATAAGGGCTTTTTTAGCTTCAATAAATGGTGGGCGGTACAGGACTTGAACCTGTGACCTCCTGCGTGTAAAGCAGGCGCTCTAACCAGCTGAGCTAACCGCCCGTATGGCGCGCTTGGCGGGGCTTGAACCCACGACCTCAGCCTCCGCAGGGCTGCGCTCTATCCAACTGAGCTACAAGCGCCGGTCCTGTATGGTGCCGAAGGAGAGATTTGAACTCTCACGCCCTTACGGACACTACGCCCTGAACGTAGCGCGTCTGCCATTCCGCCACTTCGGCACAAGGGGATAGTTCGACAGCTACCTCCCAGCCCTGATATGTTAGCACGTAAGAGTGCGAATGGCAAGTTATTGACGAGAGGAGAGCTGTGGAAAAACCATGATTACACGGCCAGCTTTATCAGGCGTTCAGCTTCGTCCACGGCTGAGGCGCAATCATCGGCGTAGCCCTCAACGCCAAGCTCATCGGCGTACTGGCGGGTTATGGGCGCGCCGCCAATCATCATCTTGACCTTGCTCCTGACGCCGGCCGCCTCCAGGGCTCTGGAAATATCGGGGATAATGGTCATGGTGGTGGTGAGCAGAGATGAGGTCGCCACGATATCGGCGTTTGTTGCCTTGGCCTCAGCAGCAAAAGCATCTGCCGAAACATCCACCCCCAGGTCGTGTACGTCATAGCCGTTGCTTTCCAGCATCATCTTGACCAGGTTCTTGCCGATATCATGCATATCACCCTCAACGGTCCCGATGACCACGGTCCCCTTCTTTTGAATATCAGTGCCGGCGAGGTGCGGGCGTAGCTTATCGGTTCCGCTTCTCATGGCCCGGGCGGAAATCAGGATTTCCGGCAGGTAGACCTGTCCGTCCTTGAAAAGCTGCCCCAATGCCTGGATCCCGGGCACCAGTCCTTTGCTCAGTATCTCCCCGGGAGCATTCCCGGCGCGTAACGCCTCATCAACGGTCTGGACGGTCAGTTTCTCATCCCCGTTCTTTACTGCTTCGGCAATTGTCCTCAGGTGGTCAGGCATGCTCGTCCTCCTTTATCGCTCGTCTGTCATAAGGTGAATTTAAAATCAGGCGATTCCACAGTCTAACACCATCTGGTAAATCGCCTCGCCCTCTGACTGCTATTCTAGCTTGTGCCAAACATGACATCAAGAGTAGTAAAACCAGAAGCAAATTCAGTTTTACTGGATGTCCTTGGATTTTAGCAAAAACTGCGGCCGGACTTCAATGAATCGAATGCGTATAACGTCATTATACGCCAGCAAAAGAAAAGCTTTTTTATTCATCCCAGCGAGATGCAATGTTCAACTAACTGCCTTTAATAGAATGTAATCTATTTGTAACTTCTTCTTAAGATATCAGTTCCGCACTTAACATTTTGGTAAAGATGTAGATGTATAATGATGCTAAAAGATACTTCAATAAGCATAATTATGCTAAAGAAAGGATGATTCTGGACCTATGTCAGTTGCAGACGAGCTATCGGACAGGATGTTGACTGTGAATGAGGTGGCGCACCTTCTGCACGTTCATCTCCCGCTTTATCAATCTTACCAACAAATCGCAGGATTGATGTGGGTTCGGGGTAATGACAAGCCCCGGATGGGATTATAATGGTGTTAAAGCGTAGCCGTGCAGGGCAGGATAGAATACAACGAAACTAAATTATGAAAGGTGAGGTAGCCGTAGTGGCGTCAGCGCGATGCAAGAGCTGTGGGCATGATAATACCCCCGAAGCGCGTTTCTGTGCTAACTGTGGCTCAGATTTGGCGGCCGATATAGAACGACCTTCGCCGGTCGAGATGCCCAGCGCTGAAACAGCGGTGCCAGCGGCATCTGTTGAATATATGGGCTTCTGGATACGCTTTGGGGCAGCGATGATAGATGGCGTCGTAATTTTGCTTTTCTTTTTCCTGCTTGTCCGCTTTGCCCAAGATTTCTTCGTAAGGTTTTTCTTTACCTCTGAACTGCGGGCGCTGCTGCTTGTGATTTTCCTGCCCTGGCTGTACCATTGGCTATTTATCGGGCTCAGGGGACAGACTCCGGGCAAAATGCTGGCCGGTATCAAAGTAGTAAATGCCGGCGGTTCCAGGCCGGGACTGGGCAGTGCCGCCCGGCGAGAGGTGCTGGGTAAGCTTATATCATCCATTGCATTATGCCTGGGCTTTCTCTGGATTATCCGTGATGGACAGAAGCAGGGCTGGCATGACAAAGTTGCTAACACCTATGTATTAAGGGCAGAGAAAGACGGCAGGAGGAAAAAGGACTATGCTGTGCCCTAATTGCCAAAGAGAAAACCAGCCAACCAATCGATTCTGCATTTACTGCGGCTCTCCTCTCCCAGCATCTAAGGCCGAGAACTCTCAGGAGCATCCGGGGACACTTGAGGAGGAGGTGCGCCGCTTGCGGGAGCTGGTCAACAGAATGAATGACCGCTTGGCTGCCTTGGAACGAGAACAGGGAATGGCTGTGCCGCCGCCACCGCCGGTGCCCGCGCCAGCGGCGCCAGGTAAAGAGGAAGCCCCGACTCCGATGGAAAAGGCGCCGCCGCCTCGTAAGCTCAAACCTGCCAGGGTTAAAGAGATAGAGTGGGAGCAGATTTTTGGGGGCAGCTGGCTGGCCAGAATAGGCGTTGTCGCCCTTGTCATAGGTATAGGCTTCTTCCTCAAATTTGCCTTTGACAACAACTGGATAGGTCCCACCGGACGGGTAGCTCTGGGCATTCTGGCAGGCCTGGCAATGCTGGGAGGCGGTTATCGTTGGCGGATAAAATACCCGGTCTTGGCCCAGGTTCTCAGCGGGGGCGGAATCGCTGTCCTTTACCTCTCTATCTTCGCCGCCTTTGCCAACTATAACCTGATTCACTTTTACGTAGCATTTGCCTTCCTGCTGCTGGTCAGCGTGGCTGCCGCCGCTCTGGCGGTTTTCTACGATTCCGTTAGTTTGGCTATTATCGGCATCTTTGGTGCCTTCACTGCGCCCTTTATTCTGGGAGCTTTCGAAACTGGTGCCGCGGCGACCAGAGAGGCCAGCCAAGGGGTTCAGCTCCTGGCATACATCATAGTAGTGGACATCGGTGTCCTGGTGCTGTCCACCTTCCGCAATTGGCGCTGGTTCACTCTTCTGGCACTGCTCTGCACGCTGGTGGTTTTCGGAGTCTGGCACGACGAATTTGGAGGTAGAGTCAGCCTGCTCATTATTGAGATTTGCCTTACCCTTATCTTCCTCACTTTTGTCGGAGCAACCACCATGTTTCACATCTTATGGCGTCGCACCCCTGAAGCTTTTGACTGTGCTTTGATGGTAATCAATGCCGCTGCCTACGCTGGCATAAGCCTTGGATTGCTGTGGGACGATTTTCGGGTATGGATGGGCGGCTTTATGCTTCTATTGGCCATATTCTACGGCGGGTTTGCCTACATCGTCCTGCAGAGAGGTGTCTCGAATGTCAGGCTCAGCTTTTTCGCCCTGGGTATAGCTCTGGTTTTCCTGACGGTGGCCATACCTGTCCAGCTAGGAGACAGTGCCTGGACCACCGTAGCCTGGGCGGCTGAAGGCGCAGTTTTAGTGTGGCTATCATTTATTCTCCGCATGCCCCAGCTCCGCTATTACAGCTATGCCATATTTTTCATTGTGGTGGTGCGCCTGCTGTTCTTCGATACCTCGGTCAGTATGCGCGACTTTAAGCCAGTACTGAACGAGCGATTTCTGGCTTTTGCCGTCAGTATTGCCGCCATGTATCTGGTGGGCCATCGCTTCTTTCGGGTCAGAAAGAGTTTCCGGCACGCCAAGATAGCCGCGGCCGTTTTCCTGATAGCCGCCAACATATTTTCTATTTGGGTGCTTAGTTTTGAAGTCTGGGATTACTTTGGCAGTCAACTTTTTGCCGGCGGCAAGGATTTGACGATGTCGGAAAGGGAAGCTCTCAGGAGCGCCCAGAACCTCTCGCTTACCGCGGTCTGGGCATTTTATGCGGTTATTGCCTTGGTTGTTGGCATCCGCAAACGCTGGCGGCCTCTGCGGCTCGGCGCCCTGGCGCTGCTGCTTATCGCCATCGGTAAGGTCTTTGTCTACGATGTCTTTACTCTGGAGATGGCATATCGCATCGTTGCTTTCGTAGGGTTGGGACTTCTGCTTCTCACCAGTGCTTATCTCTACCATCGTTATAGTAAAATTATCAGGGGGTTTCTTGTTGAAAAATAACTGTTTGTCTGCAATCAAGCTATCGCTTGTTGTCGCGGCACTTTTGGCTCTGGTCTCTTCCAGCGTGGCGGCGGACTTTTCCCTGCGCGACTGGCAATACGTCAAGGACATCATCCTGCCTTCAGGCCTCCAGCAGGAGAGCCTTGTCGAACTCGTCCCTGACCGCGAAGTATTCGCCGGTGCCCGGTCCGGTCTGGCCGACCTGCGCCTCATTAGCGAGAAGAATGAAGAAGTGCCCTATAAGCTCGAAATAAGCAAACCAAAACAGGAGCAGACCTCTTTCTCGGTGTCCCTCCGTGATAAGGGCTATGTTCCGGGACTTCACAACATATTTACCGCCGACCTGGGGCAAGAAGGGGTCCTGCACAATGAGATTGAGTTTCAGACTTCTTCCAGCAACTTCCGCCGCACGGCCACTGTGGAAACCAGCAATGACGGGAGCACCTGGATGAAGGTGGCAGAGCAGACAGTCTATGATTTCACCGTGAAAGAGCGTAATTTCACCACCGGTGATGCCAGCGTCAGGTATCCAGAAAGCACGGCACGCTATCTGCGGGTGAAGATAGCCGATGGGGGGGAGGGGCCTCTGGAGATAACCGGCGCTACCGTTTTCTACGCAAAAGAGACCCCGGCAAAAGAGGTTCCCTGGCCCGTATCCAGCATAGATATCGGTCGTGATGAAACCCACCGTACTACACTGGTAGAGGTGGACCTGGGCACGGCAGGACTTCCCAGCTATCGCTTGGCCATTGGTGTCCCTGATGTTAACTTCAATCGAGATGTAACGCTGGAGGCAAGCACAGACCGGGAGAAATGGAAAACCATCCTGTCGCAGGCCACCATCTATGCCTATAACACCCCCAAGTTTGTCGGGAAGGGCCTCACCATCACCTATCCCGAGACCACCTCTCGTTATCTTCGCCTGGTCATTCACGATGAAGATAGTCCGACCCTCAGCGTCCAGGATGTTAAGCTGTGGGGCTTGCAACGCAGCATCATCTTTGCCGCTGATCCGCAGGAATCTTACCGGTTGTACTACGCTAATACCGAGGCCCAGCGGCCCTCTTATGACATAGAGCGGGTCTTCCCCTACCTTGTCACCGAGGACTTGCCAGAGGCCAGGCTTGGTCCCCAGGCCACCAATCCTGAATTTGTGGAAAAGAAACCGCCTTTACCACCGCTCAGTGAGCGTTTCCCCTGGCTTTTCCCGACGGTGATTGCGGTAGCAGCTATCGTAGTGGCACTGCTCCTGATAGGTATCATTCGCCAAGCGCGTAAAGTGTTACCTCCCCCCGGTCAGTAATCAGTGCAGAAAATTAAGCAATACTGCAAAATCGGTCGTGGAGGATGTGGCGGGGAAAAGCAACATCGAAACTGCTCGTCAGTCCAGAGGCTCCAGAACCTGGACAAATGTCCAAATTGTTCAACTTCCTATAGCTCGTCCGGTACTCAATGCTGAGAAATATCCCAAAAGAGCAAGAACAGACTTGACAAAGGAAACGGGTCGCGGTACATTTAATTATGAGCATAAGTTCACAAAAAAGCTACACTTTGACCTTATTTGATGGACATATGCTGGTAAAACTCAGGGAGGACAACTAAGCGTCTATGGGAAGACAACCGGTGTGGCGGCGGGTAGACTTCCTGCCACAGGTCACTTACTTCAGGCCTGCCGGTGTGCCTTTCGCTCGCTTGCAGGAAGTGCGGCTCTCTGTCGAGGAGGCGGAGGCGATTCGCCTCAAGGACGTAGAGACACTGGAGCAGGACGAGTGTGCTCAAAGAATGCGTGTTTCTCGTCCCACCTTCGCTCGCATACTGCTGCTCGCCCGGCAGAAGGTAGCTGATGCCCTGCTCAATGGCAAAGGGATAAGGATTGAGGGCGGCAACTATGAGATGGCGGTGCGGCGCTTCCGCTGCGGGAACGGCCACGAGTGGGAAGTCCCGTTTGAGGTGATGATAAAAAGGCCCCCCGAGCTTTGCCCTACCTGCAATACGCCGGATATCATGGCCCTCTGGCCCTGGAGACAGGGCTGGGGCAGGGCTGGCACGAACAGACAGTACAGAGGCGGGCGCCACTGGCGGGGGAATGCCGGCAGCGTCTGATGGATTAAGCGAATGAGGAAAAAAGCACGAGCAGGAGAGGAGGTGATTCGAATGCCGTTTGGAGATGGGACAGGACCACGAGGAATGGGGCCGATGACCGGAAGAGGAGCCGGTTACTGCGCTGGCTATGCCCGGCCTGGTTTTGCCAACCCAGTAATTCGGGGAGGCAGGTTTGGCCTCGGCCTCGGCTGGCGTGGAGCATATGGATACCCGTATGCGGGCCGGTATGGGCGGCCTGCCCCCTACGCTGGATACGGTTACCCGTACCATGGTAGGGGCTATCTTCCCTCTTACGGATACCCGCATGCTTACCCCGGATACTGACCGATGCCGGTACTTGAGAGTAAATTGGCGGTATCAGGAAGAGGCTTGAAGAGTTTAAGCAATAGGAGGTGAGAATATGCCTAATGGATTTGGTCGAGGAGGAGGAGGTTTCGGTCGCGGCTTCGGAGGGGGCATGGGATTCGGTTTCCGTGGTGCTTCCCCTCCCTGGCCGTATGTAGGGATAGGGAGAGGCGGGCTGCCCAGATGCGGCTACTTCTTGGGCGGCGCTGGAGCGCCTCCCGCCTGGCCGTACCCGCAGCCTCCTTTCTATGAGACACCGCCCGCTCCCGGATACGGGCCCCCTGCCGGGCCGATGGGCAGGGAGGAGGAACTCAGCTATCTGAAAGACCAGTCAGAGGCAATAAAGGGGCAGCTGGAGCAGATCGAGTCCAGAATGCGGGACCTCGAAGGCGAACAGTAACAAAGAGCGCCTATACCGGCGTCAGGACATCAATACCAGACAAAGGAGGTGCATTATGCCGGGATTTGATGGTACTGGCCCTATGGGAATGGGGCCAATGACGGGTGGCGGCAGAGGCTTTTGCAGTCCCTGGGGAATGGGAGCGGCTCCGGGAACGTACGGTTTCCGCCGCTGGACAGGATATCCTTACTACGGGCGTGGGCCGTTCTTTCCGGGTGCTGTGCCTTTTGCCCCGCCGATGGGCCGTGAGCAGGAGCTTGATGCGCTTAGAGCCCAGTCAGAGGCGTTGAAACAGCAGCTAAGCGACATGCAAGGGCGGATTGATGAGCTGGAGAAGGAAGAAAAATAAAGACAGATACAGGAGGTGTAACAATGCCTAGAGGAGATGGTACGGGACCTCCCTGGGGGAGCGGCCCGGGCACAGGCAGAGGCGGTGGCAAAGGAAGCAAGGGTGCCGGCAGGATGGGAGGTACCAGTCCCGGAGCCGGCCCCGGTGGGGACTGCGTCTGCCCTAGCTGCGGAGCAAGAGTGTCTCATCAGGTGGGCACGCCCTGCTACGACCTGAGCTGTCCCAAGTGTGGGGCAAAGATGGTGAGAGGCTAGGGGGATTATATTAGTTGCCCGTTCTATGAGCCCACGCCGATGGGGAGATTTCCCGGGGGATAAGCGTACTGTGGCAGAATGGTTCCAGAATGGTGTAAAGTGAGTAAGAGGCAAAGCATGGCTTCGGAATTCGATGAGCTGCAGCAGATGGTTATAGCAGATGCCCGGAAGGTCTATTCTGACACAGTCATCGACCATGCCATGAACCCGAGGAACATGGGTGATATGCAGGATGCCAATGGCTTTGCCAGGGTGACTGGCCCATGTGGTGACACCATGGAAATATGGCTCAGGGTAGTGAACGATATTATTGCCGATGCTACCTTCATGACAGATGGCTGCGGCGCCAGCATTGCCTCGGGCAGCATGATTACCGGGATGGTCAAAGGAAAGAGTATTGACGAAGGCCGGAGAATCACCCAGCGTGATATGCTGGCTGCCCTGGGTAAGCTGCCTGAAGAAAGCGAGCACTGCGCTCTTCTGGCCGTAGATACGCTTAACGCAGCCCTGATAGATTACATAGCAGCAAAACGAGAGCCCTGGAGAAGGGCTTAACGCATGTGCTGAGGAGGATAAAAGGATGCCCCCGGTAGTTTCTGTTGTTGGGAGATCAGAGTCGGGAAAGACGACCCTTATCGAGAAGCTGGTTCCGGAACTGAAGTCGCGCGGCTATCGAGTGGCCACAATCAAGCATGTCCCTCAGAGAGTCGAGTTCGATGAGCCCGGCAAGGATAGCTGGCGCCACATCCAGGCTGGCAGCGAGGCTACCGCGGTCGGTTCCCCGGATAAGATTGTGCTGGTGAAGCCTGTGGCGCAGGATGCTCCCCTTGAAGAGATAGCGCGCCTGCTGGGTGAAGACTGCGACATCATCCTGACCGAGGGCTTCAAGCAGGGGAGTGCGCCCAAGATAGAGGTCCACCGCAGGGGTGCGGGCTCACCTCTCAAAGGTATCAGGAAGCTTATCGCCATTGTCACCGACGAGCCTCTGGAAACCAAGGCCAGACAGTTCTCATTTGACGATGTCGACGGTCTGGTTGACCTTTTGGAGAAGGGCTTCATAAAGCCACAGCAAGAGCGAATGTCTCTTTACGTTAACAATGCTCCCGTAACCCTGACCATGTTCCCCCGGCAAATCATCAACAATGTGCTTCTTGCCATGGTCTCCAGCCTCAAAGGAGTCGGGAAAATCAAGAGCCTCCAGATATTTGTGAAGAAGAACCAGCAGTGAGCTTGAGTGACTGCTAACCGATTCCTGGTTTAAATAGGAACGCAGGCGATGATAGCAAGGCTGTGCACGTGGTGACAGAATAGTGGAGAGTTCTATTATCTATGGCCCCGTTCCATCCAGGCGACTGGGACACAGCCTGGGAATAAATAACATTCCCCCTAAAATATGCAGTTACTCCTGCGTCTATTGCCAGCTGGGAAACACTATAAACATGCAGGTTGAGCGTGAGACTTTCTACGAGCCAGGCGAGATAGCGCGGAGTGTGAGGGAGAAGGTCAAACAGGTCAGAGAAAAGGGTGAGCCGATTGACTACCTGACCTTTGTCCCCGATGGCGAGCCTACTCTGGATGCCAATCTTGGTGAAGAGATTGAGCTTCTGAGTTCTCTGGATATCAAAATCGCGGTCATTACCAATGCTTCCCTTATCTGGCGTGAGGATGTGAGGCAGGATTTGCAAAAAGCCGATTGGGTGTCACTCAAAGTGGATGCGGTAAGTGAAGAGATATGGCGCAGAATCGATAGGCGGGAAAAATCGTTAAAAATTGAGAGTATTCTGGCTGGCATGCTCCGGTTCCGCGGGATGTTCAATGGTGAACTAAACACCGAGAGCATGCTTATCCAGGGTATTAACGATGATAGCGGGGAAATCGGGAGGATAGCTGGCTTCCTGGCAGAGTTGAAACCAGATAAGGCTTACCTGGCTATTCCGACAAGGCCACCCGCGAGAAGGACGATACGCGCCGCCAGTGAACAGGCCATCAACATGGCATACCAGATTCTTAAAGAGAGATTAAGCAATGTAGAATATCTAATCGGCTACGAAGGAAATGCTTTTTCATCTACCGGCAATGTCGAAGATGACTTACTGGGCATTACCGCAGTGCATCCAATGAGGGAAGAAGCGGTCGTAGAGTTCCTGAAGAAGGCTGATACTGGTTGGAAAGTTATCGAAAAGCTGATAAAAGATGGCAGTCTCACGGAGGTGGAATATCAGGGCAGGAAATTCTATATGAGAAAATTTTCCTGACCAGCAGGACCGGCGCCAAAGACATCAGGAAAGCTAGAATTCGGCTGGTGTTTGGCTCGTCAGGCGGCAGATTGAAAAATGTAAAGGCTCCACTCATGGTTTAATTTGCATTGAGGTATAAGCAATAAACAAAGGAAACTGAATATGCCGAACAAGAGCATTTATAGTACTATCGACAAAATATTCAAGGAAAATAGCTTCGCGCGTAGAATTAGGAAGCTAGGTTACCCATTTCTGAGCAAGCTTTCGAATGATAATCTAGTCTTGGGCGATCAATTGCGCAAAATCAATATTCTAGCTCATGATGCCTATTCTCCAGGAGATTCTTTAATGCCCATTGACCAATTGGTGGAATGGCAAAACAAAGTATATTGTGACGCACTGGTG
>Ga0315551_10003384_pt1 | contig 11364 bp, 7 predicted proteins | sample SalMarSW160290MG_FD_203678 | JGI IMG/M metagenome (GOLD analysis project Ga0315551, IMG submission 203678) | Salt marsh sediment microbial communities from the Plum Island Ecosystem LTER, Massachusetts, United States - Salt Marsh Sediment SW1602-90 ... | reverse complement strand
TTACCGTGTTTTCGGAGATAAACAGGGCATCACCAATTTCACGGTTGGTCGCCCCCTTTGCCACCAGTTCCAGCACTTCTCCCTCTCTGGGGCTTAACTCGGAATTTACTTCCTCTACAGGTTTCCTCTGCACTCCCGCGGTGAGGTCCTGAAACTCGGTAAGCAGTTTCGAAGCCATATGAGGCGAGACAATCGCTTCACCCTGTGCTACGTGGTGTATAGCCTGGATGAGTTCTTCCGGCTCGGCATTCTTCAGGAGATACCCTCTGGCGCCATATTTCACGGAGGCAAAGAGGTCTTCCTCCATTTCAGAGACGGTAAGGACAAGTACGTTGACTTCGGGCATTTCCGCCTGGAGAGCCTGAATAGCTTCAAGCCCGGTACAACGCGGCATATTGAGGTCCATCAGTATCAAATCCGGTTTCAGCTCTCTGGTCTTTTCTATCCCCTCAATCCCGTCTGATGCCTCCCCCACTACCTTCAGGTCATCGTGGCCAGCCATTACGGCGGCAAGGCCACGGCGAAACAGGGTATGGTCATCAACTATCAGTACTTTGATTGTTTCCACTTCACAACCTCACTTTCTCTATGGGCAAACTGACCATTAACGCCGTCCCCTCTCCCGGGCTGGTGGATATGTTTAACTCGCCTCCAAGCGTCTCTGCCCTTTCCTTAATAATATTGAGTCCGTGGTAGCCGGGTGGGGATTCCTCAAGGTCGTCAAGTGTAAAGCCCTGACCGTTGTCCTTCACCAACATCTCCACCGCCTCCTTGGTATTCTCCAGCTTTACTTCGACCTCGGTGGCAAAAGAATGCCTCCTGACATTGGTTAGCGACTCCTGAGCGATACGCAGCAACTGGAGCTCGGCAACGGGAGAAAGCTTGGGGAACGGTCTGGGGTAATCAAAAGTGACCTTGATGCCGTTGTTATTACCGAATTCGGTGATGTAGTGCCCCATAGCGGATATTATGGGAATATTCCTTATTTCGGAACTTAACTGGTCGATTGATTCCCTGATATCGTCATATGTATCCTGGACTATTTTTTGAATATCATTGAGTTCGGTAAGTGTCTGTACCGTGTTTTTACTGGAAACGGAATCCTTTATCAGCTTTGTTTTCATATTAAGGTAGCCCAGCGACTGCGCAACCCCATCATGTATTTCCCGCGCAATCCTCCGGCGCTCCTCGATAATTGCCTCTCTCTCTATACGCCTGCGGATATTCAGATTAATGCGGTAGGGAACGACCGCAGCCACAAAGCTGAACAGAGTATAAACAACCAGCAGGGTTAGATTATGCCCCTGCATAATCCACGCCCACATTCCAGAGAGCTGGCTGAGTGCTAAATGAGTAACCGATAGTACAATAGAAGCAATAGCAGCCAGAGAAAGAGCAACCCTCTCTTCAAAAAGAAGAGCCGCCGTCATGATAGGAGTCAGGGAATACAGCAGGAAGACGCTGTTCAGACCGGCTGTGTAGACAACAAGCACGAGGCAGAGTATGAAGTCGCCTCCCAGTATCAGATAGGTCATCGTGCTCCTCTCACGCCAGCTCAGAGGTGAGAAGACCCTCAAGACAGTGTAAATACCAAGCACACCCAGGATAATGTTAAGCTGCAGGGCAGGCATCACCGTTTCTATCAATACCGACGAGCCGACCTGGGTGAACATTACCGCCAGAGCATAAGCCAGGAAACGGTATACAGCCAGGAACTGGTATGCTTCCTTTTCGTACCTGCTTGGCATACTACTCTCCGTTACTAAAGTATGACATTATATTTAATATGTCAAATAAAATAAATAACCTAAAGGTACCACTCCCAGATTGCCTGTCCCCAGAGCAGTGTAACCAGAGCCGCAACAACGGTAAAAGTTGCCGCCGGCAGCGGGTCTTTACGTCCCTTAATCTTAAGGGCAAGCAACACTCCGGCAATCAGACCACCGCCTATCCATGACAGCATCAAGACCATAATCACCAGAGGGTAACCCACCATTAACCCTACCAGCGCTGCCAGTTTGATATCGCCCATCCCCATACCCTTAGGATATAATATATATGGAAGCGACATTATCACCAGTCCCAGGACTCCTCCGGTGAGCGCAATCACCGCCCGGCTAACATAATCCCCTGCTACCGAATTTACTGCCTGACTGATACTTCCCGCACCGAATACGTCAATTTCCGCCACTTCCGGACGGAAAAAGGCAAAAGCAAAGGCAATCACCATTCCGGGATAGACAACCTTGTTGAGAACAAGCTGGTTTTCCAGGTCGGTAACGAAGATTATGATTAGCAGACTGGCATAAATGATGAACACAGCCAGCTCCAGGGTAAATCCGAACTGCCAGTAGAAAAAGGCAAACAGGAACGCGGTTACCGCTTCAACTATGGGCAGTCTGAGCGGGATACGAGCCTGGCAATAGCGGCACCGCCCCCGCAACAAAATATAACTGAACACAGGCACAAGGTCCATGACCGCCAGTTTATGATTGCAGGACTCGCAGCGGGAAGCAGGGAAAACAATAGACTCCCCTCTGGGCAACCTGTCTATACAAACATTAATAAAGCTGCCAACAAACAAACCCAATAAAATAAATACTACTATAAACATTGTATATCACCAGAGCTTATGATACCCCAGAGAAAACGGATAAGTAAATAATACGAGGCGTGAATGATTTAGTACAGATGGCTTGATAATATCAAAAAACGATTCTTCTCATCTGGCTTCAGGAGTCCTGCGGGCCGGCTTCGGGTCTGCCTAGCCCGCCCCCGTATCATTCTCTTTTTTGTCCGTCATCCGGCGGTTTCTTATGCAACCAGGGGGGAATTTGCCCTCGGTCTCCGGTTCCGCTACGGGCTTTATCTCTGCTGTTTCAGGCGTGATTGTTTTCTGTTCCATTGTTTCCAGCAGACGTGCCAGAACCCTGTTTTGCTCGGCGGCGCCTTTCTTCAGTTCCTGAGACGCTTCACTCAAACCCTGAATAGCACCGGTGTGGCTCTTAAGGTGTTCGGCATACTCGGATATAGCGGAGGCGAAGTTGAGCATCGCATTCTCCATATTCACGAAACCTTTTTCCGTGCTCTCCATTCTCTGTTCCAGAGCCTGGGTAGCAGCTTCATTTTCTCTGATGACCGGAGAGAAGATACTTCTATGTATCATCTGCCTGCCCCGGGTCAGCTCGCTGGAGTACAGATAAAGGGCAAGGAGACACAGCGCAATACTTATGAAAATAACACCCTGCTGACTCTGGAAGAAGAGTAGCGGATAGCCGAGGTACTGGATATGCTTGCTTATATGCCCTTTTATATCCTGAGGCCGTACCGTAAACGGGTCTTCCCCGGTGTTATCACCCTTGGTGCGGAATGTCACACCGTACTCGGACTCATTGACCTGAAGCACGCGGTGAGCCACTACCTGCGGGTAGTTATAGAAATCCCGTACCGACTGGGGGATGGTGAAAACGATAATATCACCCTCTTCGATATCGGAAACGGCTATGTCTTCAATAATTATCAGGTCTCCGGCGTGGAGTTCCGGCTCCATGCTGACGCCGTAAATGGCTATGAACGGCATCTCTCCCCTGATTGAGAGAAAGCCGATAATACAGACAGCCACAATGAAGCCCAGTGTTATGGACCGCTTTATAATACTCGGAAAACGAATCCCTGCGGCCATCCGGACGGCTGTTCTCGTAAACGACCCCGTAAGCATCGCCGCCTGCTTCACTATGACGATGACCGCCCTGCAGATTCCCACGAATATCCAGACAATCATTACTGCAAAGGAGACCAGAGATGTAATGGCACGTCTGACTATGTCCGATATTCTACCGGTTATCCAGAAGGCTATTCTTTTTATCGGCACCGCTATCTTTTTCATAATTTACCTCTGGAGTACCTCGCAATATATCTCCGGAGCTACTGACCATTCGGTATCCCAGTCGGAAACATTACGGCTGGTCAGGGTATAGTCACCGCCGGTAACAGAAAGGGTATGACTGCCACCACTACCTCCAATCAGCTGGAAAGTAGCCATCCCGTTCTGTATGGTCAGAACCTGGTAATCCGGCGTTTGACCTGCCTCAACCGAGTCCTCAAGGTAGAGTTCAATACTGAGCGACTGGTAGGCGCTGGTCAGATTATCGGTGTTGGTCAGATATACCTTCACAGCCAGGTCATCTGAATAATCGGAATACGTTGCTATATCAAACAGGTCGCCTGTCGGCACACTGCCGGTGAGTAGAGGTGCGGTAAAACTAACCACAGCAAATACTTGAGTGCATCTCGTATATTCATCGACATTCGGAGTCCTCAGCACGACACCAATCTGTAGGTTGTCTATCTCATTCCAGGTCCAGGGCTGACCTGTGGAAAGATTGGTGTTCCACTGATATAAGTAGGCTGCATAACCGGAGGTGACGGTCTGCTCCGCGCCGTTATGTGTACTGCCGTTCGTCTTGATACGTACATAAGCACTCGATTGTGTAATATTATCAGTCATAGCCTTGCATACCATATATACCCTGACATAATTTACTGTTCCCCCGACCTCCTGGGTAGAATGGTTGGTGATACTGTAAAGGTCTCCCTGCCAGCTAGAATCAGCGGATTGGATATAACTGGTATCACCGTCGGAACTCGTCTCATCGACTTTGTCCCAGTGCTCTCCTGCTGTCGGATACTGGACGGCAATAGCAGTCTCGTCACCAACAGAATCAGGATAAAAATTAAATGTTTCTGTCTGCGTCGCTAAGACGGAATTCCAATCAGGCTGGCTTGCTGTAGCATTGCCGGTATCGAGGTCGCCTGCAGGGTCGGCAATACCAATAGTACCCGATGACGTAGTGTAGGCATGAGCGAAAGACATGCTGGTAAATACCAGCACCAGCACAAAGGCTGCTGACAGGATAAGCCTTTTCTTAAGTTTATTATCTGTTTTTTTCTCCACGCTCATTACCTTTTAATCTCCTGCAGGACTACCTGTAGGCAATTTCGCAATAGATTTGAGGAGTCAGGGTCCATCCGGTACCCCACTCCGAAGTATTATCCGAGACCAGGCAGTAACCTCCACCGATAATCTCGACCGTATAAGATAGTTCAGCACTCGTATACGTTATAGTAGCATCAGAGAGTGTCGGTGTGCTATCTCCGGGTCCGGAGAAATATGCCTTGTACTGAATCCAACGGTCACCGTCATGAACGGGATTGATTGCCGTTACGCTTTCCGTATAGAAATCAGAGGTGCTCGTGGGCCCGTACCAGGTAGCCGAACTAAGCCCTGCCTGGGTCGCTGCCGTCCTCAACTGGAATTGTATATCCGTTGCCGCTGGTTCGTTTATGGTGAAGTATATCGTAAGCCAGTTCCAGTCAAGGTCGTCACCGGTATCAAAAGCTGACGAGGTCAGGTCTCCGGACGTGTATAACGTGGTGAAGTCCGCCGTTATATCGTCGAGTACAGGCGTGCTACCTCCGTCTGAAGTAAAGAGCATATGATAGTACAGATTCGGACCGCTCCAGCTCAGAGTGGAAAGGTCAATCGTGTGCGCACCCGCCGACATAGTATCCCAGCCATCGAGGACGCCGGAGGAATTATACCAGTTGGTGTCGTCCTGCGAAAACTGGACCTGCAAACCGGTCCCGGACGGAATCGCCGAAACGTTATAGTCAAAATTGTCTACCGTGTAAACAGTATCTCCGTTAAGCAGGTTAATCGAGGTCACGGTTCCGTTCGTATAATAGGTAGAATAGTTTACCTCGATATAGACCTGAGTACAGGCGGAAGTGACATCGGAAGTGTCTGCCTTCAGTTCAACTCCGACCTGAAGAGCGTCTATTTCAGACCATGTCCAGGGCTGGCCGGTGGCAGGGTTGGTTGTCCACTGTTTTGATTTAAGGACAAAGGTATCACTGCCGGTACTCTCCTCGGTCCCCTGGTCAACCGTGGTGCCGGACTTCACGACCGCCCGGGCGTAGGCGTTACCAACCAGACTGCCTATCCTGAGAGCCGAGAACCCGCACTGGTCGGCAAGGGTATTGTCAACGTCACCGGCATCACCTTCCAGCTCCGTCCTGAACGTAACCTGGTCGTCGGCGTTTAACTCAAGGACTGCGTGAGCATTGAGGCTTGCCTGCCAGGTATCCTGGCTTCCCTGGGCGCCTCTAAGATAATTACCATGCCCGCCGATGTCATTCTCGACTGCGCCGACAAACCAGTCGCCGGCAAAGGTCAGCCTGGTACCGGTCGTCTTATTCGGGTCCTCGGCTAAGCCATTACCGAGGAAGAGATAGTCATCATCCTGCTCAACCTCGACGGTCGTTACAGTAGGCAGGGTAAAAGCGGCAGCGTTTCTCTGCACTTCGTCTCTGGCCCAGTTAAGTGTCTGTGTAGTGCCGACATCCTGACCGCCGGAGCTATCATAGGTAATTACCGTTTCCGCGCTCGACGGCAGCTCCACTATCTCGATACTGGAGGAGCTGACCGTTCTGGTTACGGTCGAGTCTATATCCGCCGCTCCCCGCTGCGCCTGAATAATAAGGTCCTGGTTGGCGATGGTATTATCGACAATAAACACTGCGTGCAGCGTATTGGGAGTGGCGGTGCTGTTCCTCATGTAGCAGTAGGAATAGCTCTGAGGTACGGCAGAACCGGCCAGTGTGGCACGGGCTATTCTCTGTGTCCTGCTAGAAGCACCACTGGTAAAGGTAACGTCGTACTTTACCAGATACCGGGCAACCTTCTTCAGGGTGAAGGTATAGTCGTTGACCGCAGATTTCTGGATTACGGTGTTGTCAGTTTCATATACCTGGTCAGCCCAGGTAACCTCGTTACCCGACCAGGTCGTGCCGGAGTAAGCCCCGTTATCGCTGTCATCGGTGTATTTCAGATATGCCACATTGGCGGAATCCGGTAGCCTGACGATACAGAGTGACGTCTTGGAGTTAGACAGGACATCTGAAGACGCCACGCCGTAAGGACGCCACTGGACAACCACGGTATCATCGGCGGAGGCGTTTACTATACAGGCGCCGCCGGTATAGGCTTCATCATTATTATCATTCCTGGAGTATCCATGTCCCTCGCTACCCTCTACGGCGGTACCTTCCAGGGTAATCTGCGACATTATACCGTGACGGGTGTTGGATGTGGAGGTCGACCTTACCTCGTACATTATCAGGTACCAGCCATCGGCGGTTAAGTCGGTGGTGGTATCGGCAGTATGGTTATAGCTGCCGTCGCTTCTAACTTCGCTGTTGAAAGGAACATCAGTCCATACACCCTGAGCCCCGATAGTATGCGTGTTGTTGGTATCCTGCCAGATGCCGACATCCCCTACGTCGGAGGTCATGGCGAAGCGGAAGTAAGCAGTAACATCACTTATAGACCCCGAACCGGTACTGGCCGGCATATTATACAGGTCACGCTGATAGCTGTTAGAGTTGGTGGAAACATATGTTGACCAGTCGTCGCTGGTCACGTCATCCACTTTATCATAATGCGCTCCCGTAGCCGGATACTGGATGGTGATACTGGTATCATCACCGGCGGCGTTCGGTCTCAGCGTTTCACTCCCGCCGCCGGCACCGGCAGATATTTTGACCTGCCCGCCGGAAACAGTAACATTGGCTGAGGAAGCAATTTTTGTTTCATCATTATAGGTATCATTTTCACTATCGGCATAATCGTCCAGCAGCACATCGCCCGGACTTACAGCAACCACCTGGTTAAGAGTACCCCCCTGAAAATCGCCCTGACTCGTCTGTGTCCAGTCATCGGATACCGGCACCAGGTCAGAGAAATTCAGCGAAGCCTCCCCGTTTTGGAGAGTAAGCAATGCGTAATTGGGCGTCTCCCCTGCTTCTACCGAACCCGCCATATAGAGTTTCATATTAAGATAGGAATAGGCTCTGGTAAGATTGGCGGTATTGGTAAGATAAAATTTAGCCAGCAGGTCACCGGTGTAATCTACATCCGGAACAATATTAAACAGGTTGCCGGTAGGAACTTCTCCGCATATTAATCCGGACATATCCTCTTCGATTCCGACACCGTAAAAGGTTGCCGGAGCATTTTGATTGTTGTAAGACGTTTCGATCCATTCGGCAGTCCTTATTTCACTTGAAATCCGGACTTCATCGATAATGCCATCGAAGTATATCGCTCTGTCAGGTCTTAAGTCGCCTAGGGTGAATATATTGGTCCAGGTAACGTCGGCATCATTAGTGAAGGAGAGTTTTTCGACGCCGTTCACGTATACCTTGGATGTAGAACCGCTGGTGGCTATGGCAGCTATGTAAAACTTGTTTGTCGTATCCAGTCCCGCCCCGGAGGTCTCCCTCCAGCCGCCGGTACTCGCAGTACTCTCGTAAGCCCAGAACCTTACCTCGGTCCCCCTGGCGGTAAGCCATAACGGGTAACCCTGCCCCGATACGGCGGAAGCCATCATGGTAAACCCGTAGGTGTCATAGTCACCGCTGCCGGTAAGGGTGTCCGCCTTTATCCAGCACTCGGCGGTATAATTTGCTCCGATACCCAGGTCTCCGCAGCTAATCCGGTCCGAACTGAAATCCTGCGCCTCCGCTATTTTGCCGTTAGCCGATTCAAGCGGATTATTGGCGCTTCCCTTTGTCCCATCATGGTCATTTGAAGTGCTGTCCGTGATAGTAGAAGTCGTGGTGTCCACCATATGCTGGACCATTTCGAAGCCGGTATTCCAGACACCGGTGATATTCTGCTGGTCGGTAGCCCCGGAATTTCCGTAATACATATATATAATGGTATCGGTCGATGAAGAAAGACTCGGTATCCGTACCCAGGCCGCCAGTTCCCCGGTATCGCCATCGAATTTCTCTATCTCGTGGTCGAGTTGTGTGGAGCCATCCGACTGGGTAAATTTAATATCGTACCCGCTGTCCAGAGCATCATTCATTAAATCGGAATCGGTTATGCTGATAAGGACCGAAAAATCAGTCAGGTTATCCTCCACCTTGGTATGGTCTATTGTTATCTGTTTTCTATATAACCAATCCGGCGGCACCGGCATGATAGAATTCCAATCGGGCTGGGTCGACGTGCTGTTGACGGTAGATACATTCCCGGTAGGTTCGATGATATCGATAGACGTCTCGCCGGAAACCCACGTATAGGCAAACGAGCCGCTGGTAAAAACCAGCGCTGCCACTAAAGCCACCGAAAAAAGCAGTTTGTTTTTCATATTGCCAGTTACCTTTGAATGATTTCCATCCAGAGCTGCGGCTGATAGCTTCCATCGCTATACGATTTGTATGGAAATAGTCTGAAACTACCTCCGCTCAGTACTACCTTGTAGGGTCCGTTACCGGTGCCGTTCTCCCATGTAAAGAGCACTTCCGAATTCTGAAGGGTCAGCACCTGGACAATCCCCTGCTCATCAGCAGTTACATTGTCGCTGTCCCAGAACTCCAGCTTCATATTTATGTGCTCGTATTCCCGTTCAAGCGCCGCGGCATTGGTAATGTAGACCCGTATTGTCAGATCACCAGTGAAACTCGAACTGGGATAGATAGAGAACAGAGAGCCGGTAGACCAGGTACCGGAATAGTCGCCGAAGACTATCGGCACTGAAACCGTTAAGTTCTCGGTCACGGTGGCAAAATCCTCGCCTATACTGGTAACAGTAATGGTGGCTGTCGTTGTCTGCTGAGCAGAAGCGAACGCACCACCGGTGGTTACAAGTACTGCCACTATAGCTAGTATTAAAAGTTTCTTCACTGTTCCTTACTCCCGAATATTCACTGGTTTTTTCCTGTATTCCGCTTGTTTAGGTTTCCTCTTTTCTTAATGGGGCTCCCTTGGATTAAGGGAGCCCCATCATCCGGCTCCCAGGCGGTTAAATTACGGATGGTCGCCAGCCTGAACCACCTGAGCATATAACAGAGGACTTTCTGGTGTTATCCAGCCGTTGTTAAAAGTTTTGTAGCTGCCACCATCGCAGTAAATATAGAAATTACCTGCCCCTGACCAGTCGCCATACTCGATTTCGATACTGGCACCCGGAGTGTCGAGACTGATAATCTCAGTAGGTGTGCCTACACCGAGAACTGAGGCTCCTGTGGAATCCGTAAGCTGAATTCTCATCATCCATGAAGAGTAATCCATCTCAAGCTCGTCAGCATTGGTGAGGTAGACGTTCAACACAAGGTCACCGGTATAGTTGGCATCCGGATCAACATCGAACAGTAATGCTGAACCTATTGTTCCCCTGTGCTTACCGAGTATCGTGTAGTCAAGACTAGCAGTACCTGTAGTGTTTTCGGCAACGGTGCAAAAATCGGTACTGCCGCCGGTTACGGTTATTGTCGCCGTGGTTGTGGTAGCGGTATAGGCGAATATGGCACCGGTAATAACGAGAGCGAGCAGTAAAGAGCCCAGCAAAACGAACGGTTTCATGCTTTTCCGGGCGGATTTCCGCACGTCTCCTTCAGCAGGTTCGACCTCTTTATTGTTTTTTTCGAATTTTTTGTTTAACATTTTTTCTCCTTTTTTTGATTGACAATTGTTTGTCGTTAGTATTAGACTTTTTCATCCCGTTAAGGTGGCTGGTTCTCGCGCTGTACTATTAGCTCCGGAGTTCCTGCCGCCTTCTTGTATTCCGTTTCACATCTTCGCACCTCCTTTGTCCTGTATCTTAACTCTCGGAAAGAGACTTAAAGCGTTCCCTTAAACTCTCTTTGAAAGCATCGAATTCTTCTTTGGTGATATACTCTTCAGACGCCTTACCGCGTCTGGTCCTGGTAATCGCCGAAGATAAACCTTTCTGGGCTGCCTCGATTACATCGCGACTGTGCTCATTGGCTACCAGTTTTTTCCTGATTACGGTGAGATGTTGATTGATGTTATCCTCACTGATTTGGAGGGCTGACGAAATATCTTCAAAAGTATCTCCATCAGCAATATGACGTAAAATATCACTTTCACGAGGAGAAAGATTCGCCAGAAGATTATCCACTTCCTTGTTCAGCAGGGCGAAATTATCAAATTCATCAATAATACGGGGGGCAATCCCGGGCCTGAGCAAAGCCTGGATAATAGGTACCGCTCCGGCGGCTACATCCCTGATTAACCTGACAAGGTAATCGGGGTCGATGTCTTTGGTCACGCAGGCGCTGGCTCCGCACTCCAGAGCCCCATAAAGCTGCTCCTCATTATCAGCATCCATTACTAAAATCACCGAAACCAGCGGCAGGTCCTGCTGGATGCTGCGGGCAAGGTTTATCCCGGTTAACTCACTGTTGTTAGCATTTAGTACAGCTATCCGCGGAGGGTTATTGATTATAAAATCAAGCGCCTCCTGGTTGTTGGTCGTCTCGCCGATAACGTCA
>Ga0315551_10003383_pt1 | contig 11366 bp, 6 predicted proteins | sample SalMarSW160290MG_FD_203678 | JGI IMG/M metagenome (GOLD analysis project Ga0315551, IMG submission 203678) | Salt marsh sediment microbial communities from the Plum Island Ecosystem LTER, Massachusetts, United States - Salt Marsh Sediment SW1602-90 ... | reverse complement strand
ACGAGATACTCTGAGGCGGGCATCCGATGTGCTGGCGGAGACCAGGCACCATGGTTTGCCGGTTATGAACGACCAGGGTGAACTGGTTGGCATATTCACGATACAAGACCTGGATCATACCAGGCCTGAGACCTGGAGCCGTTATACGGTTGGAGAGTTATGTGCCCGTGAGCTGTTAGTCACTTATCCAGATGAAACCATCGGTATGGCACTACGGAAAATGGGAGCACGGGATGTTGGGCGGATTCCCGTGGTGGAAAGGGTTAATTCCAAGCGTATGGTGGGACTGCTTCGGCGTAGCGATCTGGTGCGCGCATATGACATCGCCCTGACCAAACGGGTCGCCATGCGGCATCGCGCCCATCAGGTACGTTTGGGCGCTTCAAGCCAGGGAGATGTGAGCATCGAAGAGATAGAGATCGAACCAGGCGCTCCCTGCGCGGGTAAACGCCTGGGTGAGATAAAGTGGCCACGCGAGAGCATCATTGCCTCGGTACGGTGTGGGCGGATGGTGCGTATCCCTCACGGCGATACCGTGCTAAAGCCTGTCGATGTGGTCGTAGCAGTGTCAGGTAAAGAGGTCACAGAGGATGTCCGCCTTCTATGCCAGGAAAACCATTACGGTGAGTGAAAACCCCTAAACCATGAAATTCACCAACAAAATCAGGCTACCCAACCCATTAGACCACCTCCAACCGACGGCGACCACGGTTTTACTGGCGACTGCGATTATCGTGGGAGGTGGAACCGGACTAGGGGCAGTGATTTTTATCCGCTTGATCGCAGTGTTGCAGGTTGTTTTTTTTCAGCGCGGAGAAGCAGTATTCGGCTTTATGGGGCGTGGTTTGATCATTTTGATTCCGATAGTGGGGGGTCTTTTGGCTGGTCCGATTATCGCCTTCGTAGCAAAAGAAGCCAAGGGTCATGGCGTGCCAGAGGTGATGCAAGCGATTGCTATTAACGGCGGGCGGATCAGGCCAAGGGTAGTAGTGGCGAAGATCACAGCCTCGGCTCTGTGCATTGGCAGCGGCGGGTCCGCCGGGCGGGAAGGCCCTATAGTACAGGTGGGTGCGGCTTTGGGGTCAACCATTGGACAATGGCTGCACCTCTCAGAGGGGCGTATTCGCAATCTGGTCGCGTGCGGGGCAGCCGCGGGGATCGCAGCGACATTCAACGCCCCCATCGCGGGGGTGCTCTTCGCCATGGAGATCATTTTAGGGGAACTGTACCTGGGGGATTTGGGGAGCGTAGTGGTTTCAGCGGTTACGGCTTCGACCGTGGCACGCATCTTTTTGGGGGAGCGACCGGCGTTCGTAATCCCCAACTATGGTCTAAAAACCCCTTGGGAGGTGCTGCTTTACGTAATATTGGGTGTTTTAAGCGCCTTCATCGCAGTGTTTTTTATCCGTTTGTTGTACTGGTTCGAGGACAAATTTGACGGGTGGCGGTTTCCGGATGCCTTGAAGCCGGCGGTAGGTGGGCTGATGCTCGGCTCACTGGCCTTCTTCTATCCCATGATCCTCGGTCTGGGGTTTGTGCCATCAGAGGAAAGCCTCCTGGGATTACCCATATCGGAGAACATCCCGCATGTATTTGGGGCGGGATTCCCACTAATCGAAGATGCATTACTGGGCACGGCCTCCTTCGGTTTGCTGTTTGTGCTGGCTTTCCTGAAGCCTCTGGCAACTTCAATGACCCTCGGCTCTGGAAACTCTGGAGGTATATTCGCGCCAGCCCTGTTTTCAGGGGCAGCGCTGGGTGGGGCATTTGGTCAGATCGTGGAGTCACTGGTTCCTGGGGCGACGGCAGGGCCGGGGGCCTTTGCCACGGTGGGCATGGCAGCGGTGTTCGCTGGCGCGGCACGGGCGCCTTTCACGGCGATCCTGATCGTGTTCGAGATGACCAATGATTACCGCTTGATCTTACCACTCATGGCCGGGGTGATTATCAGCATGATCGTGGCCGAGCGGCTGCACCGGGAGTCGATCTACACCCTCAAACTGGCCCGGCGAGGCATCCACCTGGAAAGCGGCCGGGATGTGGATGTGATGGAGACCGTGAGGGTGGATGAGGTGATGGTGCGAAAACCAGCGACCGTCCCTGTGAATATGTCGATTGATCTGCTGGGGCACGAGTTTGTACAGACGGGACGTCACGGGTTCCCAGTGGTGAACGAGGATGGCAGCCTCTTTGGGGTGGTATCGCTTGCGGACTACCGGCGAGCTACCGACGGTAAAAGCCGAGCGTCAATCCACCAACTGCTGGTAAAGGATATCGCTACACGCCACGCCGAATCAGCATACCCAGACGAAACAGTCGGGGCTGTGCTGAGGCGAATGGCTCCACGAGATATCTCGCGGTTGCCGGTGGTGGCACGCGACGATCCCACCCGCTTACTGGGGGTGGTACGGCGGAATGACGTGGTACGCGCCCATGAAGTAGGGGCTATGCGGCGCGAAGAAGCCCGTCGACGAGCCGAGACGATGGCCACAGTGAGCGACACCAAGGCAGTCTTCCTGGATATACCCCTGGTGTTAGAGGCTAGATCGATTGGGAAAACCATCGATGAACTGCATCTGCCGCGTGAGGCAGTGCTGGTCTCGATTCGCAGGGGAGATGAACTTGTCATCCCGCATGGAGACACGCAGCTGGCGGCTGGCGATGTGGTAACCGCGCTGTGCGAGAAGGATTGCGTTGAAAAGGTTAAAGCGGAACTCAACCAAGTCGAGCAGGCAGAAGAGCAGGTAGCTGCTCCTCCAGAGCTAGGTGAGGGCTGATTCGATTAACTTTTGGATGCGGGGGATCATACTTGCCGGGTTGGGGTGCAGCCCTTCGATCAACAGGGCGTCTTCATAAATTTGGTCGATGACCAGCAGGTTTATGGGATCGTTCTCTGAGAGGTCGGTCAGATGCCGCAGGATGGGGTGCCGGGGGTTCAGTTCGAGTACTTTTTTGGGGGCCTCGAATTCTTTGTTCAACAAGATGTAAAGGCGTTGAATTTCCTGGTTGGGGGCGCCCTCAGGATCTACCAACCGGGCGGGAGAGTCAGCCAGGCGATTGGTGGCGCGTACATCGGCGACTCGATCGCCTAATTGAGCTTTGAAGCGTTCGATCAAAGTGGCGAAATCCGATCCCGGGACTGCATCAGCTTGCGACTGGCTTTCATCCCCTTCAGCAGGGGGGAGTTCTAGGTCAGCGGAAGCAATGTTGCTAAGGGGATAGTCTTTATATTTTTCCAGTTTGACCAAGAGTAAAGGGTCAAAGGGGTCGGTGAGCAGCAGCACTTCATAGTCATAACGGCGGACGAGATCCAGGTGAGGGCTATACTGGATAGAACCCTCATCGTCCCCGAGGATGTAATAGATGTGCTTCTGGTTGGGCTGCATGCGGGCGAGATAGTCATCCAGGGAGGACCAATGAGCAGGTTCAGCGGTGGTGTGGAAGCGTAATAGAGGGTAAAGATCTTCAGGGTTGGATTGTTCGATGGCAACCCCTTGTTTGAGATAGCGATCGTAAGATTCCCAAAATTGGTTATAGGCGGTCTGGTCTTTCCTGGCCAAATCCGCCAGGGTATCCAGTATCTTAGAAGTGACCAGCTTTTTTAACTGTGCCATCATCCTAGTTGATTGAACCGATTCCCTGGAGATATTGAGGGGCAGATCCTCCGAATCAACCACGCCCTGCACGAATCGCAGGTAGGCGGGTGTGAGGTCTTTACAGTATTCCAGGATCAATACTTTACGAGCATATAGCTTGAGGCCATCGTCCTGGCGTGAAGAGAAAGGTCCGCGCTCGGGGCTGGCAGGCACAAACAAGAGGGCATACATCTGAGCGGGGGCATCCACCAGCATATGCGCATAAGCCAGAGGCGGTTCGAAATCGAGAGTGAGCTGCTTGTAGAATTCGTGATATTCTTGCTGCTCCACCTGGGAGGGCTGCTGTCGCCAAAGGGCAGTTTGGCGGTTGACCTGTGGTTCTTGATCATCCAGGTAGATCGGGAAGGGGATAAAGTCGGAGTGTTTGCGAATAATCTCTTTAAGGCGAGATTCCTGGGTGAATTCAGTTGCGTCGCTTTTGAGCTTGAGGATCACGGTCGTTCCGCGTTCGCTTTTCTCAACGGGTTCGACCATGAAGGTATCAGCACCTGATGAAAACCAGGAAGCAGCCTGGGCATCCGGTTGGAAAGAACGGGAAATCACCCTGATCCATTCGGCGACCATGAAGGCGGAATAAAAGCCTACCCCGAACTGACCAATGACATCCGAGAGATTCTTTGAGTCGCCCTGCTTGGCAGTGTCAATAAAAGCACGAGCGCCCGAATGGGCAATGGTGCCCAGATCTTCGACCAACTCTTCAGCGGTCATGCCAACCCCGCTATCACTGATTGTAAGGGTGTTCTCTTTTTCATCGGGGATGATCCGAATGGCAAGCTGCGCGTCTGGATCAAGGACCTCTCGGTTGGTGAGGATTTCAAAATCGATGCGAGTGAGGGCATCGGAGGCGTTGGAAATGAGCTCGCGCAGGAATATCTCTCGCTCGGTGTAAAGAGAGTGGATGAGGATATCAAGCAGCTGACGGGTTTCAGCTTTAAATGGAAAAGATTGGCTGTTTGCTGAGGGGGCGGGGTGGGCATTATCACTCATAATCACCTCCTATAAATAGATTTAAGAATTTCTCGTTTCCCTGAAAGCGAGAGGCAGATACCCGATAAATTATATGCCGGTTAGTCAGGTTTGGATGAAAGATGAGCGAGAATATCCTGCAGAATATCAGAAAGGGAATAAGTTGGCATCCAGTTGGTCAGTTTCTGGATACGGGAAATATCGGGTAGACGCCGGCGCATGTCATCAAAACCCTGGGCGTAAGCCTGCTCATAAGGAACAAAGACAATGCGTTTATCTGGTTCAACAGTGGATGCCTGTTGCCCAACCTGGGATTTGCCTTTATTGGACTTGGCTTGATGCTGATCGTTGAAGTTGAGGATAGCCCTGGCCAGATCTAAGATGGTGATCTCCTCGACAGACCCGATGTTAAACACCTTTCCCACAGCCGCCGGGCTTTCGGAGAGGGCCAAAATGGCGGAAACCGCGTCGGACACGTGCAAGAAGCAGCGCGATTGGAGCCCATCCCCGTAGACCGTGAGCGGTTCTGCCTTAAGGGCTTGCTGGATGAAACGAGGGATAACCATGCCGTAACGACCGGTCTGGCGGGGGCCGACGGTGTTGAAAAGACGGAAGATGACCACGGGCAATCCTCGTTCACGATGGTAAGCCAGCGCTAGAAATTCATCGACCATTTTTGAGGCAGCATAAGACCAGCGGCTGCGGCTGGTTGGTCCCAAGACAACGTCGTCTTCTTCGCGGAAGGGAATGCGATTGCCTTTGCCATAGACCTCGGAGGTGGATGCGATGAGCACTTTGGCGCGGTAACGGAGGGCAGTGTTGAGCACGGCCTCAGTGCCCATGATGTTGGTGCGAATAGTGTGAACGGGCTGCTCGACGATGAGCTGGACGCCGACAGCCGCGGCCAGGTGAAAAATTAGGTTGCATTCACTGGCCAAGCGGTCCAAGACGACTTCGTTAGTAATGGATTCGATGGCGAAATGGAAGCGGGGATGATCGGTGAGGTGGGCGATGTTTTCAAAGCGCCCGGTAGAGAGGTCATCGATAATGGTGACGTAGTGGCCGCCTTCAAGCAGCGCATCAGCCAGGTGGCTGCCGATAAAGCCAGCCCCACCGGTGATGAGCACGCGGGTTGGCAGGTTACTACGGTTGAATTGGTTTGAGGGCATATATATCTAACTCAAACGCGCACAACGGCGCGAAATTTGCCCAGGCTTGGACCTAATAATGACAAGGCGGATGAATAGAGGTGAAGGCAATTTCTGCTGGCTGGGCGATAGTAAAATGGACATCCAGGAGGCGGTCTGCTCGTGACTCAACTCCGGTCATCATCGGAAGACGGCCGGCAGAAATAGCAGCAGCCGCTGGAATAACAAAACCCGCTGGTTAATGGAGGAAATACCCTGCGAACTGTAAGCGGTAGCATAAACCTGGTTCCAACCGATATACAAGTTGGTTGGATCAAGCAGAGCCCAATAAGGTGGGGTGAAATCGCTATAGATATCGATAAAATCACCTTTGAGGTGGTCCCAACGGTAGAAGTGGACAAACTGGATGGGTTCCTGGCTAACCGGGATTACTTCCAGAAGAATCATCTCGGAGGGATCATAAATCTCATAAACACCATTGGTATAAACCGGCGAGTTCCACTCGATGCTGGGTGCCTCCCGATTGGTAAGGAAGACATCAGCTGTAGCCATCTTATTATAGGTGCTATCCGCACTGATGGCGGGACCGGTGACGATGGTGTAGTCAATATCACCATCCAGGAGTAAATCATCCACGCCGGTTACCGTTACAGTAACTGGTGTACTCCAAGTGAGGGGAGTGAAGACCAGGGAAGTTGAAGAGAGGGTGGCTTCACCCGGATCTGAGCTGGAAAGCGGCAGGGTGACCTCCGAAGCGGGCTGGGTATTGAGAACTACTTTAAAGACTGCGGCACCTTGACCTTCGGTGGTAACCAGGCCGGAAGTGGGGCTGATGGTGATACCTGGGACATCGTTATCCACATTGGTGGCAGGCAAGTCGGGGACGTCAAAACCAGCGTAAAGGGGGTCAGCACTAAGGGCGGGGGAGATGATGATAGTGTAATCGATGGGACCGTCGACCAGATGATCATCTACGCCGTTGACCGTGACTGTCTGCACCAGGTTCCAATCACTTGGCGTGAATGTGACCGCCTGGGAGGAGAGCGTGCCTTCGGTGGAATCGGAGCTGCTGATAGGAATGGTAACGCGGGCGAGCGGCTGGGAGCCTAACGTCACTGTGAAGGTGTCTGAGAAGCCTACTTCTGTGGTTAACAAGCCGCTTGAGCCTGAAGTTGGCAGGGCGGTGATGCCAGCGGTATCATCGTCATGGATCACCCCGCTGGCCTGGGGGGAAGAAAGAACCACGTTCTGGGGGTTAATCAAATTCAGGTAGAAGGTCTCATCATTTTCATCGATGCCATCGGAATTAACCGAGATTTGAATATATTTGGTGGTTTCGCCTGGCATATAGATGAGGGTATTTGATTGAGGCAGATAGTCCGAAGGCTGGGTGGCGGTACCGTTGGCAGTGGCATAATCAACATCGACTTCAAGACCACTGGCTGCGGAAAGGGCGGCAGTAAAGACGGCAGTAGCAAAGCCCGAATCGCCTTCATTCACAAAGGCGTTATTTACAGTGAGCGTAGGGGTGGGGTCGTCATCGAGGATGGTGGTGGTATGGCTAGTGATGGCTCCTGGGAGGGCGTTGGTGGGATCCCCCATGTCGACGAGGACCGTCTCGTCGGTTTCATCCAATTGGTCATCAATAGGGGTAAGGGTCAGGCTTGCGTTAAGGTTACCAGCGGGGATGGACAGGTTGGTGAGAGGCGTGAGATTGTAATCGATGCCTCCTCCGGTGGCGGTGCCGGAGGTTAAGAATGGAACGGTGACGTTAAGCCCTGAGGGCGCGGATAACTGCATTGTAATGGAGGTGCTGCCGCCGTTTTCCCCTATGCTGTCGGATGGCGTGGTGAAGGTGATGGTCGGGGTGGGGTCATTGTCGAGGATTGTGATGGCAGAGACGATGTTATCACCCTGCGAGGCATGCACAGGGTTGCCCATGGTGAGCACGATCGATTCGTTGACCTCATCCAGGCTATCGTCAACGGGCGTAACCGTAATGATTGCAGACAGATCTCCGGCTGGAATAATGACGGTATCGAGAGGATTAATAGTGTAATCCAAACCGTTACCGGAGGCTGTGCCGCTCACTGTGAAAGGCACGGTAATCTCCTGGGTACTGACCTCGCTAAGTTGAGCAGTAATGACCAGGGCATTGGGGGATTCATCGGAAGATTGGCTGGCGGGAGAAAAGGAGACCATCGGCGGAGGAGCGTCCGGGGCAAGGATAGGTGAGCTGCCAGCTGGGCTGGCAGGGCTAAAAGCAAGCGCAACCAATCCAATCAGGACGAAAAATACCCCTGAGAGCTTGCGGTTCATCTGTGAGATCCTAATCTGACCAACTGGCTATAAAAAGCTGGTATGGAGGTGATTGGTAAAAGGGAAAAATGATTGAAAGATTTGATCCAGGCGAAGGGTATACCTGCGACTGCCAGGCACACCCTTCGCCATCAGGTTAGTGGTCAGCGATCCCGGTTGACGGATGGCATAAAGAGGACGTATTTTCTAAACGGTAAGGTACGCACGTTTATAGAGGCCACACCTTGGGGACTATAGGCGGCGGCAAAGATCTGGTTGAACTCAAAATAAAGCGATTTGGGATCGATGGTGGCCTCAAAGGGGGCATACTCGGTAGCGATGCTGACCTGGGTCAACAGGACGTGATCCCACCGGTAGAAATAAACGCTCTCAATGGGTTCGGAACCTACGGATTGGACCTTCAAAGTGATGGGGGTTGAATCGCTAGTGAAGTAATAAATCTGCTCGTCGCCTGAGGGTAAGACCCATTCGATGGTAGGCGCATCTTGATTGGTGATAGGAACATTGCTCTGCTTTCCGTTATAGGCGCTATCGTTGCTGGAGGCGGAAAATGTGACGTTGTAGACGACATCACCATCTGCAATGGTATCGTCGACGCCGGTGACGCAAATTACCTGTGGAAGGTTCCAGGTGGCGGCATTAAAGGTCAATTGAATAGGAGGAGAAGCCGCGACGCATTGGTTTGTGTCCCTGTCGAAGGCAGAAACTGTGCCCTCGGTTAGATCATCGCTGACGATATTTATGATCACGGAGTTTCCCGGTGGGGTGTTGAGCAGGACGTTAATCTTTTTAGTCTGCCCGCCTTCGCTGGTCTTTACGCCTGAGGTGGGGCTGACGGCCAGACCAGCAACGTCATTATCGGCGTTGGTGGCTGGAACGGATGCGGTCGCGCCAATATAGTTAGGATCGCCGCTGCTGGAGACTGTCAGGTTGATGGTGTAATCAATGGAGCCATCGATGAAAACGTCATCCACGCCGGTGACGGTGACGGTTTGGGGAGTGTCCCAGGTTGAAGATGTAAAGGTTACAGATGTTGGGAAGACGGTGCCTTCGGAGGTGTCCGAGCTGGAGAGGGCAATAGTTACGGAACCGGAGGGTTGCGTGTCCAGCGTGACGGTGAAGGTGGCGGTGGCGCCGAACTCGGTGGTCAAGAGGCTGTCGCCAACAGTTGGATGGGCGGTGATGCCGGCGGTATCGTTATCGTTGTTTGTGACTGAGACATCGGACGCATTCATGGTGTTGTAGGTCAGGTCAGTGCTGGAGGCGGGGGCGGTAATGATGGTGTAAGCGACATTGCCATCCACCACGAAGTCATCCACGCCAGTGACGGTGACGGTCTGTGTGGTGTTCCAGTTAGATGTGGTGAAGGTCAGCGATGCTGGAGAAACCGTACCTTCAGTGGTATCCGAACTGCTCAGGCCAATGGTTACATCGGCGGTCGGTTGGCTGTTCAGTTTCACAGTGAAAGTAGCCTGCACTCCTGCTTCAGTAGTCGTCAAGCCTGAGGTCGGGGTAACTGTAATCCCGGCAACATCGTTATCGTTGTTGGTGACAGAGACATTTGACGCATTCATGGTGTCGTAGGTCAGGTCAGTGCTGGAGGCAGGTGCGGTAATGATGGTGTAGGCGATATTGCCATCCACCACGAAGTCATCCACGCCGGTGACGGTGACGGTTTGTGTGGTGTTCCAGTTACCTGTGGTGAAGGTCAGCGATGCTGGAGAAACCGTACCTTCAGTAGTGTCTGAACTGCTCAAGCCGATGATTACATCGGCGGCTGGCTGTGTATTGAGCACAACGGTGAAGGTTGCCTGGGTAAGGGATTCCGTAGTAATCAGACCTAATGTTGGGTTTACTGTAATTCCAGCAATATCGTTGTCGTTGTTGGTGACCGAGACATCGGACGCATTCATGGTGCTGTAGGTCAGGTCAGTGCTGGAGGCGGGTGCGGTAATGATGGTGTAGGGAACATTGCCATCTACCAGAAAGTCATCCACCCCGGTGACGGTGACGGTCTGTGTACTGTTCCAATTGGCGGAGGTGAAGGTCAACGATGCTGGGGAAACCGTACCTTCAGTAGTGTCTGAACTGCTCAAGCCGATGGTGACATCGGCAGTCGGTTGGCTGTTCAGGTTCACAGTGAAAGTAGCCTGTCCTCCTGCTTCAGTAGTCGTCAAGCCTGAGGTCGGGGTAACTGTAATCCCGGCAACATCGTTATCGTTGTTGGTGACAGAGACATCTGACGCATTCATGGTGTTGTAGGTCAGGTCAGTGCTGGAGGCAGGTGCGGTAATGATGGTGTAGGGAACATTGCCATCCACCACGAAGTCATCCACGCCGGTGATGGTGACGGTCTGTGTACTGTTCCAATTGGCGGAGGTGAAGGTCAGCGATGCTGGAGAAACCGTACCTTCAGTAGTGTCTGAACTGCTCAAGCCGATGGTGACATCGGCAGTCGGTTGGCTGTTCAGGTTCACAGTGAAAGTAGCCTGTCCTCCTGCTTCAGTAGTCGTCAAGCCTGAAGTCGGGGTAACTGTAATCCCGGCAACATCGTTATCGTTGTTGGTGACCGAGACATCTGACGCATTCATGGTGTCGTAAGTCAGGTCAGTACTGGAGGCAGGTGCAGTAACGATGGTGTAGGCAACATTACCATCCACCACGAGGTCATCCACGCCGGTGATGGTGACGGTCTGTGTGGTGTTCCAGTTAGCTGTGGTGAAGGTCAGCGATGCTGGAGAGACGATGCCTTCAGTAGTGTCCGAACTGCTCAAGCCAATGGTGACATCGGAAGTTGGCGCTTCATCCAGCACAACAGTAAATGTAGCTTGTCCGCCAGTTTCAGTAGTAACCAACCCCGATGTGGGATTTACTGTTATTCCAGCAACATTTGGGGCATTGGGCGCAGCGAGAGCTGAACCCGGACTGGTGAGCCCGGTAGAATTGAGGCCAACAAACAGCAAGGCGAAGAGACCAATTATCAATAAAGGTAGAAGGCGGGTCTTAGGGTTCATCTTAAGACTCCTACGTTATGCGATCGGTGTACGTAACCAGGTTGTTAATACCACGAGACGATTTTGACTTCGAATTGGAGTTCGTTCCGAAATTCATATATTCCTCTTGTAATCGACCACTAGGAATCAGGGATCACGGCGCGGTGGGCGGTGGTTCGGTGGGGGCGGGAGTGGGTGGAGGGGTGGGTATCTCCTTGGTGGCGGTGGGAGCCGGCGGTTGGGTGGGTTGGGCCGTGGGCGGCGGGGAGGTGGGCGGCGGGGAG
>Ga0315551_10003382_pt1 | contig 11371 bp, 12 predicted proteins | sample SalMarSW160290MG_FD_203678 | JGI IMG/M metagenome (GOLD analysis project Ga0315551, IMG submission 203678) | Salt marsh sediment microbial communities from the Plum Island Ecosystem LTER, Massachusetts, United States - Salt Marsh Sediment SW1602-90 ... | reverse complement strand
ATATCTTCAGTTAGTTCTACGTCACCTTCCCAAGAACTTATGAAGTCTGTTCGCAACCATTCCCACTCTTCTACGTCTGACATTCTCTTTCTCTGTGGATATACAAACTTAACGCTGGTTACGCCAGTACCTGACAAGTCGCATGGGTTACCATTTTTGTAGAATCTGAAGTATACATCTGTTCCGGTTCCAGTTCCACCAAAGTCTGCGGCGTCATGCATCATAGCATAGATGGTGTCTGTTCCGTCGTCAAATTCCTGATCGTTACTCATATCAAGAACGTCTACACGACATACATTGGAATTTCCGCCTTCGTCGATATAACTTCCAGCATTAGCTGTACTAGCAAAAATTGGTAGACCTGTCCAATTTGTTTTTCCACCTTCACCAGCATATCTGGTTGAAATAGCGGCTAATACACCAGTATCAGTACCGGATACTGTGAAGCCAACGCCAGAGGCATCTTCTTCTACGGCTATGATGACAGATTTATTACGAAGAGAATGACCCCTAACATTTTCCATGTTATAGTCTACGAGTGAAGCTCCACCACTATTTGTGGTAGTAGGGTCAAACATCACACCAGGCGTATCGAACCAATTTGTAGTACCCTTGAACTGCTTCATCAAAGTGCGGATAAAGTTAGCGTCTTGCTCCAAAGAACCAGAAATTGTAGGCTCCGCATCTGTTCCAGAGTTGATGTCTGTAAGATGGTTACCATATTCTGTTTGAAGTTCGGCGAGAGTATCTACATAAACGCCAGCACGTCTAATTTGTTCTAATTGTCTAAGTAAACTTCTAGCCATGTCTGTTTACCCCCTTGTGTTTGTATTGTTGCTTAAATCCTGCTTAATTCTAATTCTTGAATCCTTTTTCTTAGAATTCTGCAAAGGCTATCCTTCCCGGTCAATGGATTTGCTTCCTGTAAAGCATATCTAAGCAAATGTGAATCCATTATATTTGGAACAACATCCCTAGCTTTCCTTACAGATAAGTTCACCACGTCTTTCACCGTCATTTTTCTTATTTCTTGAATTGTTGCGTTTTTGGTGGGATCCTCTTCTGCAAGTTCTGTTATGGGGGCCTTTTGTTCTACCTTTGGTTCTTCCTTTATTTCGGTAGATTCCTGTGAGTCTTTGTTAAAAACTATTTCCCATACATCTTTATTTGGTAATTTAACGCATCGGAGCCAGTGTGCAAATTCCTCCCCTGTCGCTAAATCGTGTTTTGTGCCATACTGTTCATACAGTTCGTCTAAAGAAACCGTAGTTCCCGGTCCTATAGACCTTTTCATAGCATGCATCCATATTACAGACTTATTTTTTACATACCCGTTCATAATTTTTCCTCCTTTTCCTTTTCTATTAGTTGTTGAATTTTACCTTGACCGGATTTACATCCCTCTACTATAATAGAGGTCAGTTTATGATTTTGGCTATGATAATCGTGGTTTATATGGATTATAGCCAAAATTTTCAAAGGGTTGATAGTATAGTATCCCACACCCGAAGATGTAGGATACTATATATCTTTTCTATAATACACTATATTATAGAGACCTGTCAATAACACCCATTCCGAGCATTCTAGAATCTAAACAAGCAAAGCCAATCTCAGCCCATCCAAAGAAGCCAGCCTTTTGGACGCGGAGCAGAGTTGGATCATCATGCGCTTGATATTCTTTTCGGATTGGCATAACAAGAGAGTCATTAACACCCAAGTCAAAACCCATTATCTGAGTTTCACCCAATGTGGTAACCGTTCCATCAGCGGCAGTTAGATTACCGTGGTCGATATTATAACTGTTATACGCATGGGAGATGGCAACAAACTTGCCAAACGCAGAACCATCGTCGTTGATGTTGTACATACCGGTTGCGCCAAGGTGCTGTACCTCATGAAGTGCTACATTCCACAGAGAACCCATTCCAGCAGCCTGGAAAATCTCGCGTCTGGTCACTGGGTCAATATCTGTGTCTGTCCACTCACGAATGTCAGCAGCGTCTTCGGGTGAAATATAGAGATCAGTTAAAGTCCTTCCTATTCTCTTGAAACCAACGATCATCTTATTGATGAGCTCTTTGGACAGATAACCTGCGCCAGTAGAAGCTGGGTCGATTTCATAAATAGGGGCTGGACGAGAGCCCAAAAGACCTTTACCAGAAAACGCTGAAGTAGCGGCAGGCATAATAACTCTCCAACCACACTCTTCTTCGTAGTTAGCAATGTCTTTGGCAACTTTTGTTGCGGCTCTTTGGGCAATGTCTACACGAGAATCTCTTGCGTAAGTGATTTTCCAATCGGCACTTGCGTTGATAGCAAATGTTGGGACATAAACCTCTTCTCCAATACCTTCTATGAAGTTTTGAGCCATATAACCTAGACCAGGCAGTACCCACACAGGAACCTCAAAATCTTCTGCTACAGGGTATACAGCCTGTGCTCCCGGAGCCAATCTCTCAACTGCGAACAGTTTTCTCATGATTGATTCCAGTTCAATCTTCTGAAGGATCGGAGTAGTAAGAGCAGCTGCGAAAGCCTTATATGCTGCAAGTCCCTCAGGCGTATCAATATTTGCAGTAGCCTTAAAAAGTTCTTGCATTTCGCGCTTATCCATATCTACTCTTCCTCCTTAATATTTAATTACGGAGACACATAAAAGCAGTGTCTTAATCCGTTTTTTATCGTTTAGATAAGAAGCTTAATCCTAATAGGATAAAGCGTAGTATTCCCGATATTTGCAGAACACTTAGCGGCACTTGCTCCCTTAAGAACTCGAGCTACGATAGTTGTGATGTTGGTAAGTCTTTCGCCCTTATCAAAGTCGTCACCAGAAGCACTATTGTAGTTTGTAACGGCTCCACCAGCATTAGCTGCAACGTAAAGCATCTGGCCTGGTTTCATGTGATCGCCGTCGGTTACTGTACCACTTGCGTGTTTACATCTGTAGTGAACTGTATCCCAAATACCGAGATGAGCTACAGCGAGAGGAGCGGATTTATGACCATCAATGGTTCCGGTACTGTTATAGTGCGGTTGTACAATAACATCACTTGAACCAAGATCTCCTGGCATCATGAACCCAGCAGGATGTACCTGATGGTATCCAACTTTAACCTTTTGTTCTGCGAATCCGAAAGGAACTCTTTCATCGGTATCGGTAGGTTCGTCAGAAGATAGATTATAGCGTTTTACCATCGGCTCTTCATTGGCAGCGGCTTCTAAAAGATATAGAGCAGCACCAGCGTAGCAAATTACTCCACCAACGCCAGCAGCGCCAAATGATGTGTTCTCTGCGTAGCTACAGAATTGATTTTCAATAACAGGATGTCTAGGTGTAAACATATCCTTTTACCTCCTCTTTATAATTCTGGTATATTATCTCATATTTTCAGCCATCTGCTCGCCGAATTCGGCATATTTCTCAAGCATACCGGCTGAAGGGCGAACATCCAAATTAAGAGCAGCAAACGCCGTCAAATTGGGATCTACATTAGCAGGAGGAGTTTCTTCGTCTTCTTCCTCGCTTTCTTCCTCAGCCTCTTCTTTTTCCTCGATTTCTTCTTCGGCTTCTTCTTTTTCTTCAACTTCTTCTTCAGCTATTTCTTCGATCTCTTCGGATCCAGTTTCAGCCGCGGCCGCGAGTTCATCAAGGACTGCCTGCCTAATAGATATCAGTTCATCTTTATATGCTGCGTAATCTTCGTCGGACATTTCCCTAACTTTAGCAGTTTGATTTGCCTTAGCGTCTTTATTGCTGTGGGCAACTCCGGCTTCTTCAAGTTCAGACATTCTGACATCAGTAGCTCTATCTTTCTTTATTTCTTCAAGAGTTTTTACGTTTTCTGCGAGTTTTTCCTCAACAATTCTGACCTCTTCTCTGGCTGCCTCAAGCGCAGTTTCGAGATCTGTTGTTTTGTTTTCACTCTCTGAGATTACAGCTTCGAGGCCCTCTACTTCGCCGTTTCGCTCTTCAAGAGCGTTCGTAAGGTCTTCAATTGCTGAAGCGGCTTTCTGAAGGGCTTCTTCAGTTCTTCGTCTCATATCAGCTTCTTCTTTTTCAGAAAAGATAGCAGCTACACAAGCCTCGATGTCCTTTCTCAGCTTTTCATCCATAAAGTAATACCTCCTTCAAGATTTTCTACTTTACGTAAATCAAACGCCAACCATAATTTACAAATTCCTTTTCCACTACCAAAAGCTTTATCCGTTATTACGGATAAGTTGGCATAGCGCCTCTGTTTCCTCTACAATAGATGTGTTCTATGTCAGGATCTACACCCAACATAAACTTTACATCCCAATCTACGTCAGCTGTCATTGCAGAAGTGGATACGATCTTAATAACATTAGTTGTAGTGTTCTTATCGATATACCATCTTCCTACAGGATCTCCCAATGGGGATGCAGTGACGTTAGCATAGGTGGCAAGATCATAGCCATGAAATTTGACGCCGCTTGCAAGAACTACCTCAGTGGCACCGGATATCATGGTAAACTTATCGCCCCAAAGAAACGGATACGCGTGGTTATTACCAGCTTTTCTGTAGACAAGTTTGTCCCTGTCATCGGCCAAAAGCTTACAAGCTTTCGGTACACTTCTTCTTTGACCAGAAAGTGCCTGTGGCATAACCTCTTACCTCCTCTTATTATATTTTGTAGCTTTTTCCAAAGCCACAAGTAGCGTGTCGACCAAGTCTTCTCTCTTATCATTTTCTTGTTTTGTTTTTAGAAGTTTTTTGGCATGTGCCTTAGCTACTTGGGACACATATACGACGTTACTGTCTCGTTTATTTTTTAAACATTGAGGGTCTGTTACATCTCTAGAAAAAGACGTGCAGCCCTCTTCATACAATGTACACCAATTTTCGTGCAACACTTTCGTATCGGGACCCTTAAAGGTTTCCGCATACACGTATTTCTTATAGCTTACACATATTCCAACGGTGTCATCATATTGTAGTTCTGATTTGTCTTTATTTTCCAAATTCTTATCCCCCTCCCCTGAAACGGGGTCTTCTATATTAATAGAGGTTACATTATTATTGTCATCCAGATTGAAAATGATTACACCATCTTCCGCGACTATCTTTTTAGATTTAGCTGTTTCCAAAATCACAGATGGTGGGTTAGCGGGGTGTTTTACAATTCCGCACCCAGAAAATATGATCCCACGCAAAACTCTAGCAAGTGTCCCAGACGCTACTTCTTTACCAGATTTAATAACTTTGGCCAACCTTCCAAAAACACCATCCTTCTCTGCGGTGGTAAGACCCAACGCCTCGGCTTCTTTCTTGCTTACAATAAGGTCACCAACTTTAATATCAAAGTCTTGATAGTATGCTTCCATACTAACTTTCCATTGTCCGCTCGAAACTTCCTTAGCAATGTTGGGAAATCTGGATTTGTAAAGGATACCGGCGATGGCAATATGGAAATCTTTTTTGTCGACGTCCGCGGCTTCTAGCTGAGCTACTTCTTCCACAGTCACAGGATTTCCATCTTTGTCCATAAATGCCCGTTCATAAATATGGCCAATTATTTGATCTTCTTTGTGTTCAACGTCTAGGGCCTTGTTAACAATTGTGCCTTCCGCCTTAACGAGTTCTGATGGTAGGAAATACGCGTGGTTTAAATTTTCTCCGGATGAAACAAATATAGCTGAAAAATACAACAAATCAGGTTGTTTTGACTTTTCATCAGGTAAATTAATTACCGATGCTGCTTTCTCTCGTAAATCAGCTGTTTCTTTATGTATCTCAATGTCTGCTTCGAGATAAACTTTTTTGTTATTTTCTTTGTGCATCTAAAACCTCCTTAAATCATTAAGATAATAGAATGGGGTGTATAAATATAAAGGTTAGTTTATTCTCCCCTTCTTCTTATCTCGTGCATTTGATTCAAAAGAGCTAAATATTCCTCATTAGACATCTCTCTAATTATATCACCAAGCTTTAAACTTGCCGTCTTTTTTTGAGGTGGTTTCATTTTAGTCTTTACAGTTTTCGCCGGCGCTTGAGGTTGTTTTGTTTTAGCTGGTTTTCCTTTCGGGCGACCACCCGATGGTGTTCCAGTAGGAGCCTTTTGTACTGGTTGTACACCACCGCCTCCACCACCACCAAACAATCCTCCACCTTTTGCTTGTTGCCATGGAGAACCAATAATACCAAAAATACCAGCTTCTACATCATCAAACTCTTCTTCCATGTTTTTCTTTTCATTCGAAAAGTCGAAGCCTAATGATTCTAATGCTGTTCTGTAACTTAACATCCTTCTATCAACCAATTGAGATAGGGTTGACATATACAAAATAGGATCTTTCAAAACACCATCGTCCCATCTAATTTTAGGAAATCTGTCAAATCCCATAGTCTCTGCTATTTGTCGATACTCATCATAAATCCAACGTGTTACTTGTCTTCTAGCATAATTAATTTCTTCCATTAGGGCCTTTGTTAACATACCAACTTCGGCTTCATTAACATTCGAGGCACCATCAATCATGGCTCTTGAAATTGCTAAACCAGCAGTCATATCTTCATTTACTTGCTTATATTTTTCCTGGCCTAAAATAGATGAAATTTCTGGGGATACTATTTTTTCTACCTTAAGCGTGTGATTCCAAACCACATCAAAACTCTTAGAAGGAGTATTAAACAACGCTGCTACGGCTTCTAATTCAGTCTGTGTAGTTACTGGATACTCATCAGATCCAATAGTGACTTTTAAAATATAATTTGAAATACCATCTAAAGTACTTAAATCCGCCTCACGTAATGAGTTCTTATAGTCTATAGACTCAAACACCCTGGTTGCTCTTGGCTTGGCATACCTCTCATATGGTTGTTTTCTGTATGTAACAGTTCCAACCAACCTGGGGTCTAGAGTTACTGTTCCGCCGCCTGTTGCAGCATTCTTCAAATCCGTTGGCAATATTTTAATGAGACCTTTTTCATCTGCAGTTAGCTCAGAGGCCGGCTTAGTTAATAGGGCACTCAGTTCTGGTGGCGGAGTTAAAGTGATCTTATATTTGTCAAACAAAAGACTTCCTTCAACTGTAACCAATAAAGGATTTAACACTGTATAGGCTACAGGTAAATGACCCTTTGACCAAATATTCTTCTTGGCCCCTTCCTCTAATTCCATTTCACCAGTAGTTTTTTTAGACTTCTTCATCTTTTTTCCTGGTACAGGTGAGAGATGAGAAACCCTGGGTTCATACTTGGCTATAGCTTTATATGTGGTAACATGCCCAACCTTAAAAAAATCCAAAAAAATCCATTCCAAAACTTCTTTAAATCTAACATCAAAAGCCCATATATCATAAAAAGCCTTTATGTTTTCATCATCTATGTCATTTTCAAAACCTTTTCTGGCTAAGTTGGCTAATAAATTAGTTACACTCCCAACTAAAGGATCTATATAATAATATCTAATGGCCCTCTTAAATGATTCTTTTGGTTCTTCTGTATATGGGTCCTTTTTAATTAAATCTAAAACTGTTCTATCAACTGGATCTCTAGTTATAATAGAGGCTTTTTCCCGCGGGAGAAAAGCCAGCGACTTCTTAGTAGGCTCCAAATAAAACATCGCCTTTCCAGATTTATCATCTACCTCGATGGCCTTTAAACCTATATCAGGATACTTGTCCTTCAATTCGGTTGTTACTTTATCTAAGGTGCCTTTTCTCATAATAACCTCTCCTCTTACTCTTTATTGCCGTTTTTCCAGTATTTAATTGCCTTTTCCGTTGATCTACCAACCACATAACCACCCAAACCAATTTTTAAAAGCTGCCACATTTCCGGTGGAATAGCCATCATGACATTCACACCAAATATGGCACTTAACCAGGGGTTTAAAATGTAGTTGTTAAAAATTATAATGCCAAACAACGCCATAATACCCGGTCTCCAATTACGTGCAAGCCAGGACTCAGACGTAGCTTCAGCAACGATTATATCCTTTTGTGCTTTCATTTGTTCTACAAATTTTGTTAAATCGGCGTTTTTAAAGACGTGTTCTAGTTGTGCTTTAAGTTCGTTTGCTTTATCTTTATCCTCAACAGCCTGATCTACTAGACCAATAACACCGTCTAACACTTTTCCAACAATTGGTATTGCGGTCCAAAACCCCATATCTGTACCTCCTATCTATCAGTGTTAAATTCTTCTTCGTGATTACATAAACTTGTTCTGGCAATTATACGACTCGTTGCCAGCGTAATAAACCCACCGCCCAAGAATCCCAATCCCAACATGGCCGATATCCACGGCTCACTGGTGCCGGGTTTAAAATGAAACATACCGTATATGACCGGTACATATAATAATAATAACCACTGAAATTTTATGGATGCAATATTTCTTAACATCTTTTGAAACCACAGATCCCAAAAACTACGATCAAAGACACTAATCTTTTCGTCCATGGGTCCTCCCCTAACCTACGAATACTTCTCTATATTTATATAGGTTAGTTTATTTTCTTTTATTTTTTCTGGGCTTAAGAAGCGCTGCCTCGAGTGGGCTTATCTTCCCAGTCTTGGGGCCATTAAGAGGTGTAAAAACAGCTCCTGCCTGATGTTGTCTCATAAGACCGGAGCTACACAATTCTATTTGTGACTCCGGCTGCATTTCTTTTTCAAAAATTCTTACTCCGTGAGCAGCCAGAATGAGAGCGGAATACAAGTCCTTGTTTTGCCCTTTTTTAGGTGTGTCGAAATGTAGTAGACCACTTGCTGTTTGGGTTACGATTATATTTAACATCTGGGACTTTAGCGTATTAATTCTCTCGTATGATGTCGCTTCTAAATCTAAGCTCGACAAAGGTGGTTCTGGAAAACGCAACGTCTTGTTTTCTAATAAAGCCTTTGTGGTAAAATTAGCATCTGAAATCCAAGCCGGATTAAAGTTTACCATTTCTAAAATATGTCTTCCCTTCATAAGCTCATGATCTTTGTTGGTTGTGTCTATAATGGGGTCATATCCATCATATCCGTCTTCTAATAAATCACAGATTGCTTTTCCTCCACCACCCTTATCCATAAATATTCGTACAATATTATAATGGTCACACAAACCCTGAACTGCTTTAGTGAGATCTTGTGTGGTTTTCTTTTTCAATTCTAATATATTAACTATTTTATTAATGTGTCCTAGTTTTACAACACATACACCACAGCTGGCAGCGCCACCTTGGTTTGGATCAACACCAATGATGTATTGTTCGCCGGCGCGGCCTTTTAATTCCACAGAAAAACCGCTATCAGCCGTACAAGATTCTAGAAGAGATGCTTTAAAAAACCCCTCCGAATCAGAAATCATTGATGCCTCATATTCCATTCTATATTCAGCACTTGACATAACACGCCGAGCTTCATTAATATTGTTTTTATCCAAAAAGCCTTCTGGCAAATCCCAATGTGGAATCTGATGAACAGCATATTGAGATTTATCATCTCCATCCTTTTCCATCTGTTGCCAATAGTCCCTCATTCGGCGCCACATGTGATTAAATTTATAATAACCAGAAGACGCCATTATCATTTTGTTGACAGTTTCGTCTTCAAAATCATCTTCTGTGGCCAATCCTAATTCTATAAGTCTCCTTTGCCTTTCAATTTTTCTAACGTTTTCCATGGGCTCTAATGTAGTAGCAGCCATAGGACGAACGACCATATCTAAAATTTTATCAGGCACTTGTGCCAACTCGTCTACTACAATTAAATAAAATCGAGACCCACGGATTTTGGAACCATCACCAAGAGGCAACGCTTCTATATACGAACCATTAAAACCACCTATAGATTTGAATTTTAAATAACATGTATCAGATCCTCGGGTGGGTTTTTTCTCGCAGGCTTCTCGAAGGAGTGAGGAACGTGAGTAAAGTTTTTCCACTTCTGCAAAAATAAGTTTTGATTGGCGAAAAACCGGGGCTATAAGACCAACTCTATATCCTGGATATAATAAACAGCTTAAAACAGCCAGTAACCCTAATAAAAAAGTTTTTCCGCCACCACGACCAGCTACCGTAATACAGTAACTTTTAAACCACATATCCTCAAATACAACTCTTTGGATAGGCGCTAAATCCACATTCAAAAGATCATAGGCCGCTATACAAGGATGTTTTATATAGAAATCTATAAGTTCTTTGCCTTGTTCTAATATAAGTTCTTTATTTTTCTTTTCTAAATAATGCGACACTATTTAAGTTTCCTCTTCTTGAACTGTATCTACATCAACATCATATCTATTACCAGTATAATCTTTTCTTTGGGCTAAAATACGTCGTTCTTCCGCTTTTAAATCTTCATCTTTCGCCATTAAAGTTTGTTTTCTGTCCTCATCAAAAGCCACTGCTAAATCCACTATTGAAAACCCCTTAAATTCATTAGGATTTATTCTGTCTCTTCTTCTAGAAGATAGGTTTTCTTTAATTTTTTCTGTTTGTTTTCGCAACTTTTCTATCGCTGCCGAAACATCAACCTGTTTATCTACATTACCTTTACTATTTTTTAATAAACGAATTTCCAAAACCCTATTCATAGCCAAGGAAAATATATCATCCATATCACTAGAGGTTAGATCCCCCTCATCGAAATCCTTTAAATAAACATCTACCAACGAATTATATATTTTTTCTTCATCTTCATCAAATATATCTTTTATTGGGATAATGTTTTTTAATATTTCCTTGTGTGCTGGGGGATTTTTAGGTCTTCCTGCTCCTCGTGCTCTTGCCATCTTGCCTCCTATAAATCTTCCAAAATATCTTCTATTGACCAGCCCTTTTCTATAAGATCTTTAATTATAACCATAGTTTCTGGGGTCATCTCGTGGCTAAAAAATTCTATGTTTGGCCCACATGCTATTTCAATTCTTCTGCTATTGCGCATTCTTTTTTGCGTCAAAACATTTTCTGATGCATCTAGCTCATCTTTAAGTTCATATGCCCAATCACACAGTTCATCGTCGTCTGCCCTGCAATATCTGTCAACGAGCTCATCAGCCAAAGAATTAAACTGATCAAAATATATCAATAGAGATTTAGAAATCTTGTCTTTTGTTTCTTGTTTCTGCCTTTGTCCTCTTTTTGATTCCGCAATTGCCCTTTTGCTTTCTTCACTAAGTTTGTGGCCGGACGGTCTTCCTCTCTTGCCCATTAAGTTAGCACCTCCACATCAGAGTATTTTTTACACCCAGGACAAATTATTCCAATAGTAGCTTTTGGAACCGATATTTCATAACCACAGTTCTTACATCTAACAATTACGTGTTTCTTTGATCTCATTGGTTTAGAAAACTTAAAGGGCAAATTCTTATAATCATCCGCTATTTTACTTTCTCGATGGATTCGTTCATTA
>Ga0315551_10003374_pt1 | contig 11383 bp, 8 predicted proteins | sample SalMarSW160290MG_FD_203678 | JGI IMG/M metagenome (GOLD analysis project Ga0315551, IMG submission 203678) | Salt marsh sediment microbial communities from the Plum Island Ecosystem LTER, Massachusetts, United States - Salt Marsh Sediment SW1602-90 ... | reverse complement strand
ACGCTCATTGAGAAGTACGCGCCACCTGAGCACAAGAAAGACTGGCAAGTCAAAGTTGAAGACGGACGAGTAGCCTTTGGCTCTGCCCTCCACAAATGGGGACTAAACCTGCCCCACATGAAAGCTAAAGGTATATCGTTCAAAGACATTATTGACGCTTATACTGGCGCTCCAGAAGATGTTAGAAAGAAAGTTGAAGAACTAAGCAAGAAAGCGCCGCTGTACGAACCGATTTTGGACATGTTCTGTGAACACCTGCCGAATCCGCTGGAAGCTCAACCGTACAGGCAGAGCCAGATTTGGCCAGGTGAAGTCGACAGTTCGACAGGCAAGGGCATGGCGAAGGTTGACCCGAACGGGCCGCTTCTCATGTGCATCACCACCATCGAAGTTGACCCTCACAGCGGAACCGTCGCCATAGGTCGCGTCTTCAGCGGTTCAGTGGAAAAAGGAAAAACCGTCCAGCTCACAAACAGCCACCAAAAAGGCACTATCCAGCAGGTTTACATGAGCATGGCAACCGACAGAGTAATTGTAGACCGTATTCCGGCAGGAAATATTGCTGCCCTTTCAGGGTTACCATCGATTCACGTAGGTGAAACCGTCGCAGAGGATGGCGTGGAAACTCACCCTTTTGAAGGCTTAAAGTACGTGACAGATCCAGTGGTGACAGTTGCAGTGGAGCCGGAGGACGTTAAAGACCTTCCGCTCTTCGACAAAGTTATGCATAAGCTGACGACTGAAGACCCTAACTTGCATTTTAAGATGGATAAGGAAAGCGGAGAATTCCTGTTAAGCGGCATGGGCGAACTTCACCTTGAGATCACGGCGTACCGAATGCAAGAAGCAGGACTTAAAGTGAAACTCAGCAAGCCCATCGTGATCTACCGCGAAACCATCAGCCATGACTATCAAGGCCGTGCTATAATGGGCAAAAGCCCCAACAAGCACAGCAAACTTTGGGTGACCATAGAAAAACTGCCAGACGAGGTCATCGAAGCGATAAAAGCCGAAAAGATAAGCGAGATGCAAACCCGCGAAGAAAGACAGAAAAACCTCAAAGCGTTAGGCTGGTCAACCGACGACGCACGGAACGTCATAGCCATCGAAGAAAACAACCTACTCGTTAACAGAATAAAAGGAAGACAATACGTTGAGGAAGTGTTAGACCACGTGAAATCGGGTTTTCGTGAAGCGGTACACACCTCAATTTTAGCTAAGGAGCCAGCCTACGGGTTGAAAGTTAACTTGGAAGACATCACGGTCCACGAAGACCCAGTGCACAGAGGACCAGCCCAAATACTGCCAATGACTTGGCGTCCAATATGGTGTGCTTTTCTGCTGAGCGACCCGAAACTCTTAGAGCCACTAATAAGCTTCGAATGTAAAGTTCCAAACAACTTCGTCAGTCCAGTCATAGCCTTAGTGCAGAAACGCCGCGGCAAAATCTTAGACATGACAAACGAAGAAGACATGGTGATTGTCAAAGCTGAAATGCCCGTGTCAGAATCCTTCGGAATCGCAGACGAACTGCGCTCGTCAACCCAAGGCAGAGCCTTCTGGGCTACGCAGTTCAGCCGTTGGGCGCCAGTTCCAGAACAAATGCAAGCCGACATCATAAGCCAGATTAGAGAACGCAGAGGCTTATCACCGACGCCGCCGAGACCAGAAGAATTCTACGAAGCAGAATAGCTTACCTACTCAAGCCCTAGCCCCTTTCCCTCCCATCTTTTGTCTTTTCTTAAGCCAGCAAAAAGTATAGTACCCTAATCAATGGATACTCAACCAGACACTTTCGAAAATTGCCTTATGTACTCTGGAAAATTATGCTAAAAAATAATTCAGTTAGAAAAGGCGGTATGTGTAGTCGAGTACAGGGCGGTATGCATGGAAAGTCGTGAGGTCATTTTTGGTCGAAGGGCGAAGATTCTTCCACAAAAGATAAGGGATGGTTTAACGTATTATCATTTGGTGCTGTTATGAAGAGAACAGCATTAGCACTAACACTCCTATTGGCACTGCTGTGTTCAGCGGTGACTATAACACGGTTAAGCCTCTTGGCAAAGGCAAATCCTATTCCTCCTCCCCCTGATTTGCAACATATCTATATTAGAAGTGACGGGGGCATTGAGCCCTCAACTGCACCTATTCAACGAAACGGCGAAATCTATACACTTACAAACAACATTAACAACTATACTATCGATGTGCAACGAGATAACATAATTCTTAATGGAGCAGGCTATGCGCTTGTTGGAAACAGGTCTAATGGAATAGTAGCTAGCGGAATATACCTTTCACATAGAAACAATGTAACTATTATGCAATTTAAAATTCATGTCTTTGAATACGGCATAATGAACGCTTATTGCGCAAATACAACCATCATTAGAAATGAAATAACAGACAACGCTAACGGTATAGAAGTGATGTTTTCCGATAGCACTTACATATTTGGAAACAACATAACAAGGGATGGAACTGGAATATATGTTGGCGAGTCTCCAAATACAGTTATTGACCGAAACAGCATAACGGATAATGGACGTGGCATCTACGTTGGCACGTCAAATAATAACATTGTTTTTGGTAACCTTGTTAGTGATAATGGCGATGGGCTTGTCTTAAACGGTGCATCCAATTGCAGTGTTTATAATAATACCTTTACGAAAAATGATAATGGCATACGTGTTGATGCAGCTAAAGAAAACAGAATTTTCAATAATGAAATTGCCGAAAACGTTGTTGGTGTGAGTCTTTGGGCTTATTGTAACGACAACATCTTCTATGGTAATAGCTTCTTGAATAATTCACAGCAGGTTAGCGACAATTGTTATAGATATTCTTCAAGCCAATATCCTGAATGGGCAGCGGCGCATCCTTCCTCAAAGAATTACTGGAATAGTAGCATAACTGGCAATTACTGGAGCGACTATGCGGGCACTAACAAGAATGCAGATGACGTAGGCGATATGCCGTATGTTATTGATGGCTTTAATACAGATTACCATCCGCTGACAAAACCAGCTAATTCAAACATAACTTTAGCATTGCCAGATTTTTTACTTAACGTGCTATCCCTAGCATCTTCACCTAACCCATCGACTACTGACACATCACCCAACCAACCTCCATCACCAGATTCTCAAGTAACCGAGCCTTTCCCAACAACATTAGTCGCAGCTTCCGTAGCCTCAGTAGCTGTTGTGGGCGCAGGTCTAATATTTTACTTAAGAAAACGCAAGCATTAAGCAGAAATGACAAACAGAGTGAAATAGAACTTAATTCCATTTACTTTTTTTAAGCAACTTCTAACCATGTTATCAATTAGTGACCCCTATAAAATCGGAAGAATCGGAAACTTCCGATGTTATTTATAAGGGGGTATAGTCTCGTAGGGCATATCAGCAAAAATTCTAAGCCCCTGAATGTTAACAGCGCCAGTTTAGGGAAAACTTTAATGTGCATCTGCCGTTAAGGATTTTTGATGAGTTATTATGATGATAGTTGGTATTTGCGGAAGCCCACGACAGCAAGCCACCGAGCACGTTTTGAAAGAAGCGTTGCGGATGCTTGCGGAGCAGGGTTTTGAAACGCGTTTCTTCACTGTCAGAGGAAAAAACATTGGATTCTGCACTCACTGCGACCACTGCTTAACGCATAAAGAATGCATCTTCAAAGACGACATGCAAGAAGTATACGCCTTGCTAAAAGAAGCCAAGGGAATAATTTTTGCTACGCCAGTCTACAACGGCGGCGTCAGCGCCCAAACCAAAGCAGTCATGGACAGATGCCGCGCAGTTGTAGCTGCGGACAAGAACTTTTTCAAGCATAAAGTCGGCATGGGTATCGCTTTGGGAGGCGACAGAATCGGCGGGCAGGAAGCGGCATTGCAGCAAATCTTAACCTTCTACATTCTAAACGGCATGATTCCGGTCAGCGGCGGATTCTTCGGCGCAAACCTAGGCGCCACTTTCTGGACGAAAGACACTTTGGAAGGCGTAAAGCAGGACGAGGAAGGGTTCAGAAGCCTAAAGAAAACAGTAAAAAAGTTCGCCGTGTTTCTAAAGAAATATGAGACGTAATAAAGGGAGAAAATGACCATGACCGCGGAACAGGTTAAAGTTAAGAAAAGAAAGGTAGCTTGGGGAATCACAGGAGCAGGCGACAAAATCGCCGACTTCATAGATGCCATGAAAGAAATCAAGAAAGAATACGAAAGCACGGTGGAGATTCAGGTTTTTCTGTCCAAAGCAGCAGACCTCGTCCTAAAATACTATACCCTTGAAACTGACTTGAAACAAAACTTCCAAAAGGTTTCAGTTGAGCTTAATTCCAACACGCCTTTCCTCGCCGCTTGGATGCAAATGCGCAAATACGACTTTCTGCTTATTGCTCCTGCCACGTCAAACACGGTTGCAAAAATCGCAAACAGCATAGGCGACACCTTACTCACGAACGCCGCCATAATGAGCTTGAAAGCGTTCGTGCCCGTTTACATTGCACCAACAGATTATAGAGAAGGCACAGTTTACACGAAGCTTCCGAGCGGCAAAGAAATGAAACTGAGAGTCAGAAAGGAAGAGGTGGAGCAAGTCAAGAAACTAGAACGCATGGAAGATGTGTTTGTGCTGGAAGGCCCGCAGAAAATTCGGGAAGTTTTCAAGAAATGGTTTGGGTAGGCGCAGCTTTAACTGATTCTTTGAGAACTATCGCGCTCTACACAGACTACACCTACTTATATAAAAGGGGGTAGCTCACCGCAGAGCAAGCCTATCCTAAAACAATGTTCAGTGCTTTAGTTGTTTTTTGATGGTTTCCTCGGCTGCTTTAACCGCGTCTTGCAGTTTTTCGGGTTGCGTTCCGCCGCCTTGAGCGAAGTTTGGTCTTCCGCCGCCTCCGCCGCCGATAATAGGCGAAACCGCTTGAACTATCTTCCCCGCGTTGACGCCTTTTTTCACCGCTATTCTCCCAGCCATGACTAGTACCCTAGCGTTTTTTCCATCCGTTCCGTAAAACAGTGTAACCGTTGCCTCGTTTCGCTTTATTATTTCGTTTGCCGTTTGCACCATGCGGTTAACGTCGATTTCTTCTTGGAAGTCGCGCTTCACAAGCGCTATCCCATCGATTTCTTGCGCTGACTCCAGCGTCTTTGACTGCTCAAATGTTGCGCTGTCTTTGGCGGCCAACTCTTTAATTAGCCTGCGTTTCTCCGCGTTGGCCTCTTTCAACTCTTTCATTAGTTTCTCAGCGGTTTTATCCAGCTTCTCCAACGGAGCACTCAACGTCTCCGAAACCTTCCATAACAGGCGCTCTTGCTGCTGCACCGCCTTCAACGCCTGAAGCCCAACCGCGTACCCAAGCCGCTCCACGCCGTCTTGAATGCGCTCCGTGTAGACGATTTTAAGAAAGCCTATCTCGCCAGTTCGCTTCAAATGAGTTCCCGCACAAGCTTCTACGTCCCAATCGCCCGTTTTCACCACGCGAATGTCTTTTCCTGGAACCGCACCGCCTTGATAAAGCCTAAAGCCATACCGCGATTCCGCTTCGTTCCGGGGCATCCACTCCGTGGTAACAGGCATGTTTGCCAAAATCGCCTGATTCGCAAGAGTTTCAATCTTGTGTATCTCTTCAGGCGTTAATCTGCGATAGTGCGAGATATCTAGCCTTGTGCTTTCTACGCCTTTCTGCGTGCCATGCTGCCACACGTGCTCGCCCAACACGCGCCTTGCAGCGCCATTAACCAAGTGCGTAGCCGTATGTGCCTTCATAAGAGCGTAGCGTTTGTCCCAATCAAGCATACCTTTGACAACAGCGCCTTCCTTGGGCGCAAATGAGCCTTTAATTTTGTGCACGATGACTCTGCCCACTTTCCGAACATCTATAACTTCAGCTTTTACATTGCCAAAGGTTAAGAAACCGTGGTCTGCAGGTTGTCCTCCGCCTTCAGGATAAAAGCACGTTCGATCCAAGACAACGTACTGGCTGTTTATTACTTTGAGGACTTTGGCGTTAAACTCCTTCATGTACGCGTCAGCATAGTACATTTGCTCAGTCGGCGGTAGCTTCGTCGCGGCTTCCAGCGTTGCTTCAGCTTTCGTTTCTTCCTCTTCAACAGGCTTGGTTGCCTGCGTGTGCCTATTAGCTATTAACGCGTAAAAGTTCTCTGGAATCTCCACTGTCACGCCTTCGTTCTCAGCCGCTTCCTTGACAATTTCGGGCGGAAGCCCATGCGAATCATACAATTCAGACAACGTAGCCTCGGGCAAGCGGCTGACGCGTTTCGCCTTAAGCTCATCCGCGATTCGCTTTACCAGTCCTTCGCCTCTCTTTATAGTGTCCTCGAATTTTTCTTCCTCTACCTTGAGCATTTCCATAATCTCATTCCGCATTGCTTTGATGTGCGGGTAATCATTCGACCAGAAATCAACCTGCATGTCTACTACATCGTAAAGCCTTTCAGACATGCCCAACATTTTTAACAGGCGGTAGACTCTGCGGAACAAGAGCCTCGCTAAATACCCTTCATGGATGTTTGAAGGCACGATGCCTTCCGAGAGAATGAAGCTTAGACACTTTGTGTGGTCTGCAACTGCGAACGCGTTTTCGATGGGTATAAGCACCTTGTCCAGTTCGTCTACGTCTATGCCGACAAGCTTGGCTACTTGCCGTCTCGCGTCCAGCCTGTTCGCGGTTTTGTCAATACTCACCAAACCAGAATGCTTCGCCACCGAAAACAGCAGATCATCGTCAATATTTAACCCTGCCATGGTGAAAATCTTGTCAAGCAGTTTCCCATAGACCGCGTGAAAACAGCTGGGCGCTCCTTGAGAGAGCCAAGCGAAGCGGTCTAAGCCGTAACCCGTGTCCACCGTGCGTATGGGCAGTTTGATGAACTCGCCGTTCACAACTTTGTACTGCATAAAAACGAGTGTGGCAACCTCCAAACCGCCGACGATGCATTCCAAGTCTGGGCCAGCGTTTCCTCCGCCAACCCAAACGTCCTCCTTGTACGTGACTTCATCCGACTTCACGCCTAACAGGTCGGTGACGAACTCGTGATGGTAACGCACGGTCTGGTCTTTCCAGTACACTTCCTTGTCAGGATAGTTGAAGGCGTGGTGTCCACCCATTTCGAAAATGGTGAGGTGTCTGCCGAAAGTTGGTCCCGTGTTCGCTATATCCACAAGGCGGATGCATGGCTGAGCTATCACAAGCGGGTTGGCTGGTGGTGGCGCGATGCCGTCGGTGACGTAGGGTTGGAAGTCGATTATGCTTGCGTGGGTGAGGTAGATGTCGCTTCTCCATCTGGCTACGACTGGGTAAGGCTTAACGCGTGCGTGACCGTGCTTTTCGAAAAACGAGAGAAAGGCTTCGCGCATTTCTGGAAGACTGTAGCATTTTCGCGTTGGCGGGTTTTTCAGGAAAGTGTAGCACGTGCATCCGTCTGAAGTGGATTCTCCACAATTTTCCTGTTCCGCGTTCTGGGTCCAAAAGTATTCTCCGCAAGTGGGACAGCGTTTCCTCGTGAAACCCTGTTCCTTAAAGAAGGGAAGCGCATATTCTTCCGCTGGAAATCGCTTCAAACTTTTCAGGCACTCCGTGGCAATTGTGGCTTATCCTATCGTTTAGAGGGTTACGAGGTTCACGGATTTAAATAATTTCGCTATCTGCTTCTGCTGAGCTATCTTGTGGTGACGTTGTGTTCTCTGATGCTCGGAAAAGACTATAGCCCCCTTATATAAACTATAAATAGTTCCGAAGAGCCCCCCTCTATAGGTTTCTGCATACATCTGCTATTAGGATCCAAATATGCTGTTTGTCAAGAAATCTTGACTAACGCAAAAGCGTGTTTGGTCAAGGAATCTTGACAAAAACACTTTAATCACAGGAACACCCTAGTGTAACATCAGGGATACGCATGAGAAAAACCGTCGCTCTGCTGCTTATCCTCTTCTTCTTGACAGCGTCATGCGTAATGGTGGCTAAGCCCGCGTTCTCCTCAACTGACACAGCCGAAGACACATGGACAAAGAAAGCGTCGATGCAGCAGGCGAGAGCTGGCTTAGGCGTTGCTGTTGTGAATGGCAAAATCTACGCTATCGGAGGCTCCACTGCAAGCGGAATGTATCCGCCTGATATTTTCGCTGGCGGCTTTGTAGGGACAAACGAGGAGTACGACCCAGAAACGGACACGTGGACCACTAAAGCATCTATGCCGACTCCAAGAGCTCATTTCGCCATAGCCGCTTACCAGAACAAGATTTACTGCATAGGAGGAGCCGTCGGTTTTAGCGTTGATGAAAGAACTGGTTTTTATAAATATGTTCAGTCTGGAGTTAACGAAGTGTATGATACAGTTACGAATACGTGGGAAACCAGAGCGCCCCTGCCATACGTCGCAATGGAATGCCAAGCCCACGTGGTAAACGGAAAAATCTACGTAATGGACTGGGCTTACGCGTACTTTTATGACCCAGAGAATGATTCATGGGCCACCAAAGCTCGCATGCCTCCGCCATACCCAGACTGGGACTCTTCACTTGTATCGGCTGTTGTAGACAACAAGATAGTTGTTACCTTTGATTTTTCAACTTTTAATTCTTCAACAGGATTTGAATCATACGAGCAGAAAATCTTGATTTATGACACGGAAACTGACAGCTGGAGCGGAGGCAAATCTGGACCGACTGTTGTCAAAGGCGGTGCGGCTGGAGCCACAGCTGGCGTGAACGCTCCTCAAAAGGTTTATGTTTTAGGCTTAGAGTACGGGCAGTTTCCTGTTGTTCCCGCTACTAATCAGGTTTACGATCTTATGGCTGACGCTTGGGAGACAGCTACTGCCATGCCTAAACTTCGCAGGAATTTTGGCGTCGCAGTTGTAGATGATGTTTTATACGCGATTGGAGGCTACTTTTCCACGTCACGATATGGTGCTGTAACGCCAGTCGCGGTGAATGAGCAGTACACCCCTATTGGGTATGGTGTTCCGCCGGAGATCAAGGTTGTTTCGCCAGCAAGCCAGACGTATAATGAGTCCAGTGTTTCCCTGGTTTTCACCGTGAATAAGCCAGTTAGCTGGATGGGCTATAGCCTTGACGGGCAAGACAACGTAACCGTCACTGGCAACGCCACTTTAAGCGGGTTAACCAACGGCGTGCACAACCTAACACTCTACGCGAAAGACACGTTTGAAAACACTGGTGCCTCTGAAACAGTCAGCTTCAGCGTTGAAGTTCCGTTCCCAGCAACACTGGTCGTAGCTCCCGTAGCGACAGTGGCTGTGGTCGGCGCAGTCTTAGCAATCTACTTCAAAAAACGCAAACACTAAGCTGGAACCGTCCTTCTGCTAATTTCTCGGATTCTCCTAAATAATTTGCTAGGAAATAACTCAACAGAGTTTCGCTACCCTAGCTTGAAGCCGAGGAAAAAGCCCACGGCAAAGCTTCCGATAAACGGAAGAAGCGCAATCAACCCAACAAGCCACGAAGCCGCTTCTCCAGCCCCGCCGAGCCAGCCGCCCACCGCGCTCCACAACGCGCCAAAGTTAATGTTTATTATGTTGCTTGCTCCGAGATAGAGCAGCGCAATGATGAAAATGCCTAACACGATAATGAAGAGTTTGGCAATTTTTTTGAGGGCAAAACCAACCACGAAGCCGCCGACCGCGCCAAGCCCAAGCTGATAAACAATAGGGGTTATTATCTCACTCACAAGTTTCCACCGTCGGATTGCTATAGCGTATATACTTTAAATGCGTTTCCTATATACCGTTGAACAAAAGTGCACATCAAAAGACTTTGCCTACGGAGAATGCCAGTTTTCAATCATGCCTTCTGCTTCTGCATGGTGCTTTTCCAAGCCGTAACGGCTCAGCGGCTTAGTTAAGTGCCTCTGCGACCTAGTTGAAGTCACGTATAGCCCAGCTTTCAGCCTTCTTTCCGTCGCGGTCTGCACTTTTTCGGCATCATTGAACCTTGCCCCGCACTTCTCGCATCGAAAGCCTTTGTCTTTACCCATGGATTTCAACCGCTTGCCGCATTTTGGGCACACTGGATTTTGAAGAAAGAGCTTTGGAGCAAGCGCCAGAATGTTGATTTTTTCAAGATTTATCGTCAAACGCTTGCCTATAGGCTGCTTACGCACGGCACCATGCGCTTCTATGGTGTCGCCTATGATAAGGTCTCTCGCCACTTTGCGAAGAGCGCCTGTTGGTTCGTAAGCGGCGCAGTCAACTTCTCCAGTCTCATCATTAATGGAAAAAATCACATGCCGCAAAGGAATCAGCCGAGGATTTCGTGACACAGCACCCTGTACAATAACCGAGTTATACGGTTCTATCTGGTTCAAAGCAGCCACTCGCCTAAGGTGCGCGTCTGTGCCCTGATTCGTGCGAAAAATCACCCATCTTTCCACTGGTTCCAGCGGCTTAACAATTCTGAACGCTTTTTTAACGATTTCTGGCGTTTCGCCTCTGATGCCGAAGAGGATGGGGTCTGGTCCTCGCGGCGTAATTACAACTCTACCCTTTTCTAAATCCACGTTGTTGAACGTGTACGGCTGCGTTAACTTGTCCATTTCAAAAATCGAAGCTGTATCCACTTTTCTCTTTAAGCCGCAATTTTCCGCGATGCGATATGCGATTAACTCGTAGGTGTGATCGGCTTCGAGGTTTTCGCCAACTGCTGCCAACGCGCCAATAATGCCTCTGCAAGTGTTAAAGCCCAATGCTTCTCCTTCAAACTTCTTGATAAGCCTCATGGCTTCCTTCAAAGTTGCAATACCAGTTATGGTGTTTTTCGCGAAAGCCTTGAGCTCTTCCGGAATTTCCGCTTTAGTAATGAAAACTACTCCTGGGTCTGTGCCCCTAAACGCTAGGTCAGAATGCTCTTCCACCAAGCTTATTGCGGCTTCTTTTATTTGATCTTCAAGCCCCGCGTCGTACTTGATTCTGAGGCATAAGGCGCCGTTGCCTCTTGTCTTCCACGGCACGTTAGGGTTAAGCCTAACCAGGTTTGGATAGTCCAGAAACTTGACGTTTAACTTTTCGAGTTTTTCCACAAGAAGAGCACTGATGTAGGTTGTGCAGCCCTTTCTTGTTGAATCAGTGTCGTCCAGTCCTATATGCATTATCTGTTGTTTCATCAACCGCAATTTTTCTCCGGCTGGTTAGAGATTGAGTTGAGCAAGGTAAAAAATATTATTGGAAGAACTAGTCGTTTTGCGACATTGAAGTTTAGAAATCCAGTTTTGGCGAAGTGTAGATTCTGGTTTTTGGATTTTTTACAAAAAAAGTAAACTTGAAGGCTAAGCTATCAACTCTTTGGAATAATGTTTTCTGGCATGTGTAACTAATTCTCTTCCGTTTTGAAAATTGGTGCCG
>Ga0315551_10003373_pt1 | contig 11391 bp, 8 predicted proteins | sample SalMarSW160290MG_FD_203678 | JGI IMG/M metagenome (GOLD analysis project Ga0315551, IMG submission 203678) | Salt marsh sediment microbial communities from the Plum Island Ecosystem LTER, Massachusetts, United States - Salt Marsh Sediment SW1602-90 ... | reverse complement strand
CCCCAGCACAGGGCTGGGAGCAAAAATAATATTAAAAATCAAAATGCAAAGTGCAAAAATACAAACAAAAAATTAAATTTTCGAAGGACAACCCCCAAGCAGGCTTGGGGGCTAAACAAAAGGATGGGAAACCGCCCCAGCACAGGGGTGGGGGCAAAAATAATATTAAAAATCAAAGTGCAAAGTGCAAAGATACAAAACAAAAATTAAATTTTCGAAGGACAACCCCCAAGCAGGCTTGGGGGCTAAACAAAAGGACGGGAAGATGATTGCCCATCTATGGACTACGATTTTCGCTTTTTTGTTAGCTATCCTGGTTCAGAGCAGAGCGGATAATCCGGGCCCGCAGGGCATCCCTGTGGGTCGCATCCAGCGCTTTACCATAATTTAACTGCAGATGGGCCGGCAAAGTCAGCATAAACAGCCGATTTATAGTCTCAATGGTAAGCTCCTGATGTTTACTTGTGCTGCCGCCCTTCTTGCTGAACGTGCTCAGCGTATCAATCGCAGGAGTCGACGCACCCATATACTCTCTCATATTCAGGCCCATTCTTAAATGGCTCAGCAAGAATAGGGCTTCCTGCGAACTTATCAAGTGGGCGTTCCTCAACAACGCCACCGCACGAGAAATCTTATCATCAAGGAGGTCACTCTGTTTGGAGAGCAATTGATTTCTTGCGGCGTTCTCATAATCGACGATTTCCGGAATAATGGTGTTCTCAAACTGTGTAATGACATCCGACTCTGAGATGCCAAGTGTTATCTGATTTGAAATCTGATAGAAATCACCTGCTGCCTCTGTGCCCTCACCAAAAAGCCCCCTTACGGCGAGGTTCATATCCCTTGCTGCATTGAAGAACTTTTCAATTTGTCCGGTCATCTTCAAGGCCGGCAGATGCAGCATAACCGAAACCCGAATAGCCGTGCCCAGATTCGTGGGGCAGGCCGTCAGGTATCCATAGCGAGCACTGAAGGCATAGCTGACTTTGCGCTCGATCATATCGTCGATGTGATTTATCTGCTCGGCACATTTAGAAAGCTGCAATCCACCCCTCAAAACCTGAATTCGCAAATGGTCCTCCTCGTTAATCATAGCCGTGAAAAATTCGCGCTGAGCGATAACAGCTCCCCGCGGGCCTTTCCCGAAGGCATGGTGCCGACTGATAAGATGCCTTTCCACGAGGAAGTGTCTGTTGAGAACAGGCTCCTTATCCACACTGATATAAAAGACTTTATCACCAAGGTCCAGCGACATCAAAACATCTTTGAGCTTCTGAAGCAGCTCAGCCTTTTCGTCAACTGAGCAGCAGCTCAAGAATTTGTAACCGGCCAGATTTCTAGCCAGGCGAATCCGTGATGATATAACAATATCCGACAACGGTCCGGAGCCGCTAAACCATTCATTTATGCCACTGCTTATATCAGTCAGCTTCATATTTTCGTATTGCGTCGTGCGTATTGCGTATTGCGTATTTTTGGCTCATGTTTCAAACTTTTTTATTTTGTCTCTCAACTTCGCGGCCAGCTCGTAATCCTCGCTTCGGACGGCCTCTTGCAGCTTTTGGTGCAGCGTAATAATCTTTGCCTGCTTTTTTATGCCGGCTGAGGCTTTAGAAGGTACTTTGCCACAGTGAGCAGTGTTTCCGTTGTGAGCTTTTTTTATAATCTGTAGAAGAGATTTCTCAAAAACCTCATAATCATAAGGACAACCCAAAACGGCCTCTTTACGGAATTTATCCAATGTAAAACCGCAGTGCGGGCAGGAAGTCTTGGAGTCCTTCTCCGAAGAGCCAAACAGTTCCTCGTCTGTCGGCTGTACGGCAAGCAGACTGCTGAGCAGCTCATTTAAAGGAATCTGGCTCTTTACAGCAATTCCCTGCTCCTGCGCGCAAAGCTCACAAATATGCATCTCGGCCCGCACGCCATCAGTAATCTCGGTCAGGTGAATAGTCGCATCATTTTTGTTACAAATTTGACACCGCATATTCTCGATACTCGTTTCTCGATACTCGATGCTCGTCGAGTATCCAATATCAGATATAGGACAACCTGGTTACACAGATATCATACCAAAACTCTACCGGCCCCACAAGTTCCATCTCATCTTTGAAAATATCGTCAAATTTAGCAAGGCCCTGTAGAGCGAATTTTCCGGCACAGTCAATTTATCAGGCTGGAAGAAGTATTTTTTTGTATCCGCCGGCCTAAGTTTTTCCGTCGAATTTTACGGAACAGCCTGGTTCCTCTGCAACCCTGACAGCTTGAAGTTTGACACCGTCCGGTAGTTGGGGCTGAAGCTTTTCATATATGTATTTTGCCATATTTTCCGCCGTTGAGTCAGTCGTCCGAAAGTAATCGATACTGTCCAAAGTCACATTATCAAACTCTGCCACGATATTATCAAGCATCCTCTTTAGTCGGTGAAAGTCCATAACCATCCCCAAACTGCTTAACTTTTCGCTGCCGACATCAGTAATAATTGACCAGTTATGAGAATGCAACTGCTCTTTCGAGCCATCCTTTAAGGTCAACCGGTGCGATGCCCAAAAGTTCGTTTCCACGCTAACCGTGAACATTCCAGCCCTCATCCATCGACTCATAATCCTCAAGCAGGCTCGACATATCAGCTCAAGCACCCCTTTTATTTTTTTTAATGCGCTGTTTCAAACGTTTACGGACGTTTTCCGGAATCAGGTTTGAAAGGTCACCGCCCAGTGTGGCAATCTCTCGAATCAGCGTTGAACTTGTAAATCCGTACTGCTCGCTTGTCATAACAAAGACGGTTTCTATTCCTGCCACGGCTCTATTTGTCATAGCAAGCTGAAACTCATACTGAACGTCCGTAAGACTTCTCAGTCCCCGTAAAATAACATCTGCCTTTTTCTTTGCAGCATATTCAACGGTAAGCCCGTTGAAACTCTCTACCAGAACGCCCGGCATATCCGCTACCAATTCAGCTATCATCTCCACCCGCTCTTTAGGAGTAAAGAGCTGGTTTTTGACCGGACTTTGTCCGACTGCGACTATCAACTCGTCAAAAAGTTTCATTCCTCGACTGATAACGTCCAAATGCCCGTTTGTAATCGGGTCAAAGGAGCCGGGGAAAACCGCTCTTACAAACTTTCTATCCATCAACATTCCTTTGATAATTGATTATTGATGCGTGATTACTGATTACCCGTAACATGTTAAATTACCAATGATTAATAATCAATTACTTTTTCAGCCACCGGTCCAGCCAGCCGACCACGGTTTCGTGCCAAAGGATGGAATTTGCCGGCTTGAGTACCCAGTGGTTTTCATCGGGGAAATAGAGCAATTTACCGGGGATACCAAGGCGCTGCAGGGCGTTGAACGCGGCCAGGCCCTGGGTATCGGCAACCCGGAAATCCATCGCTCCGTGAATGACCAGCATCGGTGTTTTCCAGTTCTTAACGTAGTTGACGGGATTATGCTTCTTATAATGTTCAGGATTTTCCCAAGGAGTACCGAGATGGTCCCACTCCGGGAACCAGAGCTCTTCTGTGTCGAAGTAGGCCATCCGCTCATCAAGATTGCCATCGTGATTAACCATACATCGGAACCTGTCCGGCCAGTTGCCTGCTATCCAGTTAATCATATAACCGCCGAAGGAAGCACCCAAGGCTCCTACTCTATCGCCGTCCATCCACGGATAGCGTTTTAAGGCGGCGGCCAAGCCTTTCTTTAGGTCCTCCAGCGGCTTGCCGCCCCAGTCGCCCCGGATGGAATCGGTAAAGGCCTGCCCATATCCAGTGGAACCGTGAAAATCCACCATAACTGCGGCGTAGCCCGCCCCTGCGTAGGCCTGCGGATTCCAACGGTAATGAAAAACGTTTTCGAAAGAGCCCTGGGGACCGCCGTGAATCAGAAAAGCTACCGGGTACTTCTTACGTGGATTAAAATCCACCGGTTTGACCACGTAACAATAAATCGTTTCGTTGTTCCAGCCTCTGAAAAAGAACTGCTCGTATTGTCCTATCCGGGCGGCGGCGATTTTCTCCAAGTTGATATTGGTGATTTGGCGTATATTGCTGCCGTCAGGATTAACCGAATACAGTTCCACGGGACTGCGCAGAGAACTGAGGCCATAAATAATCTTTCTGCCTGCTACGCCAGACGAACTCACATTACCGTCTTTAACGACAGTACGCACTTTAGCCGTTTTCACATCGATAGCGAACAGGGATTTTTGGCCTATATTAGCTGCCGTCGCATAAATCGTTTTGCCGTCCGCCGACCAACAGAGCGATGAGGGGCTGCTATCCCAATTTTCTGTCACAATCCTTTTTTTGCCCTCAGGCCAAGACATCAAGACAATTCGAAAGCGGTCGGACTCGTAACCTGGCCTTGCCATTGCCAAGTAAGCGAGGGTCTTTCCGTCGGGTGAGAAAACCGGGAAGCTATCCCAAGCTTTGTTTTTTTCAGTCAGGCATTTCGGTGGTTTGGATTTGTCAACAGGTACCCAATAAAGGTCAAAGTCTGTCGACCACGGTTCCTGCCGGCCCACATCGCGTGCGGTAAAAATAAGGCCTTTGCCCTCCGGTGTAAACGTGATTTCCTCAGGGCCGCCGAATGGTTTGGAAGGTGTGTCGGCATCCATACCCTTTGTTCCCGTAAGACCTTGGCCCATCACGTCCACGGCCTGACCTCCCGCTGTGGGCATTACAAACAGATGTGAGCGCCGACCATCTTTCCATGTATCCCAGTGGCGGACAAAGATTCGTTCGTAAATCCGTCCGCTCGATTTTTTTGCCTCGATTTCGTCGAGTCTATCCTTTGTCTCGGAAGCTGTGTTGCAGTCGTGGAAGACTTCCATAGTAAAAGCAATGTGGCGGCCATCAGGTGAGAGGAGAAGATTTGCAACGTCAAGCGGCTCATCCGTAACCTGCTCGGCCTCTCCACCGTCAACGCGAATGCGCCAAATCTGCGAAGACCCGGAGCGTGTGGATATAAAGCAAACCGACTGGCTGTCGGGTGTCCAGCGTGGATTAAAGTCCTTTGCCGGATGAGAGGTCAGGCGGCGAAGTCCTGTTCCTTCCACAGCGACCAGCCAGAGGTCGGTCCGGCCGACGTTTGCTTCGAGGTCAGTTTTTCGCCGCACAAAAACAATCCGCTTTCCATCCGGCGAAACCTGCGGTTCGGAGATACGGTCCATTTCCAGCATATCGTGAACGGAAAACGGGTGAGTCCGGCCAGCAGGGTCTGAGGCACAAACTGCGACAGTTATGTGAAGAATGAAGAACAACAAACAAATCAAACGCATAATTTCCTCCTTTTTCAGTCAAAGACAGATGGTTTGTTTACCAGTGTTATGGGATACACAGTTTTTCTGTTTGGCCCCCACCCTTCTGGCAGCATTTTAGTTAGTCCTGGCTTCCTCCTTCACGAGTGTAATTGGGATATCAAGCCAGAAGGTTGAGCCTTTTTCAAGCTCGCTTTCCAGTCCGATACTTCCGGCCAGCATAGCAGCTAATTCCCTACTAATGGCAAGGCCCAGACCGGTGCCGGTCGATTCGCGAGTTATCGAGCCGTCAGACTGCCGGAATTTTTCAAATATCTTTTTCCTGTCAGATTCAGCGATACCACAACCCGTATCGGTTACGGCGATTCGGACAGTGTTTTCATCCGTCAGAAGAAACACTCGAATTTCAATCTTTCCCCGCGGCGGTGTGAACTTTATGGCGTTACTTAGGAAATTATACAGTATCTGCTGGACTTTACCGGCATCCGTCATCAAAAGCGGAATATTATCATCTGTCAGGAGCTTGACCTTGATTTTCTTATTCTTAGTAATCAGGGAAAAAGATGCTATCAGGGCCTTGCACAACTGAGGTATATAGACTTCTTCAATGTGCAGCTCCATTTTCCCGGCTTCGGTCTTTGCCAGGTCAAGCAGGTCGTTAATCATATTCAAGAGCCTGTTTCCTCCCGTTATGATATTCTCGGCGTATCTTTGGGCCTTGTCCTTTTTCAGAAGATGCGGCTTTTCGCGCAGCACCTGGGCAAATCCCAGTATCGCATTCAAGGGCGTCCTAAACTCGTGTGAGATGTTGGCTAAAAATTCGCTTTTTATTTTGTTTGCCTTGAACAGCTCGATATTTCTCTCCGACAGCTCGGCAATTTTTGCATCGAGCTTTTTGTTTGCCTGTCTCAGTTTCTCCTGTGCGGCCTGCAGACTATCGAGCATATTGTTAAAGGCATCGGCGAGCTTTTCATATTCGTCGCCTGTTTTTATCGAGCTTCTTATATCAAGATTTCCCTCAGTAACGTTACTTGCCAGTGCCCTAAGCTGTCGAATCGGCCGAAGTATTACCCGCTGTGTAATCATATAAAATGCAACGATAGCACCCGCTCCAGCGATCAGGCCGGCAACGATTATGGAGACCCAATTTAACAGAATCGCATTACTGATTTCGGGGGCGGGCCTCTGAATAACCACCGCAGCCACCCTCTCATTTAGCGAAAATGCAGATGCAGAACCCTGCGGCTTATGACAGCTTATACACTTATCGTTTGCCCTGAAAACCCGCACATAGTTGCTGTGGAGAACTCCGGCCTTGTATGCAAAAAAGATTTTGTCGTCTCCGGTCTCATCAGATTTTAGAGCTTCAACCATCTGCCTCTGTTCTTCGGTCAACTTCGACAGAGAGCTTTGGCCCTCTTGTGTGAAACGAATCAATCGTATCTCCGGTTCATTTACATCCAGCACAACTCCGGTATTAGCCAGGGGTGGAAGTGTTGTTTCGTCAGTTTTTTTAAAACGAAAGTGCTGCCGCAGCAGGAACTCGACTTTTGCCCTACCGGCATCCAGGGAGGCATTCTTTGTCAGCTGCCCCATCCAGATATAAGGCCAAAGAAGCGCAAGGATTAAGACAAAGACCACTGCCGCTCCAAATGCTATCCTGCACTTTTTGGCCAATGAAAGCGGAAATAATCTAAGGCGCTTTAAGCACTTGAGCCAAATAATCTTTAATCTAATCCGCATAAATATACAAGGGTGTGCCCCGCACACCAATTCTGCCAAAATACGAAACACAAAATCCGAAATGCGAAACAATATGGTAACATAGGCTTCTAATACCAATCCACGTTAAAAATTACCGAAAGAATTGCACATAATATCGAATAAGAGAAACCGGATTCCCGCTTTCGCGAGAATGACAAACCCGACAATGGCAATTAATAAGTAAAATTGGTATAACAGGCGTATCGAATTTCAAAATACGGATTTTCAAAACATTACTTATTTCTCATCTTCATCGTTTTTCTGTTCGATTGCGTGCAGGTGTTTCTGCGTTCGCAGGTTCAGCTCCTCGAGCTGTTTAGGGTCCACCTCACTTGGTGCATCAGTTAAGAGGCACTGGCCCCGCTGGGTCTTGGGGAAGGCGATGACATCTCTAATATTATCTGTGCCGGTCAGCAACATAATGAGCCTGTCAAGTCCGATTGCAATTCCACCGTGCGGCGGAGCACCGTATTCGAGGGCCTTTAGGAAGAATCCGAACTGCTGCTGTGCCTGCTTCCTTGATATATTGAGCAAATCAAAAACTGTCTGCTGCACTTTTGGGTCGTGGATACGAATGCTGCCGCCGCCAATCTCAGAACCGTTAACGACAATATCATAAGCCTGGGAACGGATGCCAGCCGGGTCGGTTTCGAGCTTGTCCAGTTCCTCCGGGACAGGAGCGGTGAACGGATGGTGCAGCGAGTCGTACCGCTTTTCATCTTCATTCCATTCAAACAACGGAAAGTCAACGACCCATACAAACTCAAAGCTTTTTTCATCATAGAGGTTCAGGTCTTTGGCCAGTCTGCACCGCAGCGGCGCCAAGGCTTTGTTGGTAACTTTTTCACTATCAGCAACGAATAAAAGCATGTCTCCTTCTTTGGCCTTGAATCGTTTGGCTATCTTTTGCTGGAGTTCGGGATTGAAGAACTTGGACAGACCACCAACAAAGGAAAGTTTGCCGGCCTCTTTCTTGAGTTTTGCCCAGACAAGGCCCTTTGCCCCATAGTCAGCCACAAAGCCAGTGAGGGTCTTTTCGATATCGCTTCTGGAATACTTTTCACCGGGCGCAGAAAGACCTTTTACGACTCCGCCTTTTTCAACGGCCGATGTAAAAACGTTGAACGAGCTCTGTTTTGCGATATCGGATATATCTTTTAGCTTCATATCGAATCGTAAATCCGGCCGGTCGGTGCCGTAATCTTCCATCGCCTCTTTGTAAGAGAGCCGCCGCATCGGTGCTTTTACATCTACGCCCAGTATCTGCTTCCAAATCTTCGCGATAAGATTTTCATGGACACCGATGACATCGTTGCTATCGACGAAACTCATTTCGACGTCGATTTGTGTAAATTCAGCCTGTCTGTCAGCCCGCGGGTCCTCATCACGGAAACAGCGAACTATCTGAAAGTATTTATCAACTCCACCTATCATAAGAACCTGCTTAAAAAGCTGCGGCGACTGCGGCAGGGCATAGAAACAATCCTTGTGCAGCCTGCTTGGCACGAGAAAGTCTCTTGCACCCTCCGGTGTACTCTTTGCTAAAAACGGTGTTTCAATCTCCACAAATCCCAACCTGTCGAAATAGTCGCGTGTAATTTTGGCAACACGATGTCGAATCCTGATTATCTCCTGCATCCTCGGCCGGCGCAGGTCAATATACCGATTGGTGAGGCGCAGCTCCTCGCTTGTTTTTTCAGCACTGTCGATTTCAAACGGCGGTGTTTTGGAAATATTGAGAATCTCCAACCGCTCAACGGCCAATTCGATTTGTCCTGTCGGCAGCTTCGGATTCTCCATTCCCTCGCTTCTGGGCCGAATCAGTCCCTTGGCGGCAATTACCCATTCGCAGCGGATTGTCTTTGCCAGTTTGTGGACCTGGGGATGAGTCACAGGATTAAAGACCAACTGTGTCAAGCCGAATTTGTCGCGCAGGTCGATAAAAACCAGATTTCCGTGGTCGCGATAGGAATGTGCCCATCCCGCCAATGTTACCTTTTTTCCGGCATCATCCAGCCGAAGCTGGCCGCAAGTATGTGTTCTTTTGAGCATCGCAATAATCTCTTTCTAAACTGGTATTTCTTGAATCGTATCTTGTAGACCAGACGAAAACAACCACTAACAGCTACTTAGTTCCTGTTGCGGAAAACCGAAACTGGAAATGTCACCCCTGCGAAAGCAGGGGTCTACGGCGGAAAAACTGGATTCCTGCTTTCGCAGGAATGACAAACGCCGTTTCCGCAACAGTAACTATTTACTAAGGATAGTCAAATAAAACGGTTTCGTCAACAATGGGTTTTGGAATTTGGGCGATTGAGCAGTGTATAAGACGGCGCTCCAGCTATGAATATTAATTGGAAACCCGATGATTATTACGTTTACTTGCGGGTTTCATTCTTTCGAATCGTTTGCGGAACAGAAAGAACAAGCCAGGCCCAAAAGCCAGCGCCATAACCACCAGACCCGCTGCTATACCAAGCCAAGTGATCCCCGGTGCAGAGCAATCTCCTCTTCTCCTTACAATAATGTGGCTTGGCACCGCTATAAGCAGCTCAAGAATACTGCCGCGGAGCAGCCAGGTCGTCAGGCGCTGAGTCAATGCCCCTGGCTCAGTATTGCGGTAAAAACGATAGAATAATATTGACCAGACGAGCCAGCTAACAGCAAAGAATGCCAGACTTGCCCAGGTATATACTGCCCCATCACAATCATCGCCCCAAATCGCCACTAAAATCGACCATAATACGCCCAGAACCAGGATGGAAAATAATAGTGCCGCCGTTACTACGGGTACCCAAATCAGCCGCTGTGGCTTCGGTGCCTCTGCCGCTGTCCTTACTGGAAACAACAGCATCAATGCCTGTATTACCGTTATAATCCCGCAAAGCAGCCAAAACTGCCAGGCCGTGTAAGCTTCGAGAATTTCCGAAACATCGGCCGAGTTGTAAAAAGCTACGCACGTAACCAAAGGTATAAAGACAATCACCACCAGGCATATATAAAGCAGCACCGTAACAAATGCCCATTTTGTCATTTTAACACCTCTCAGATTTAAGGTTTCTCAAACCGATTACCGGGCCGCGTGATAGAACCGAATATCGGCATCTTCCCCTCATGCGGCTTTCTCATATCCTTTTTTTAAGCACAGCTATATTGCTTATATAAGTATCGGCAATTCGTCGTTTATTTACCCACAATAAAAGGTGAACTCATGTTGGCTGCATGATATGTCAGACAATGTTACACGGTGGTGTTTATTTTAGCATATTTCGCAGGTAGACGTGCTCATCACCATTCCAAGGCTTGGAACATATATCGATATCGCCGTCACCGTCAACATCGGCTGCCTTTGCTTCGTGGCAGCGTTTGCCGGTGAGAATCAAGTGTTGTTTGAAGTTTTTGCCTTTGCCATCGAGATTCTCCCAGATAAACCATTTATGGGGCGGCTTACTGGTTAATGGGCCACCACCTGAAAAAACGTCAAAGTCACCATCGTTATCAAAGTCGGCCACAGCGAGTGAATGGTAATCCTGGCCGGTTTTGTCCGCAATGAGGTGCCTTATCCATACTCGTCCTTTACCGTCCTTGTTCTCATGCCAGGCGACGCGGCCGCTGACACAATCTCCTTCGGCCTGAACGACATCGTTGTCTCCATCTTTATCGAGGTCAACTATCCAAGTTTTCGTCATCAGAGGAAACCTGGCCTTTGGCTGTCCGAAGTCGATATTTTTGTGCTTGGCCCATTTTGTTCCTTTTCCATCGAGATTCTCGAACCAGACATTTGAGCGAACTACATCTATGTCAGCATCGCCATCGATGTCGGCTGCACCCTTCGGGTCGATTCCGCCGTGTACCGGCTCGCCTATTCTATGTTCGAGCCAATCTTTGGTTGGGTCGGTCGGGATTTTATACCAGAACAGGCCGCTTCTGTCGCTCATAGCAAGTATATCAAGCTTTCCGTCTCCGTCGATGTCCGCAGAGACAATATCGTGGGACCTTTCTATAACTGCGTTGGGGTATTTGATAAATTTCTGTTCTTGCGGCTTGCCTGTGTTTCTGTACCAGGCTCCGGAGACCTGGTCGACCCAGCCATCGCCATCGACATCAAAAGCAGTTCCGCCTACTTCCGTAGTGACTTTTTGGCCGAGCAGGTGCCTGACCCAGTTATCCGGGCCTTTATACTCGAACCACCAGATATTACCGCCATTGCATCCGGCAATCCAGTCCAAGTCGCCGTCCTTATCAACATCCACTAAGGAGGTTTGTCCCATCTGTCTGCCGACTTTGTCGATAAGATGATATTCAAACTCAGGGAATTCGGCATAAACCAATGAGCACAACATGAACGTTGTCACAACAACATT
>Ga0315551_10003369_pt1 | contig 11399 bp, 8 predicted proteins | sample SalMarSW160290MG_FD_203678 | JGI IMG/M metagenome (GOLD analysis project Ga0315551, IMG submission 203678) | Salt marsh sediment microbial communities from the Plum Island Ecosystem LTER, Massachusetts, United States - Salt Marsh Sediment SW1602-90 ... | reverse complement strand
TGAATTCAATTCCATGTTTCCTTACATTTTTGCCAATATATTCGAGCCTGTCGCGTATATCCATCACGATCTTCCTTGGTGATAACTTTTTACCGGTAATGTTAGCCGGACAACTCGAAGTACACCTGCCGCATTCGGTGCAGGTATATGCTTCCATCAGGACTTTCCATGAGAAGTCCCTGCAATCCTTGGAACCAAACTGTCCAATATCTTCATCTCCCCCATCTACATTATTTTCAATATACCCTGAAAGCATCATTTTTACTTCCTTTGTAATTGAAGGCATATGAGCCATCTTCCCCTGCGGATCAAGCCTGGAATAATAGACATTCGGAAATGAGAGAAAAACATGAAAGTGTTTTGAATATGGAATATAATTGAGGAATGTCAGCACACCAATAATGTGAAACCACCAGCAAAATCTCTCCATGAAAACAAGTGTTCCATTTGAGAATCCTGAAAACAATGGCTGTATTAATCCGCTGAGAAGAAAAGAACCAACATTTGCATAATGGGTACTATGACGCATCTGAAGAATCCCATCGCTTGCGTTCATGACAAGAATTGCGCTCATAAGGAAAAGTTCTGTGACAAGGATTATATTGGCATCCGTACGAGGCCATAATTTCATCTCACTGCTCCAGAACCTCCTGACCCTGATAATATTCCTCCTTGAAAGGAATACAATGCATCCGATTATAACTGCAATTCCAAAGATTTCAAAAGAGGATATTAATACCGGATATAAACCTCCTGTAAAAGAAAAAAACCTGTGTGTCCCGAATATCCCGTCAATAAGGATCTCAAGCATTTCGATATTCACTATGATAAATCCTACATATACGAAAATATGCATAATTGCAGCTACGGGACGTGTTACCATTTTTGATTGGCCGATAGCAACTTTCGCCATTAACTTCCATCTTCGAAGCTTATTGTCATTAATTTTAAGTGGTTTCCCAAGTTTTATTTCCCGGGAGATGGTCCTTACCTTGAAGTAAAATAATCCGGCAGCAAAAAAAAGTATCAAAATAAAAACCAGGTTGGGGATCATATCAAGTTCTTTTCGGATTAAATGAATTAGCCTGTTTTTCGGGGATAAATCAGGATTTCATCTCCCTTACCGCTTCAATCAATTTCGGCAGCACCTTGAATGCATCTCCGACGATTCCGTACTCTGCAGCCTCAAATATGGGGGCATCCTTATCAGTATTTATAGCAACAATACATTTAGATGCGCTAATCCCTGCCAGATGCTGTATTGCGCCGGAAATACCAACTGCAATATACAGGTTGGGAGCAATTATCTTGCCTGTCTGACCAGTATGCTCGCCTATTGGTCTCCACCCTTCATCAGCTACCGGACGGGAGCAGGCAGTAGCGGCACCAAGAAATCCTGCAAGCTCTTCAATAGGGCCCCAGTTGTCAGGTGATTTCATCCCTCTTCCACCTGATACGACAATCTCCGCATCTGTCAGTAATATCTTCCCTGTCTGTTTCTGAACATCTTTTACTTCAGTTTTAACTGAAGAACTATCAACAGTAACATTCATGTTCTCAATTGAAGAGTTATTAGCTGTTTCATTAAGAACGAATGAGTTTTGTGCCAGGGTCAGTATCTTAATATCTGATTTTATCACAACATGTGCATATGCATTTCCTGAATAGGTCTTTTTGTAAACTGTAAAAGGATTAAGATTTAAAGGAAGTTTACTTACACCTGATCCCACGCCCGCTTTAAGTCTTACTGATAATCTGGGAGCCAGCGCTTTTCCTGTATTATTATTTGAAATCACGATCACTTTAACTCCTTCTTTTAAGGCCACTTCTGTAATGACATTTGTATAAACCTGATTATCAAGAGTTAACATCTGGTCATTGGTTATATTAATAACCTTTCCGGCACCATAGTCACCAAGTTTCATTAGCTCGTTCTTATCCACATTCCCGATCGAAAGAGCTATTAATTCTGTTTTGAGCATTTCAGCAACTCCAAAAGCATATGAAACCAGTTCAAATGTGAGTTTCTTGAATTTCCCGTCCCAATTCTCCGTATATACTAATACTGACATATCGTAATAATTTATTTTTTGAATATTTGTTTATCAGATGACTTTTACTTCGTTTTGAAGAAGTTCAATAAGCTGCTTTGGGTTTTCCGGATTGATGAACTTACAGGCAGAACGGGAGCCTGGTTTTTCAAAAATAACGATCTGTGTAAGAGGCTCAATTGCAACAGGTTCATAAAGTCTGATAGGTTTGGTCTTTGCCATCATAATTCCACGCATAGAAGCAATCCTTGGTTCTTTGGCAATTCCTTTCTGTACAATTGCCACAAAGGGAACCGGGACAGTAACCACTTCTTTGCCACCGTCTATTTCACGGGTGATCACCATCTGTCCGTCTTCAGCCTTTATCCCTGATACGGCAGAGACAGAAGGGATTCCGAGAAACTCAGAAGTCATTCCGCCTGCCAGGGAACCATTAAAATCACTTGATTCTATTCCGCACATGATTATATCAAAGTGTTCTTTCCTGATCACTTCAGCTAATTGGGCGGCAACATAATAGGCATCTAAAGATTCAGAATTTATCCTGATAGCTTCATCAGCGCCAATTGCCAGCGCTTTTCTTATTGTTGGCTCTGATGTTGCCGGACCCACATGGGCTACAGTAACAGATTTAATCCCATTTGACGGATCATCCTTTAGTTCCAGGGCACGGGTAAGTGACAGCTCATCCCATGGATTTATAACCCACTGAATACCAGTCGAGTCAATAGAGGTATCACCCTCATTGAATTTGATCTTTGTTGTTGTATCAGGCACATTGCTAATGCATACCAGTATCTTCATCAGGGCTGATTTATAATCTTTAATTAATATTCAATTCATTTTTAAAAATCACAGGATCAGTCAGTCTGACCTGAGGCGGCAAATATAACAAAATATGGTTTAGTTACAAATCACCAGTGTTCCATTTTATAAACATGTTCGAAATAACAATTTAAGTTATCTGTTTAAATTACTGATTATTGTATATTGGAAATCATAATAAATCAGATCCTGTTCGAAATATCCATGTCGTTGAGATGATCGTAAAAAAAAGATCTTCCGGGAAGTTTTTCAAAGAATTCCAAATTATATAGTATAAATTCGAGGCTCCGGAATCAATAAATAACCGGTAAATGTTTTGAAGGATAGTATAAGAACATATGCAGGTGTCATTCTGGCAATGATCTTCTGGTCGTTCTCTTTTATCTGGTTCAAAATTGCCAATGAAATATACCTTCCTCTGACAATTGTCTTTATCAGACTTGTTATTGCTGTGTTGCTCCTCACCATATTTCTTTTTTTTACAGGAGGCTTCATGAAAATAAAGAAAACTGACAGAAAGTTTTTCTTTATTCTGGCACTGTTCGAACCATTTTTCTATTTCCTTGGCGAAAGTCACGGACTTACTTATGTTTCAGCTACCGTTGGATCTGTTATCATTTCAACAATACCGGTAATTGCAGCGCTGGGTGCATGGATTTTTTACAGGGAAAAGCTTAGAATAATCAATTATGCAGGTATTATCCTGTCATTTATCGGGGTGATAATATTTATCCTCAACAGGGATGGAACCATCTCATTCAGTATTAAAGGATTATCATTATTACTCCTGGCTGTAATATCAGCAGTTGGTTTTAATCTCACATTGAGCAGGCTTGTAGGTACCTACAGCCCGGCTTTCATTGTGACAGTGCAGAACATTATTGGAGTGGTGCTCTTCCTGCCTGTTTTCCTGATTACCGATCTTCGTCAGTTCATTAATACCGTGTTTGTTGCTAAAAGTTTTATCCCTATTATTGAGCTGTCTGTTTTTGCCTCATGCGGAGCCTTTATTCTATTTGCATATTCTATAAAAAAAATTGGAGTGTCGAGGGCAAATGTTTTTACAAACTCCATCCCTATATTCACTGCTGTATTTTCATTCTTCATTCTTGGTGACAAACTTACATTACAGAATATAGCAGGCATGGCAATTGTCATTACAGGTCTTTTCATGTCACAGATCAACGGCCGTCAGAAGAAAACTGATGAAGGTCTTGCACTTACAGGCAAAACCGCTTAACCGCTACATTATATATCTTACTCATTAATACTAATTTACGTCAAGAGTCCGTTTATGTAAAATCCTGCTATATTTGAAACTGATTGGCGCGATGGTCAAAAGAATCATATATATCCTTCTGGTAATTATGCTTGTTCCGGCTTTGAAAGCACAGACAGGAGGTGATAATGTATATGAATTCCTGAATCTGACTCATTCAGGCCTCATCTCATCGCTTGGAGGAACTAACGTATCGCTTAATACTGACAATCTTAATGTAGCATATCATAATCCGGCCCTGCTTCAGGCAAATATGAATAATAACATTGCTTTAAATTATGTCAATTATTTTGCGGGAGTAAACTATGGTCTTGCCATGTACTCAAGATCATTCCCCGGTACCGGTAATTTTGCGGCAGGAGTGACTTATCTGAATTATGGTTCATTTATCGCAGCAGATGTCTCAGGGATCATCACAGGTTCTTTTAAAGCATCAGAATATGCCATGTCAATGATCTTTTCACGGGAGATTGATACACTGTTCTCCTTTGGAATTAATTTTAAACCGGTATTATCTCATCTTGAAAACTATACATCATTCGGATTTGCATTTGATATCGGAGCTGCTTACAGAAACCGGTCCGGGTTTTTTTCTGCTGGTCTCCTGGTAAAGAATGCAGGTCTCCAGGTTACCAGGTATGCGGGGGAAGAACGACAGAAGCTGCCATTTGAGATCCAAACAGGTGTATCACAAAAGCTGGCTTATGCTCCATTCCGATTTTCACTGACCCTGAAACATCTGGAAAAATATGATCTTACCTGTCAGTATAATGATACAGTATCGACAAGTGCCGATTTTCTTCTTGGCTCAGAATTCTTTGAAAATATGATACGTCATGTTGTTGTGGGTGCAGAGCTGATCCCCCATAAAAATTTTTATCTAAGTGGAGGATTTAACTACCAGAGAAGACGTGAACTGTTAACTGAGTCGAAGATTTCTCTTGCAGGATTTTCCTGGGGATTCGGTATTAATACTTCCTTTATGAATATTGAATTCGGAAGAGCTACTTATCACCTGGCAGGTTCATCAAATCATGTCTCCATTATAATCAAACCTGATCAGATCTATAACAGGATCAGAAAGTAACAGTTTTGAAATTATAGCAGTAATCTGTAACTTTAATATCTTATGATTAAGAAACTGATCATAGCCATTGACGGATATTCATCCTGCGGGAAAAGTACCTTTGCCAGGGCAATAGCAGAAGAACTCAACTATATTTATATAGACAGCGGGGCAATGTACAGGGCAGTTACTCTTTATTGTCTTAGAAGAAAATTTGTTGGCAAAGGATTATTGGATCTGGAAGGTATTCAGGAAGAGCTGAAGAATATACATATTGAATTTGTCTATAATCCTGACAAAGGTGAATATGAGACTTTTCTGAATTCTGAAAATGTCGAGAAAGAGATAAGGGGTATAGAGGTTTCAGCACATGTAAGCAGGATAAGCATGATACCGGAAGTACGCTCATGTATGGTGGAATTGCAAAGACAAATAGGTGTATACAAAGGGATCGTCATGGATGGAAGAGACATTGGAACTGTAGTATTCCCTGATGCCGATCTTAAAATATTTATGACAGCTTCCGTGGAAATAAGAGCCCAAAGAAGATATGACGAGCTGAAAGCCAAGGGTATCAAGGTTGTTTTTGATGAGATCCTTAACAATATTATTGCACGTGATGTAACCGATGAGAACAGGGATATCAGTCCCTTAAGGCGGGCTGACGATGCTATCTTGCTGGATAACAGCAAAATGACTGTTGAAGAGCAAATGAAATGGGTGATGCAGATTATTGAGAAGATAATAAATGACAGCAGAGATTGATAAAAGATCAGGTTTTTGTTTCGGAGTGCAAAATGCTGTGGAAGTGGCAGAAGAAGCTCTTCTGAAAGGAGAAAAAGTCTATTCACTTGGTCCTATTGTGCATAATGACAAAGAGGTGGAACGCTTGTCTGACCTCGGCCTGGTAACGATTAACCAGGAACAATTCAAAAAGCTTAGTAATTGTAAAGTCCTGATAAGGGCACATGGAGAACCTCCTGAAACTTATCTGATAGCGGAGAAAAATAATATTACAATCATAGAAGCAACCTGTCCCATTGTTAAAAAACTGCAGTCAAGGATAAGGAAGGCATGGCTCGAAGCAAAAGAAACCGCCGGACAGATTGTAATATTCGGGAAAAAGGACCATGCTGAAGTAGCAGGATTATTGGGACACACAGAAAATGAAGGCATACTTATCACAGGTCCGGACGATCTGGACCAAATAGATACATCCAGGCCAATCAGTCTTTTTTCCCAGACAACAATGCATCTCCACGATTATCAGAATTTTGCTGATCTGCTTCGTGCCGAAATCAGAAAAAAGGGTGTAAACGATCCTGATAAATTACTAACTGTAAACAATACGATATGCGGACAGATTGCAAACAGGGAACCTCATCTTAGTAGTTTTGCCGGGAAACATGATGTCGTGGTTTTTGTCAGCGGCAGGGAGAGCTCAAACGGGAAAATGCTCTATTCAATTTGTAAAAGTATTAATCCTGATACTTACTTCGTTTCCTCTCCTGATGAGATAGATAAATCATGGTTTGACGGAAAGCGGTTAGCGGGGATTTGCGGAGCGACATCAACACCTAAATGGCTGATAGAACAGATTTACAATATAATTGCAGCAATATGACATCTTCAAAAGTCTGGTTTACCGACCTGAGGACAAAACCGTCCCGAAACCTTCTCAAAAAACTTGAAAACCTTGTAATCAGGGCAGGCATTGAAAAAATTGATTTTCAGAAGAAATTTGTAGCATTAAAGATACATTTCGGAGAGCCCGGAAATCTCGCATACCTACGCCCGAATTATGCTGCAAGTATAGTTAAACTGCTGAAATCAAAAGGAGCCACTCCTTTTTTAACTGACTGTAATACATTATATTACGGAAGACGCTCAAATGCTCCTGACCATATTGAAGCTGCTTTTGAAAACGGATATAATCCCATTACCACAAATTGCCCGGTCATAATTGCTGATGGCATTAAAGGAACCGATTTCCGGGAAATAGAATTAAGTATGGAATTTTGTTCCAGTGCTAAAATAGGCACAGCAATTGCTGACGCCGATGTTTTAATTACTTTGACTCATTTTAAAGGGCATGAATTGACAGGTTTCGGAGGAGTTCTTAAAAACCTTGGAATGGGATGTGCTTCTGTAGGAGGTAAATTATTTCTTCACTCCGGGTCTTCGCCTGAGATTTTTGAGAAAAACTGTACAGGATGCCGGATATGCGAAAAATATTGCGCTCATAATGCAATCCACGTGGGAAAAGACAAAATCGCGCATATAGATTATGTTAAATGTGTTGGCTGCGGACAATGTGTTGCCGTATGCCAGTATGATGCTTCAAGAGTTGTGTGGCAAAATTCTTCGGAGACGGCTTGTAAAAAAATCTCGGAATATGCTTATGCTGCAGTTAAGGACAAACCTTCTTTCCATATCAGTTTCATAATTGATGTCTCACCCAATTGCGACTGCTGGGACTTAAATGATTATCCGATTGTCCCGAACATAGGTATGGCTGCCTCATTCGATCCTGTTGCACTCGATCAGGCCTGTGTTGATTTTGTCAAAGCAGCCCCGGCACTCCCCGGAAGCAAGATCTGTGAAAATTATGATGATGGCAACTTACAGGGAGAAGATAAGTTCAAACTTACTCATCCTGATACTTTCTGGCAGGCCGGACTTGAACATGCCGAAAAGATCGGACTGGGTAATACCAAATATGAACTTATAAAAGTGGAATAATAATTTCAGATTCGCTTCTTTTCTGGTTATCTTTGATCACCACTTCCATGTTCTATTATGAATGCTAAAGTCAGAGTTGCAAGGTTATCAGTTGTATCCAATACATTATTGATAATAATGAAGCTGGTTGTTGGGATCATTACCGGTTCAGTCAGTATAATATCCGAAGCTATTCACTCCTCCATGGACCTGGTGGCAGCAATAATTGCTTTTTTTTCTGTCAGGGTATCTGATAATCCGCCAGATAAGAGGCATCCTTACGGACACGGAAAATTTGAAAATATTTCTGGTGTAATAGAGGCGCTGCTGATATTTACAGCTGCAATATGGATCATAGTTGAATCTGTAAAAAAACTGATTGGCGGGGAGATTATCCTTGAAAAAATATGGATTGGTTCCCTTGTAATGGCAGTATCTGCAATTGTAAATATTTTCGTGTCAATAAGATTATACAAGGTTGCCCGGGAAACAGGGTCAGTTGCTCTTGAGGCAGATGCATTGCATCTGAAAACCGATGTTTACACTTCGATCGGAGTAGCAGTCGGGCTGATACTAATTTTGCTTACTAACATCAGATGGTTAGATCCGATTGTTGCTATTCTTGTTGCCCTGTTTATCATCAAAGAATCATATTCCCTGCTCAGACGTGCTTTTTTCCCCCTGCTTGACATTGCCTGGAGTGATGAGGAAATTAACGGGCTTCAGAAAAGACTTAAGGAAATGGGAGTGCATTATCATGATCTCCGTACCCGTGTGGCAGGGAATTACAGGTTTATCGACCTGCATCTGGAAATACCTGCAGATGAATCAGTTGGGAATGCCCACAAATATTGTGATATGATCGAGGATAAGCTTATGGCTGTCTATAAAAATCTTACTGTTACTATACATGTGGAACCAAGGTAATGGCTCAGAGCTGAGGGCGAAGGGCATGAATGATTCACATGTATCACTTGATATATATTTCTGATGAAATTCATTGGAGATTTCCATATACATTCACACTATTCACTGGCTACCAGCAAAGAACTTCGTCCTGACTACCTTGATTACTGGGCCCGGTTAAAAGGTATTAAAGTAGTAGGTACAGGTGATTTCACACATCCCGGCTGGCTTCACGAACTAAAAGAACAACTGGAACCTGCCGAGGAGGGGCTGTTTCGTCTGAAACAGGCAAACAAAAAAAGAACCGGTTTAACTGTTGAGGGAGATACAAGGTTTATCCTCACAACAGAAATCAGCAACATATATAAGAAAAAAGAAAAGGTAAGAAAAGTACATAATATAATTTTTGCTCCCTCATTCAATGTTGTTGAAAAAATACAGAATAAGCTGGCTGCTCTGGGTTTTAACATTACTTCTGATGGCAGACCGATAATCGGTATGGACAGCAGAGATCTTCTTGAATTGAGCCTGGAAGTTTCCGAAGATATTTTCTTTGTGCCGGCGCATATCTGGACTCCATGGTTTTCCATATTAGGCTCAAAATCAGGATTTGATTCTGTTATTGAATGTTTTGAAGACTTATCGAAATATATCTCTGCTGTCGAAATGGGTCTTTCAACCGATCCTCCGATGAATTGGATGTGCAGCTTCCTTGATAAATACACGTTGATTGCCAATTCGGATGCCCATTCACCCGAGAAGCTGGGACGAAATGCAAATATCCTTGATACCGATTTGTCGTATAAAGGGATTATCGATGCCATGACATCAGGTAATCATGAAGGCTTTATTGGTACCATAGATTTCTTCCCACAGGAAGGTAAATATCATTTTGATGGTCATAGAAAGTGCGGAATACAATGGAGTCCTTTGGATACTTTACAACATAATGAAACTTGTCCGGTTTGCGGGAAAAAGATTACTGTTGGTGTAATGAACCGGATCGCCCAGCTTGCTGACCGGGATAATATAATGGACCGGAAAAACCGTCACCCCTTTTATAGCCTGATACCATTAAAAGAAATATTATCGGAAATAGAAGGCGTATCGCCTGATTCCAACAAAGTAGATCAGCATTACCGACACCTGGTGCATAACGCTGGTTCAGAGTTCAATATTCTATTGAATTTCGATATTGATCATATTAAAACAATAGGTGGAGAATTATTATGCGAGGCAATAAGACGCATGCGTAACAGGGAAGTCTATATACAAGAGGGTTTTGACGGGGAGTATGGTCGAATCAGAGTTTTTAAAGATGGCGAGACAAAAACTTTCATGCAGTCATCTTCTTTGTTTCAGGAATCTGAAAGTAAATATTTAACCACAAATTTGCCTCGTCCATTATTAAGCTTTGACCTTCCGGCTTTTCGTAAGTTAAAGCTCCAAAAACCAGTGACCGTATCCGCAGAAACAAGGCTATCAAAACAGATATCGCTCACAAACCAAAAACTATCAGGATTAAATGATGAACAGGAGGCTGCGGCAGGACATTTTTTTGGCCCGGCAATAATACTTGCAGGACCCGGAACAGGGAAGACGCAGGTTCTGACAACCCGTATTGCTTATTTAATTAAAGAAAGAAATATAAATCCGGACAAAATCTTAGCTATAACGTTTACCAACAAAGCAGCCAGGGAAATGAAAGAAAGGCTGGCGTTTCTGCTGGATAAACAAATACTGGAAGATCTGAGGATTTGCACTTTTCATGCATTTGGACTGTCAATAATTAAAGAGTATCTGAAGAATTCAGCTATAACATATAGTTTATCTGTAATAGACGAGGAAGATAAAAAACAGATACTATCAGAAATTGTCACGGAAAAATCCGAAATTACCGATCTGCGTGAAACGATATCTGAAATAAAACAATCATTGGTTCCTGAAACAAGTATCACTGATGCTACAATAGCTGGCACTATCAAAAAATATAACCACATATTACGAAATTCGAATGCATTTGATTTTGATGATCTTATAAGCTTCCCTATCCAGTTATTTCAAACGCATACGGATATTTTGTCCGAATACCAAAGTAGAATAGAATGGATTCTTGTTGATGAGTACCAGGACATTAACCACGCTCAATACACAATGATAAAAATGTTGATGCCGGAACAAGATTCAAATCTTTTTGTAATCGGTGATCCCGATCAGGCAATTTACGGATTCCGGGGAGCTGATGTCAGGTATATCCGGATGTTCAGGGATGATTATAAAGATGCTGTTGTATTTAAATTAAATAAAAGCTATCGTTGTTCCGATTTAATACTCAAAGCTTCAGGGAATGTCTTGAAAACAAATCAGAAATTCCTGGAAGGATTACAAAAAGGAGTCAGGATTAAAATCTCTGAAAATCCAACTGATAAAAGTGAAGCGGAATTTGTTGCGCGTAATATAGAAAAGATGATAGGCGGCATGGGATTCTTCTCTATTGACAGCCAGATTGCTGAAGGTACCGGATATGAGAAAATTGAAAGTCTTTCGGATT
>Ga0315551_10003365_pt1 | contig 11406 bp, 12 predicted proteins | sample SalMarSW160290MG_FD_203678 | JGI IMG/M metagenome (GOLD analysis project Ga0315551, IMG submission 203678) | Salt marsh sediment microbial communities from the Plum Island Ecosystem LTER, Massachusetts, United States - Salt Marsh Sediment SW1602-90 ... | reverse complement strand
TATGTGGTCAACAGCAACATCAAGCAGATGGTCAGCTTCTCCCATTTCGACCTGGTAGCAACCACTCCCCCACCCTTCACCCCCCTGGACTGCGTTTTCTGCTGCAACATCCTGATATACCTGCAGAGACAGCTCCAGGAGAAGGTCTTAAGCCTGATCTACGATTCGCTGGCCACCCCCGGCTACCTGGTTCTGGGTGAGGTGGAGACACTGACAGATAGCCTGCGCCCCAGGCTGGAATGTGTTAACGCCAAGGCAAGGATATATAAGAAGAAATGAAATTGAGGAGGTGACAGGTGGGCAACCAAATACTTGTAGCTAAAACTGAACCGTCTGAGCTGAACCGGAGAACACGTGTCCTCAACAGTCTGATATGGCTCCTTATGGGGGTATTAGGGCTCTTCCTGGTTTATGTCCTGGCCACAGGGATGCAATCATGGATATCCGGTCTTATTTCTTTTGTCGCCGCACTGGTCGTCTCTGGCATAGGCTACTGGCTGGCTCGCTCCGGGAAATTCTACGCCGCGGTCTACCTTTTCCTGAGTGGCTTCGTCGTCTTACTATTATTCGTAGTATTTATGGGTGGTAGAACCGCCTTCAGTATCTCTGAAGAGACGGGTTTGGGATGGGGAGTAGTGGCAACAGCAGTAATGATATCGTTTGTACTGGCCTGTATGTCATGGCTCTTCGGAGAAAGTATAAACAACGCCTTTTCCACACTAAAGAAGCGCTCCGCCGAACTACAGTCCAGTCACGAGGAGCTAAAAGCAGCCAACGCCGAGTTACAAGCCAAAGAACAGGCGCTGGCCGATGAAGCTACCCGGCGGCGTATACTAATTGACCAGTCCCGGGACGGTATCGTTGTCCTCAGTGAGGACGGCAAGGTATATGAGGCCAATCGGAGCTTTGCCGAGATGCTGGGTTATTCCAGCGAGGAAGCACGTCAACTTAATGTATTTGATTGGGAATACTTGTTCCCACGCGAACAAGTGCTCGAAATGATACGGACTGTGGATGAAGCTGGCGATCACTTCGAAACCCGCCATCGCCGTAAAGATGGCAGTACTTATAACGTAGAAATTAGCACTAACGCCGCTACGTTCGCCGGGCAGAAGCTGATATTCTGCGTGTGCCGGGATATCACCGAGCGCAAAACCATGGAAAAACAGATTCAGGAGAAGAACGAGGAGCTGGATGCCCAGAACGAAGAGCTCAAGGCTACCGATGAGGAACTGCGCGCCAGCAACTCAGAGCTTCAGACCGCCCACGATAAACTGCTGGAGACACAGGAACAGCTGATTCGCTCGGAGAAGCTGGCGGCCATCGGCCAGCTGGCCAGCGGGGTCGGCCACGAGCTGCGCAACCCGCTGGGGGCAATCAAGAACGCCGGCTTCTACATACGGAGGCGGGTAACCAATACCGACATCCCGTCTACAGAACCGCGGGTGATAGAATTTCTGGACATCATCGACGAAGAGGTTAACTCGGCCAACAAGGTGATAACCGACCTCCTCGGCTTCTCCCGGGTAGCCAAGCCAACGGTGGCCCCGGCCAATATCGCCGGCATAATCGAGGATGCCCTCAGGTACACCCAGGTGCCGGAAGCCGTTAAGTTAAGCAAAGATATAAACAACAACCTGCCCATGGTGATGGTGGACGGCGAACAGATTAAGCAGGTATTCCTCAATATTACCCTCAACGCCCTGCAGGCAATGGGCGAAAAAGGCGGCCGCCTCGATATCAGGGCCGCTGACAAAGGCAAATTCGTCGAGGTGGAGTTCATCGACACCGGCGGCGGCATTCCCGACGAAATCAAAAAGAAGATTTTCGACCCCCTCTTCACCACCAAGGCCAAGGGGGTGGGCTTAGGGCTCTCGGTATGCAAGACCATCATAGAGCGCCACGAGGGTGACATCAAGGTAAAGAGCCAGGCGGGCAAGGGGACCACCTTTACCATCTCCCTGCCCACCGAGAAGATTCTAGCAACCAGCGCTGTAACCAAGGGGGAAAACGATGGACAAGATCAACGTCTTAGTAGTTGACGACCTCAAGAGCAGCCGGCTGACCCTGGGCGGCATACTGGAAGACGAAGGGCACAACGTAGTCCTCGCCGAGAACGGCTACCAGGCCATCGAGGCGGCCAAGCAGGTTCCCTTTGACCTCGTCTTCATGGACATAAAGATGCCGGGGATCAACGGGGTGCAGACCTTCCGCGAGGTAAAGAAGACCAATCCCCACGCCGCGGTGATAATGATGACCGCCTACTCCGTGGAAGACCTGGTACGGGAAGCCCTGGAAGAGGGCGCCTACGCCGTGGTCTACAAGCCGTTTGACATGGAGCACGTGGTAAGCATCATCGAGTCCGCCCTGCACCGCACGCTGATTCTGGTGGTGGACGACTACTTCGCCGACCGGGAGACCCTCAAGTCTATCCTGGAGGAAAGGGGCTACCGGGTCTTTGTCGCCGAAAGCGGCGCCGAAGCCCTGGCCCAGGTCAAAGAAAACCACTTTGACATCGTATTTCTGGATATCAGGCTGCCCGATATCGATGGCGCCCGTATCTTCGAGGAGGTCAAGGCAATAGACCCGGAGGCGGCGGTGATTATGATGACCGGCTACTCCGAGGAAGAGCTGGTCAGGAGGGCCATCTCCCACGGTGCCTATACCTGTATCTATAAACCGTTTGATGTGGAGAAGATACTAACCGTGGTCGGCGAGATTTCCCAGCAGATCACGGTAAAGGAGTAAGTAACACATGCCCGCGTCACCCAAAATACTGGTCACCGATGACGAGCTAAATACGCTAAAGACCCTGTCGGCCAACCTGGAAGACATGGGCTACCGGGTATCCACCGCCACCAACGGCCAGGAAGCGCTGGAGCTTATCCGGAAGAGGGGGTTCAACATCATCATCGCCGATATCAAACTACCCGATATCAGCGGGCTGGAGATACTGGAAACGGCCAAGGAGCTCAATCCGGAAACGGCGGTAATCATGATAACCGGCCACGCCAGCCTTGAAACAGCGGTCAACGCCATCAATGAAGGCGCCTATGCCTACATCCTCAAGCCGGTAACAATGAGTGAGCTGGAGACCACGCTCAACAACGCCCTCAGGGAGCAGCGCCTGCTCAGCGAGAATCGGGAACTGGTGGAAAGCCTGCAGCAGTCCAACAAAAGCATGGAAGAAGCCAACCGGGCGCTGGAACAGGTAAGCCAGGCCAAGTCCGACTTCACCGCCAGAATGAGCCACGAGCTGCGCACCCCCTTAAACTCCATCATCGGTTTCTCCGAGGTACTGCTCTCCCGGAAAATGTCGCCGGCCGACCGGGCCACCCACGAAGAATTTCTGGGCTACATCCACATCAGCGCCGAGCATCTCCTCCACCTCATCGACAGCATCCTCGACCTCTCCAAGATAGAGGCGGGCAAGCTAACCCTGGAGCCCAGGGAATTTGACTTAAGAGTCCTGCTCGAGGACGTCAATATAACCGTCCTGCCCATGTTCGCCACCAAGAAACAGACCCTTAATATAGAAATAGGTAAGGGGGTAAACTCGGTATTCGCCGACGAGCCCAAAATGAGGCAGATCTTCCTCAACCTCCTATCCAACGCCCACAAGTTCACCCCCCGGGGAGGCAAGATAAATGTAGACTGTCACCTGGAGAACCCCCACCTGCTCCAAAGCTCAGTCATTGACAATGGTATCGGCATAAGCCCCCAGGACCAGCAAAAGATATTCGAAGAGTTCGGCCAGGTAAAGAAGACCCCCGGAGACAACGCCAAGGGGGTGGGGCTGGGCCTGTCCATCGCCAAGAGGCTGGTAGAGCTCCACGGCGGCAAAATCTGGGTGGTAAGCGAAGCGGGCAGCGGCAGCACTTTCGCCTTTACCATCCCGCTGACCAAAAACGGGAGAGAGCCAGATGCCCAATAAGACGATACTACTGATAGAAGACGACTTCATGAACATGAAGCTGGCCCAGCACGTTCTGGAATCACAAGGCTATACCGTGGTCAAGGCCACCACCGGGCAGGAGGCACTAAACCAGATTAAAGCCAATCCTCCCAACCTTATACTCATGGACATACAACTACCCGATATCGACGGCATGACACTGGTCAGGATAATCAGAGCCAAGGACACCACCAGAGAGACCGCCATCCTGGCACTGACCGCCTGCGCCATGAAAGGGGACCGGGAAAAGATACTAAAAACCGGCTGCAACGACTACATCTCCAAACCCATCAACGTCGAAAATTTCATCAGCACGGTAAGGAGATACCTTGGTTCAAGAAACTAAACAAAAAACAAAAAAGGTGCTGGTCATTGACGATGACGTCCTGCTGGCCAGGCTCATCGAGCACAACTTGAGCCGGATTGAGGTGGAGGTGCTCAAAGCCTACACTGGCTATGACGGCATCTCGATGGTGCGCAGCCAGCAACCGGACCTAGTCATTCTGGATATCGTCCTCCCCGATATAGACGGCTGGGAGGTACTGCAGCGCATCCGCCAGATATCCAAGGTCCCCATAATCATGCTCACCATCAAGGAAAGTGAAGACGATATCGTGCAGGCACTCAACCACGGCGCCGATGACTACTGCACCAAGCCGGTGGGGATGGCCGAGCTATCCGCCCGGGTACAGGCTATCTTCCGCCGCGCCGAGCTGTACCAGGCCCGGGACCAGGTAGAATTCGCCGACCACCTGCTCAGAATCAATCTGGCCGAGCAGAGGGTCATCAAGGACGGCCAAGAGATCAGGCTAACACCCACCGAATTTAACCTAGTCCACTACCTGCTAACCAAAGCCGGCCGTTTTATCAAACCCAAAGAGATCCTCAGCCAGGTGTGGGGGCAGGAATACGCTGACGATGTCGACCTGCTGCGCACCTGCATCTGGCAGCTACGCCGCAAGCTGGAACCCAACCCGGCACAACCCCGCTACATACTCAACCGCCCCGGCTTCGGCTATATGTTCAACCGAAGATCGCCCGCCCAGAGCTAGACATATATCCCCCCTCCCCAAAGCAACGCCGCCTGAAAAAACAGGCGGCGTTGATGTTTTTCTGAGCCTTCCCTTATGTGCATCTTATTCCTATTTTATGAGTTTTTGACCACTCGCGCCTTATGCTATGAGTAGATTAAAAAAACTCGCCGCAGTAAGCGACAGAATAGAGAAAAGGAGACAGACCAATGAACGACAAGAGGAAAATACTGGTTGCCGATGACGAACTCTACATCAGACTGCTGGTAAAGGATATCCTCGAGCCAGAGTTCACCGTCCTGGAAGCCAGCAACGGTGAAGAAGCGGTAACCATCGCCCGCAACGAGCAACCCGACCTGGTCCTGATGGACATCCTGATGCCAAAGCTGGACGGCTACACCGCCTGCTACGCCATCAAGAACAACGAGCTAACCAAGAACATCCCCGTGGTCATGCTCACCGGCGTCGGCCACGAACTCAACCGCCAGCTCAGCCAGGAGATGGGCGCCACCGCCTACATAACCAAGCCATTCAACCCGGAGGACCTGCTGGACAAAGCCAAGCAACACGCTACAGCCCTCTGCACCACCGCCTCCTGAAAAACCGCTTATAACACTCCTGCGGTAACCTGAAAATACGGTTAAAGGGGGCAAAGCAGTAATGACCACAGAAACCAAGCGCAAAGATAGCCCGGAAGGATTGGCCAAAGGCAAGTATTTCAACCTCATCGAGCATGCCGCCGACGGCATAGCCATCATTCAGGACGGAGTTTTCAAGCTGGTAAACACCGCCTTTACTCACATATCCGGCTACGATAAAGAAGAACTGCGGGACATGCCCTTTATCAAGCTGCTCACCCCCGCATCCCAGAAACTGACCATGAAAAGGTACCAGGCCAGGCTGGCCGGCAAAAAGGTGCCCCAAGTCTATGAGGTTCAGGCAGTAACCAAGGATGGCCAAATCCGGGATATTGAACTAAACGCCGCCCTGACCGAATACGAGGGGCGCGTTGCCGATGAAGCGATTGTCAGGGACATCACCGAGCGCAAACAGGCGGAGGCAGCAATCCAAAAGACTCAACAGGAAAAAACGGCCATTCTCGACAGCATGTCAGAGCTGGTGATATTTCAGGACCTCGAGCACCATATGCTATGGGTTAACAAAATCGCCAGAGAATCGGCCGGCCTGACTCAAGAGCAAATGTTGGGGCGGCATTGCTACGAGGTATGGTCCCAGCGCAACACACCTTGTGTAGGCTGCCCGGTGGAAAAAGCCCGCCAGTCCGGTAAACCACAGAAAGCCGAAATAGCCACACCCGACGGTAGGACGTGGTCTATAAGAGGCTATCCGATGCGAGATGAAAATGGCGTCATCACAGGCATGTTAGAGGTGGCGCTGGACCTCACCGAGCGCAAGCAGGCAGAGGAAGCGCTCCAAGCCGAGAGGAACAAACTCCAGTCGGTAATAGGTGCCATGGAGTATGACCTCACCATACAGGATAAAGACTATAACGTTATCTATCAGAATGAGCCGTCGAGAGCAAGTTCTGGTGGCGACCGTGTTGGGGAGAAGTGTTACCGGACCTATGAAGGCAGAGACAAGATATGCGATGGCTGCCCGGTGGAAAAGGCCTTTAAGGACGGCAAGTCCCACACCTGGGAAAGGAAAGTGGCAAAGCCTTCTGGGGAGGTTATCTTCTGGGAGAATACGGCCAATCCCGTTAGAGACGCCAGTGGAGAAATAGTTTCCTGTCTTGAGGTTGGCCGGAATATCACCGAGCGCAAACGAGCAGAAGAAGCACTGCGGGATTCGGAAGAGAAGACACGGAAAATGTTCGAGTCGGTCACCGGTGGCATATCAGTTATTGATTTAAACGGTGTCATAACCGAGGTAAACCGGAGAACGGTGGAGATACACGGCCTTAGTTCCAGGGATGAAATATTAGGCAAAAGCGCCTTTGACATTGTTGCCCCCCGCGACCGTGAGAAGATAGCCAGAAATATGCGGCAAGCTGTAAAACGGGGCACAATTAGAGACCAGGAATACGCCCTGCTCAAGTCTGATGGTTCCGAGTTTCCCGCCGAGCTGAGCACCAGTGCCCTGAAGGACGCTTCGGGCAAGGTGATTGGCCACATCACCATCGCCAGGGACATCACCGAGCGCAAGCAGGCCGAGCAGACGCTCCAGGCAGAAAAAAATAAGCTGCAATCGCTAATAGACGCCCTGGAAGATGATCTCAGCATACAGGATAAAGACTACAACATTATCTATCAGAATAAGCCGTCGAGAATAAGCACCGGCGGCGACCGCGTGGGAGAGAAATGCTACCGGGCCTATGAAGGCAAAGACAAGGTGTCCGATGGCTGCCCGGTAAAAAAGGCTTTTAAGGACGGTAAGTCACACACCTCGGAGAGGAAGTGGGTAATGCCTTCGGGGGAGGTTATCTTCTGGGAGGCTACGGCCAATCCCATCAGAGACGCCGGGGGAAATATTGTCTCCTGCCTGGAGGTAGCCCGGAACATCACCGAGCGCAAGCGGTCGGAGGAGAGGGAAAAGGAGTTACAAAAAGAGCTTTTACTCTCCAGCCGGCTGGCGTCTATCGGCGAGTTGGCCGCCGGTGTCGCCCACCAGATAAACAACCCCCTCACCGGCGTACTGGGATTCTCACAGCGGCTGCTCAAAAAAAGCACCGACCAGGAAACCAGCCAAGACTTGGAAAGAATCCATACCGAAGCCGAAAGAGCCGCCAAGGTGGTCCAGAACCTGCTCACCTTCGCCCGCCGCCGCCAGCCCCACAAGCAATACTCAGACATAAACGAAATTTTAGAAAGCGCCCTAGAACTCCGGGCTTACGAACTGAAAACCAGCAATATTGAACTCATAACTAACCTCACTCCCAAACTCCCCGAGATAATGCTCGATTTTTACCAGATACAGGAGGTATTTTTAAACATCATCCTAAACGCCGAACAGGCCATGACCGAGGCCAACAATGGCGGAAAGCTCACCATCAAAACCAAGGAAAGGAAGGGACTTATCAGAACTACGTTTACTGATGACGGCCCCGGCATTCCGGCTGAACGCCTCGACAAGATCTTCGACCCCTTCTTCACCACCAAGGGAGAAAAAGGCGGTACCGGGTTGGGGCTTAGCGTCTGTCACGGCATTATAACCGAGCACGGCGGCAAGATCTACGCCAGAAGCAAACCGGGTAAAGGGACTGCATTCTTTGTCGAATTGCCCCTGGCCCGTAACTAATTTACCAGAATATTGTTAAGTAAAGTTAATAAATCATCTTGACAGATAAGATAAACGTATCAAATAATGGACTTTAGTTGACAAATGTATAAAATTGTATTATTAAGTGACCTTTGTCTGCATATTCGGGTGGTAACAGGAGTCAGATAAATGACATCTGGCATAGTCAAGGGAGAGAATATGACATCGCTGCAGGAAAGGTTTATCCGGTCAGGCTTCGGGAGCTTAACTGACCAGGAGACCATTGAATTGCTACTAAGCCTGGCCCTGCCCAGCCATGAATCCAAGAAAAAAGCCAAAGAGTGCATGGAAAGCTTCAACAACATCAGAGGCTTTTTATCGGCGTCTCGCCAGGAACTGGAGCAGGTTGGTATCACGCCCCCCTGCATGCTTTACATCAAGCTGCTACACGAACTACCCGCCGAGGTTCTCCGGCAAAAAATTGTAGAACAGCCCTCCTATAAATCATCCCAAGAGGTCTTTGATTACCTCAACTACTCGATGCGAGACCTAAAGAATGAGGTATTCAAGGCTATCTATCTAAACAACCGCAACCAGATTATTAACATCGCCAACCTCTTTGAAGGCACGCTGGACAGTATTCCCATACGCCCCCGCGACATTGTCGAAAGTGCTATTAACCACCGCGCCACGGCTATAATTTTCGTCCACAATCACCCCGCCGGTGACCCAACCCCCAGCAAGCAGGATAAACAGCTAACCAGAGACCTGGTCTTCGTTGGCAGCATCCTGCAGATCAAGGTGCTGGACCACATTATCATCGGCAACAGCCACTATTTCAGCTTCGCCGACCAGGGACTGATTGAGAAATACGAGGACAGCTTCCTGAGCTTGAAAATAAGAGGGCTTTTCGAAAAACAGGTGGATTACTCCTTAACCACAGCCCAATTTTCACCCTCTAACTAACTTTTTCCCATCATTTCCGTTATAATTATAGTGATAGATAGTTAAGGGGATAACCAGTGAAAAAGCTCCTGATTTTGATGTTAGCGGCGGCTGTCCTTACCGTGGCTGGTTGTATCGGGGTGGCCCAGACCTATGACGACCCCGGCCAGACGGTAGATATCGGCGTCAACCAGGAATTTATTATCGCCCTCGGTTCCAACCACACCACCGGCTACAGCTGGCAGGAGAGCTACGACCAGTCCATGCTCGAGCTGCTGGAAAAGGTATACAAAGAACAGGCTCAGGAGGGTGTGGTCGGTGCCGGTGGCGTTGAGTATTTCCGCTTCAAGGCAGTACAGACGGGGCAAACCGAGATAACCCTGGTCTACCATCGGCCCTGGGAAGAGCCAACCTCGCAGGATTTAACCAAGGTATTTACCGTAGACGTTAAATAGCCGCCCGATCTTCCAGGGACTCCAGCCTTAGAAGATATCTCTTTCTGGCTACCCCTCCACTGTAACCACCCAGCTTTCTGCCCTTAGCCACCACCCGGTGGCAGGGAACGATAACGGGCAGAGGGTTGCTGGCCAGAGCCTGACCCACCGCCCGCCCCACCCCAGGCTTACTCAACTTTTCAGCCACCCACCCATAGCTCCTGGTCTCACCATAAGGGATAAGCCTGGCGAGCCGCCAAACCTGGCGCTGAAAGTCGGTAGCCGGGGAAAGGTCAAGCTCATCGGCAAAATCCACCCGCCCGCCGGCAAAATAGCTCTTAAGGCGCTGTAGCAGGTCAGCAAAGAAATCATCAGACCGGACCGCCTCTCTTACTCTGTCACCCAGCAAACGCTCCGCCTCCCAAGCTGAGTCCTGAGGGAGAGTGGTTTCAAGCAGCCCGGAATCCGAGGCCAACACTCCCACCCAACCCACACCAACATTAGAAACAGCGTACTTCAGCTTCCCGGTCATATCTCCCTGGCCAGCGTCAGCCCCCACACCGAGGCGGCCCCGGCTCGCTTTAGCGCCCGGGCGCAGGCATCAAGGGTAGCCCCCGAGGTGGAGACATCGTCAATGAGCAGAATCTGCTTGCCCTCCAGCTGCCGGTGGCGGCAGGCAAAGGCATCGGCGACATTACCCCGCCGCTCACCCACGTTAGAAGTTCTGGCCTGGGGCAGGGAATGGCGCTCCCTCACCAGGCAATCGTCAACTACCGGCAAACGGGCCAGCTTGCCCAGCTCTTTAGCCAGCAGATATGACTGGTTGTAGCCCCGCTCCCGTAATCGTTTGGGGTGCAACGGCACCGGCACCAGAACCTCACCGGGGATGGGATTCTCAAGCAGATAGCCGTTAAGCAACCAGGCAAGAAGCCCGGCCAGGGCTCTCAGGTTTCTATATTTCAACTCGTGGATAGCCTGGCGCATCACTCCGTCAAAGCGGAACGGCGCCCGGATGCCGTCTATATCCGCCTGCCAGCCGAGGCAACCGGGACAAAGATTAGCGCTGGACTGGGGCAGGCCGCACCTGGGACAAAGCGGGGGCATGATTCTGGGCAGTGAATGCAGACAGTCGGGACAGATAAAATCCCCTTCCCTCCCACAGCCAACACACCAGCGTGGAAACAAGAGGTCAAGTGCCATCCCCCTGATTTTGGTCAACCGAGGAAGCACATCCAGCTCCGCTAACTTAAGAGCGTAAAGTTAAAACGGTAAACTATGAGCGGGAGCGGGCGCTATGCATCGTCCCGCTGATAATGGGTTCGTTAATATAGACATCACCGTTCCTGATTTTCAGGTTGAAACCGCAATCAGGATTGGTGCACACCCAGGCCTTGTAATGAATAGCCGCCCCCTGACTGCCAAAGTCAGATAAGGGCACCAGGTCTCCAGCCTTACACTTCAGACACTTGGGGAAATTGGATTGTTCCATGAGGTCCTCCTCCCAACCGAAAATTAGGTTAAATCTTAAGCAGTATACACCATACTCTGGTGGTTGACAAGGGTTTATTTTAGGGCTGCGGCGCTGATTCGGCTGTAGATAGCCCCCTCCCTGGTCAGCTGGCTCTTCATCAGGCTGACCGCCTCCACCGGGAAACTATAGGCGGTCTCAAATTTAGTGCCGGCGATAAGCTCGCCCAGTCCCCCCCGCTCATCTAACGAAGCCCGGTCGCGCACACGGGCCAGTGTCAAATGAGGGGTAAAACGCCGGTTCTCCGGGGCAAAACCCAGCCCGGCCAGGTTGGACTCAAGGCGCTGCTGGAGG
>Ga0315551_10003353_pt1 | contig 11427 bp, 14 predicted proteins | sample SalMarSW160290MG_FD_203678 | JGI IMG/M metagenome (GOLD analysis project Ga0315551, IMG submission 203678) | Salt marsh sediment microbial communities from the Plum Island Ecosystem LTER, Massachusetts, United States - Salt Marsh Sediment SW1602-90 ... | reverse complement strand
AACCTTCTGTGGGCGGGAGGGTGGGAAGCAAAACCAGCGCTAAAAACCAAACAACCCCCGCATCATAAAATTTGTATTTCCGCCCCCATACTGCTATATATATGGGCAGATTCCATGTCGGAAAAACTAAAGAGGCAGCTGCTGCTCATAGCCGGCACCCTATCCCTGGCGGTAGGCATAGTCGGCATCGCCGTACCGGTACTGCCCACCACCCCCTTCCTGCTGCTGGCCGCCGGCTGCTACCTGAGAAGCTCCCGGAGATTCTACAACTGGCTGATGGGTAACCGCCTCTTCGGCGCCTATATCAAGAACTATATCGAAGGCAGGGGCATGCCGCTAAAGGTCAAGCTCTTTACCATTATCCTGCTCTGGGTAACCATCGGCATCTCCATCTGGCTGGTGGCAAACCCAATCGTCACCATAATCCTCTTAATTGTCGCCGTCGGCGTTACCCTTCACATTATCTTCATCAGGGTCAGGCAAAAAAACTAAAACTGCCGGTTTTTATCCATACTTGGCTGCCGGCCCGGCGGTAAAGTGGAAGATGGGGCGGTCTACCCTCTTGATGTGCAGCGGGCAGTGCTTCATCCCCTTGGGCACAAAGATAAGGCAACTCTTAGTCAGGCTATACTTCTCATCCTCCAGCCAGATTTCGACCTCGCCGCAGAGGTCCTCGGGATGCTCGGGGTCGGTGCCGTAGAAGGTTATGACTTCGTCGAAGGGGTGGGTGTGGGCTTCCACCTCTGGTTTCTCCATACCCTTCCAGAACCAGACGCACTCCACATAAAAAGCCCCCTTGAACACCTCGTCGTCGAGATATGCCATGGGGGTTCTGACGTCGGGGGCCGCTTTCAGAGCTTCCTGCCGGAACTTAGGCAGCGTCAGGTCGGACTTCGTCTTGGTAATGATATGCTTTTCGTATTTCCTCTCGGCCATTTTCTATCAATCCCCTTTCTCTAAATTTCCATTATTAGTAGAATAATCCCGCCGCTTGTGCCTTGTCAATCAGCCCCACCCCACCCCCCAGACGCCGCCAGATAAGCAACAGACACCTGTATGCCACCGCAGCAACTCTGAAGATGAAAGCAAAGACAAAGGCGCCTGATTTTAACTCAGGCGCCTTTTACTTAACCCGGGGAAATACGGAAGCTTTAGTCACGCCTCCGGCCCGCGGCGGCGGCCAGCGGTGCCACCGCCAGCCAGATGGTAATGGTCACCAGCATAGAGTTGACATAGTTAATGCTCACCAGACCGATTTTAGGGGCAATCACCCCCCACAAAAGCATTAAGATCAAGGAACTGATAAAGAAACCGGGAATAGCGGCAAAAACCCTAAAATAACCCATTTTATTCCTCCTTTTTTATATCCTTCAGCTTGCGGTCAATCATGGTGTCCACACCAAAATGGGCTGCCTCCCTCAAGTCCTGCAGGGCTTCGTCTCTGGTCTTGCCAGTGCCAATAACCAGCGGCTCCCAGACGATGAAGTACTCCCCGCTCTTCTTATCAAACTCAAGGTCAATGCTGTTAGACAAGTCGCTCACCTTTACAGCTATTCTTCCAGTATGGCTTTAATGGCACCGGCGGCATCTTTAAGCACCTGCTTTATTCGCTGCATCTTGCCGGCGTCCATAGTGCGTAGGCCCCGCCCCACCAGGTTCTCCAAGTCGTGGTACTCCTTCATCATGGTCACCATCTTGCCGATGTCCTTGAAGCTCCACCGGCTCTTCATCTGGCTCCTCACCTCGTCCGCCGAATCCTTACGTTCCGCCATAAAACCAATCCCCTCCTCGGTGATGGTGTAGACCTTCCTCCCGTCCCGCTCGACGGCGGTGGCGTAGCCCATCTCCTCCAGCATCTGGAGGGTGGGGTAGACGGCGCCGGGGCTGGGGGTATAAAGCCCGTGAGAAAGCTCTTCCAGCTCGCGGATAATCTCGTAGCCATGCCTCGGCTTGTCATTAAGCAAGTCCAGGATAACGTACTTCAGGTCCCCCTTCTGGAAGGAGCTCTCCCGCCAGGGTCCCTTCATAAATCTATCTCCCCGAAAGGCGTGTCCTCTAAACATCTATATCTCCTAAACAGCCAAACAATTGATATATCACATACTATCACGATATATCTTGATATATTTTAATATTACTTAATCACCTTGTCAAGGGGTTTTGGGGGCAATTGGGGGAAACTTTAAAAAATAAAAAAGGGGAGCAATACTGCTCCCCTGCCCGTCTTAAAATTATAGCCGCTTACGGCCCGTATTTACGGGATTGAGCCCCGAAACCCGGAGGCACCAGACCGGGCTGGATGGAACCGGATGTTTCGGGCGTTGCCGCTGATTCCGGCATCTCCTCCAGCACATTGTAGTTCTTCAAACACAAAAACCAGATAATAGCTACAAAAGAAGCGACTGCTCCTAGCCCCTCGTAAAGCAATCCTATAGGCAAAACAGCAACAAAAATCAACAGCCACCACAGGCTCCGGGCCTTTCTTTTCAGCACCCAGGCTCCCACACCATACGTTGCAAGTCCCTGCAGCACCAGGAATATAACTTCTATAATTAATATGGACGCGATGAAAGCTAAAAGAGAACCAGAGGGAAAAAGTTGGCTCCCACTGAAGTAACGGTTCCAATCGGAGTAAGAGTCCAAATTATAGAATAAATACCAAATAACTACGGCAATATGTAACGTGCCTATGCCAAAAGCCGCAAACACCCAGGTCCAGTTAAGGTGACGCTGGAACCAGTTCAGTCCCGTTGGCTGGCTCCTCAGTATCTTTTGTACCGCCTTTTTCGCCTCTTTGCCCGGCTCAGGTTTCAAGCCCTGTAACGGGTCTAATCCCGGCAGCTCCGTATTGGCTTTGGCAAACGATGCCTGGCACAGACTGCAATAGCGGGCATCATCGCTATTTTCGTATCCGCAGGATGGGCATTTCATACCACCCTCCCCCACCAGGGACCACGACAAAAAGAAACCTACCCCCGGTTAATAATACTGCCAGCTTAAAGCCGGCTTTAAGGCAAACTAGCCCATTGGGACTATTCTCCCCCCCTTATAAGTACCAGTATAGTAAAACAGTAATAAAGCGCAATAGATAAATAGTAAGGCAGGACTAAGGTACTAGACTTGGCAACGCCCTGCTTGACAGGAGTAGAGCTTTGGTTGTAGCTTTTTAGAGAGCCCCCAAAAATCTTTGGGACTTTAAGCTCTATTGGAGACTATTTTATAGAAGGAGGAATTTAGAAAATGGCGGAATCAAAGTATGGGAAAAACCTGGTAAGGAGACCCGTCTACGAAGTGACCCCCGGTAAAGTAAGTGGCCGTCAGAACCCCACCATGACATTGATGAGCAAAGACCTGGTGCCGGGAAGCAGCATCTACCTGGAAGCCGGCTGGATATGGGAAATGCCCGAACCCAACCCCCACATCCTCAAACATTCCCACGATAAATATGACGAGGTTGTCCTTCACATAGGGGGTGACCCCTATAATCCCGAAGACCTCGGCGGCGAAATCGAGTTTACCGTTGGCGGCGAACCCCTCACCTTCGATAAAACCTCAGCCATATTCGTGCCGGCGGGAGTATCCCACGGTCCGGTAGTCTGGAAAAGAGTAACCCGCCCTCACCTGCAGATAGCGATAGTGCTCGGCGGCGGCACCATGTCAGAAGCCGACCCGGGCGGGCATGTCAAGGAAAGAGGGGGCTAGAGAAAAAAACAAGGGGGAGCCTTCCGGCTCCCCCCAAAAAATAAGCCGTAACTACCCCTTTGGTATCAGCTCCACATCCACCTGGTCACCGAAAGCAAAGTCAATGCTCTTTTGCAGCTCTTCCAATTTCGCCATGTCCTCCATCTCGATGACCAGCTCGCTATCATCCAGGACCTTTAATCTCCCGAACTTATTGACAACCTCGATTACCTTATCCGGGTCTACCGTTATCCAGCCCTTCATACGGCGCACCAGCTCGTCACCCTTAAAAGCTCTCTCGATGGTAAGGTCAATCTGCCGGTGCTTGGCTTCCCAGCCGATTAAACCCGGCTGCACCACCACCGGGCACACCGGGTCATGGACTACAGCGCATCTAAACCATATCTTAGCTCTAATCATCCAAAAATAGCTCCTCCCGTTTTCCCACTTATCAATGTAACCGGGGGTCTAATGCATTTTAATACCTTTTAGACCAAATTTAAAGAGATATATCCCCCAAAAAAAGAATCCCCCCCTTGACAGGGGGGAGAGCTTTGGTTTAGTTTTCTCTAAAGCAAAGGGGTTAGATACTGCCCGATGAAAGAACCATTATGCTAAAGCCTATCAAATGGTACAAGAATCTTGCCACCAGAAAGGGTCGGCTTGAAGCCGGAGCCTTTCTCATTGAGGGGGAAAGGGCTATCAAACAGATAATCAGCAGTAACCCGGATGATATAATTGAACTTGTATCCACCGAGGAACTACCCCCCTTTTACCGTAAATACCCCGGGCGCCTGGTCACTGACAGCCAGTTAGGCTCTATCTGCTCCACCAGGACACCCCAGGGAATCGCCGCCGTCATCCGTATACCCCCGGATACCTACTCCGACCGGCTGCCGGACAACATCGGTAATAAAATCCTGCTGCTCGAAGATGTTCAAGACCCGGGAAACGTGGGTACTCTCATCCGCACCGCCGCCGCCTTTGATTTTTCCGGGCTTATCCTGACCGAAAAATGCGCCGACCCCCTCTCCCCCAAATGTGTTCAGTCAACTGCCGGCACCGTGTTATCGGTATGGCTCAGAAGAACCTCCCGCTATCTGGAGCTTGTCGAGGAACTAAAACGTGATGGATACTCCCTCGTCGCCGCCGACCTCGGCGGCGCGGAAGACCCTTCGGTTCTTCAATCCCGGAATAAGCTCCTGCTGGCTTTGGGCAACGAGGCATCCGGCCTTTCGGACTCGGTGCTTAAACTATCCGACCATATATTAAGAGTACCCACCATGCGGGGGAAAATAGAATCGCTGAATGTAGCCGCCTGCGGCGCCATCTGCATGTATCTGAGCTATTATAAATAGCCAATAAAAAAGGGGGGCCAAGAGGCTCCCCTTCACTTTAAATATATATTCCCCCCAAATAAAGAATCCCCCCTTGACAGGGGGAGAGGTTTGGTTTAGTTTTCTCTTTAAGCAGAGTTTGAATATTTTGCCTTTGTTTAGCTCTAAGTCAGGAGGAGCAATAAAATGGCGCAAAGAAAAGACGGCGTTTTTCTGGAAGTAGTCGAGTGGTTCGACAGAACCGGCCAGGAGCTCTTACACCGGATTCCACAGGAAGGGTCGGGGGATATTAAGCTCGGGGCGCAGCTGACGGTCCGGGAAAGCCAGGCCGCGGTACTGTTCTATCAGGGCCATGCCGGCGATGCCTTCGGACCCGGCCGCCACACCCTGGTAACGGCCAATATTCCCATCCTAACCAAAATTCTCTCCATGCCCTGGGCGATGACGAGCCCGCTTCGGGCCGAGGTATATTTCGTCAATATGAAGGTCTTCCCCGACCTCAAATGGGGCACCAAAGACCCGGTAGCCTTTAAAGATACGGAGCTGGGACTGGTCCGGCTCCGTGCTTTCGGGGTCTTCAATATACAGGTAGTCCAGCCAGTACTGTTTATTAACTCTCTGGTGGGCACCGTGGGAAAGTTTACCACAGCTGAAATCCAGGATTATCTCAAGAGCGTCATCATCTCGCGCTTTAACGACCACTTGGGAGAGAAGCTGGATAGTATTCTAAACCTGCCCGGACATTATGATGAACTCTCCAGCGGTCTCCAGGAACATCTGCGCGAGGATTTTCGATACTTCGGACTGGACCTGAAGAATCTCTACATCACTTCAATAACTCCACCCAAGGAGGTCCAGGAGGCTATTGACGACCGCGGCCGTCTCAGTGTCCTGCAGGACCTAGACCGGCTGGTCCAGATGAAAGCAGCCATGGCCATGGAAAAAGCCTCGGAATCTACCGGAGCCGCCGGTTCGGGCGTGGGAATGGGCATGGGACTGATGATGCCGGCCATATTTGCCGATGTACTCCGCCCCAAGGGCGGGAAAGCCGCCACTATTGAGTGTCCGGCGTGTCACAATCCTATCCCTCCAGCATCAAGATTCTGTCCTCTATGTGGCCACCAGATAGTCATCCTGTCACAATGCACCAATTGCGGCGAAAATCTGGCGCCAAACGCCAAATTCTGTCCTAAATGCGGGCAGGCTGTGGGTAAAAAACCGGCCGTTAAAAAATGCCCCAAGTGCGGCAAGGAGAATTTACCCGGTGCTACTTTCTGCAACCATTGTGGCGAGAAACTGGGCTAAATGGGACTGGCAATAGGCTTAGAGTGCCCACAGTGCGGGGCACCCGCGGAAATAGACGAACTCGACCGGCTGCTGAGTTGCCCATATTGCGGCGTAAGCAGTTTCCTTCTGGCCCGGGATTACTTCCGTTTAGTGCTGCCCCATAATGCCCCGGGCAAGGACTTGATTTACGCACCGTACCTCAGATTTAAGGGCGCCGTCTACTACTGCCAGGGGCTGCAGGTCAAGCATCGCCTTCTAGATATTACTAATGTAGGAACAGAACTGGCCGGGCTTCCCTTTTCTCTGGGGTTCCGCACGCAGGGCCCCAAGCTGAAATTCCTCACTCCGGAAACAGAGGGGGCATTCCTCAAGTTCAACCTTGACCGGGATAAGATACTGGAAAGAGCCGGTAAGATTTCAGCCTCTGCTGCCGGGGAGCCGCTTTTATATCGTGCTTTTATCGGCGAGCTGTTCAGCCTCATTTATTTCCCGGTATACGAGAAAAACAACAGGCTCTTTGACGCCGTTTCAAACAGACCCCTGGCAAGGCTCAATGATACAGACATCTCTGAACTCACCGTCAAAAAACCGCGGTGGAAGCTCGGCGCTCTGGCCGCCATCTGCCCGCAATGCGGCTGGGATTTAAAGGGGGAAAGAGACAGCGTAGTTCTTACCTGCGACAACTGTAACAGCAACTGGTCGGCGGCGGGGAAAAAATTTACCCGGGTGGAAGTCCGCTCGATACCCGCCCAGGAGGATGAAACCATATACCTGCCCTTCTGGAAAATATCACTAACGGTTGAAGGCGCCGATTTTAAGGTTAACTCCTACGCCGATTTCATCAGGCAAACGGGATACCTCGCTAAAAGCTATATCTCACCGGAATGGGAAGGCGAACAACTCACCTTCCTTATCCCCGCCTTTAAGATTGAGCCCAGGAAGTTTTTACACCTGGCCAAGCAGTTAAGCTTTACCCTGCGAGCCGCAGAAACCGTAGAAACGCCCACCGATATTAACGCTTTTCCGGCAACCCTGCCCCAAAGTGAAGCTATAGAAAGCTTAGGAATGGTTCTTGCTGCTAACACCAAGGGTAGATTTAAGGAAACCGTCTATCCCCTGCTGCCGGAGCTTAAATTTGAGCCGAAAAGGGTAACGCTGGTCTACGTACCGTTTGCCGAAACAGCTATGGAGCTGATTCAGAAGCAGGCGTCCCTGTCTTTTCTCAAAGTAGCTCTCGGAATCGGTCGGCGATTCTCAAGGTATTGATTAGAGGCAATAGCACCCCCCAACCAAAAAGGGGAGCCTCTTGGCTCCCCCTCTACTTTTTCTCTTCTAAATTACCATTGAACAAACATCGGCATCACCACGTGCAGGTAGTTCTCCGACCCCACCGGCCGGATAACCCCCGGGCTGGACGGGCTGGCCGTCTCCAGCGCCACCTGCGTCTCGTGCAGCACCCCCAGCACATCGGTCAGGTACTTGCCGTTAAAGGCAATCTTGGACTCCTCCCCCTCCACCACGGCATCGATTTCGCCGACATCGTCACCAACCTCCTCGGACCTTGCCGAAACCACCACCTTGCCCGGAGCCGCCTCGGCGCCGGGGGTGACCACCAGCCGGATAATGCCGCTGCCGTCGCGGGCAAAGATAGAAGCCGTCTTGGTCGCCCTCAGGAAATCGGCCACGGTGATGGTCGCCTTGGTGGTGTGGGTCTGGGGGATAAGCTGGGCGTAGTTGGGGAAGGTGCCCTGAATCAACTGGGAGACCAGCTCGATATTCTTCAGCTTAAATAAGGCCTGCCCCTTTTCGGGGTTGACCATAATCTCCACCGGCTCCTCCTGCTCGGCGATGAGGCGGTTAAGCTCGGCGAGGGTACGGGCGGGGATGATAACCTCGGTAACTTTACTGACCGCCTCGGCAAGGGGCATGGTATAGACCGCCAGGCGGAAGCCGTCGGCGGCGGCAAGCGTCACCTTGCTGCCCTCGAACTTGGCATTAATGCCGGTCAGCACCGGCCGGGACTCCTCGGTTGCCGCGGCGAAGACCACCTTGCTGATTCCCTGCCGCAGCGCCTCCACATCCACTTTAGTGGTAATTCCCCCCTCCACCTTGGGGATAGGGGGGAAATCTTTAGCGTCCACCCCGCTTATTCTGGCTTCAAAACGGGCGCACTTCATACCCAGGGTCTTGGTCTGCGGGGAAAGAGTGATATTCACCTTATCGGCAGGCAGCGAGCCGACAAAATCAGAAAGCAGCCGGGCGGGCACGGTGATTGACCCCTCCTCGGTCACTTTAGCCCCAATCCAGCAGCTTATAGCCATTTCCAGGTTGGTCGCCGACAGCTTCAGCCTGGAGCTTTCCGTAGCCAGGAGGACATTATTAGTTATGGGCAGGGTGGTTCTGGCCGCCACGGCTCGGCCCACCACCGCCAGACCCCAGTCCAGATTTTCCTGAAGACACGATAATTTCATGGTGCACCCCCCAAAAAGATGTTGCTGGTGATGGGTAGTATATACCAATAATCGGTTTTACTCAAGGGTAATTTTACCGCTTTTGCCGCCACTTTTTTGGACTAAGCGGATATTGTCTATTTTCATGCCCCGGTCAACTCCCTTGACCATGTCGTAGATAGTCAGGGCGGCAACGGCGGTAGCGGTCAGCGCCTCCATCTCGACGCCGGTTCTCCCCGTGCTCTTGGCGGTCGAGGTAATCTCGATAGCGCTGTTCTTCTCGTCCAGCCTAAACTCGACCTTGACCTCGTCGATAGATATAGGGTGGCAGAGGGGTATCAGGTCAGGCGTCTTTTTGGCGGCCATGATGCCGGCCAGCTGGGCGGTGGTCAGCACCTCCCCTTTCTTGGTCTTGCCCTGCTTTATCTGCTCAAGGGTTTCGGCTTTCATCCTGACCGTGCCTTTAGCTACCGCCCGGCGTTCGGTGGCGGGCTTTGAGGATACATCCACCATTTTAGGGCGGCCCTGGTCGTCAATATGGCTTAGTTCTTCCATAATCTTTAGAACCCCATCCCCCTTTAACAGTTCTCTTTTTACCCCACCCCGTTTTATATCTATTCCCGCCCACCACCCTTAAAGGAAGGGCTTTAAGCCCTTTTTACCCCACCCCCCTCAAGAAGAAATTGATAGAAGTATCACTTCTGTAGGGCGGGAGGGTGGGATGCAAAACGCCCTCTAAAACTCCCTATCTAACCCCCCACGTGGGAAAACGGGCGGCCGTTGGGCACCTGGCCCTTAGCCAGCCCGTGCTGCCGCGGCTTTTCGGCAACCGCCTTCTTAAACAGTTTTTTCAGCCCCGCCTTGGATACCCCGTCGCGCAGGGGCTGCTTTAAATCAATCTCGTATTCGCTTAATAAGCAGGGGCGGAGCTTGCCGTCGGCGGTAAGTCTCATCCGGTTGCAGTTAAAGCAGAAGTGCTCGCTGACCGGGGTGATAAAGCCGATGGTGCCCGTGGCATTGGGTAAACGGAAATACTTGGCAGGCCCGTTGCCGGCCGAGGGCAGGCAGGGCTCCAGCTCCCCCAGCGGCTCCAGCCGCTTTCTCATCTCGGTGGCGGAGATAAAGCGCAGGGCGTTATCGCCGTTGCCGGCAACCGGCATCAGCTCGATAAATCTTATGTGCCAGTCCTCATCGATAGTTTTAGCGGCAAAGTCCAGAAGCTCGTCGTCGTTGATGCCGGACATGACCACCATGTTTAGCTTTACCGGCTCCAGCCCCACCCTCTTAGCCGCCTCGATGCCCTCCAGCACCTGCTTTAGCTCGCTCTGGCCGCGGGTAATGCGCTTAAATCTATCCGGTTTAAGGGTGTCCAGGCTGACATTGACCCTTTTCAGCCCGGCCGCTTTGAGCTCGGCGGCATAGTCGGCAAGCATGACGCCGTTGGTGGTCAGGGCGATATCGTTGATGCCCTCGATACCGGCCAGCATCTCGATGAGCCGGGGCAGCCCCAGCCTGACCAGGGGCTCGCCGCCGGTGATTCGGAGCTTGTCCATCCCCAGCTCGGCGGCAGCCCGGGCTACGGTGTAGATTTCCTCATAGCTCAGGATGTCGCTATGCGGCCTCAGCTCAACCCCTTCGGCGGGCATGCAGTAGATACAGCGCAGGTTACAGCGGTCGGTGACCGATATGCGCAGGTAATTTATGGGACGCTGGAAGGAATCGGAAAGTCCGGTCATAGGTTATACCTTCTCCTTAAATATTTAACCGCCTCCCGGGCGGCAACCCCCCGGTGGCTTACTTTATTCTTGACCTCTAGAGGCAGCTCAGCCATGGTCTTGTCCAGTTCGGGGAAGTAGAACACCGGGTCGTAGCCGAAGCCCCTCTCCCCCCGGGGCCCAAAGGTAATCAAGCCCTGGCACTCCCCATAACAGAGCTCCACTTTCCCCTCCGGCGTGGCGATGGCGATGACGCAGCGGAAACGGGCGGTGCGCTTCTCCCTGGGCACCCCTTTTAATTTAGCCAGTAAAAATTCTACCCGCTCTTTATCCGAAGCGCCCTCGCCGGCATAGCGCGCCGAAAGCGGCCCCGGCTCGCCCCCCAGGGCATCCACCTCCAGCCCGGAATCGTCGGCAAGAGCCAGCAGACGGCTCTCTTTAGCCAGGACGGTGGCTTTAAGGCGGGCGTTCTCCTCAAAACTCTTCCCCGTCTCCTCCACCCCGGCGGTAATGCCCAGCTCCCCGGGCAGAACCAGTTCCAGGGGCAGTTCCCGGAGCAGTATTTTAAATTCCCGCGCCTTGCCCCGGTTATTGGTGGCTAAGAGCAGTTTATCCGGCAATGGAACTCCAGAAAAGGCAACTCAAACCGTCATCCACCCCTGATAAAATGATAGCCCTTTCCCTAGTCGAGGTCAACAAATCGGTCTTCCAGCTTTTTGGAGACCTCGGGCATGGTGGTGTATTCCATCTCCTCCAGGGGCAAACGGTGCGGCTCAAAGGGCCCGTGGCGGCGCATGTACTCGGCTACCTCGTTGGCCTGCTTCCGGGCTAAATCGTAGGACTTATCGGCAAACATATCCCGCGGTCCCACCAGCTTGCCCTGGGACAGCTGGAAGCCGAGGGCGATCACCCGGGGCGGCCCGTCGAAGCGGGTGGGGGTGCTGTCCTCGACCGATA
>Ga0315551_10003349_pt1 | contig 11442 bp, 10 predicted proteins | sample SalMarSW160290MG_FD_203678 | JGI IMG/M metagenome (GOLD analysis project Ga0315551, IMG submission 203678) | Salt marsh sediment microbial communities from the Plum Island Ecosystem LTER, Massachusetts, United States - Salt Marsh Sediment SW1602-90 ... | reverse complement strand
AAGGGGAAAGTTTTTTAGAGAGGGGGCGTTAAGCCCCCGTTTTTTATTTCCTTGACCCGTCTATCGCTTATAACCTATAATCCAAGACAACTATGTTAAAACAGCTTGAAGAGCTAAAATCGAGTGCCCTAAAAGAGCTGGAAGCCGTCAGCCAGATTAAAGACCTGGAGGTGTGGCGGGTCCGCTACCTGGGCAAAAAAAGCCAGCTGACCGGCGTCCTGCGCGGTTTAGCCAAACTACCCATCGAGGAGAGGAAGCAGGTCGGCGCGCTGGCTAACCGGATTAAAGCTGGTCTTGAGGAGAACCTGGAGCAGAAAAGCCGGCTCCTTAAGCAGGTAGGGCTGGCTGCTGGTGGGGAGGGCATCGATATTACCCTGCCCGGACGTCCTTATCCCACCGGTCGCCTGCACCCCATCACCCAGACCATCGCCGAAATCTGCGACATATTCGCCTCTATGGGGTTTCAGGTGGTGGAGGGGCCGGAGGTGGAGTGGGACTACTATAATTTCGAGGCGCTGAATATACCCCGCCACCACCCGGCGCGTGAGAGCATGGCTACCCTCTGGGTTGACGCTGAGACTGGAAACGGCGAAAGAAACATGCTGCTGCGCACCCACACTACCGCCTGTGATACCCGGGTCCTGGAGCAGATGACCCCGCCGATAAGGGTGGTTATGCCGGGCAGGGTCTATCGCTACGAAGCCAGTGACGCTACCCATGTCCCCATGTTCCACCAGATTGACGGGCTGGCGGTGGATAAAAATATTACCATGGCTGACCTTAAGGGGACGCTTTACGAGTTTGCCCGCCGTTTCTTCGGCGAGGACAGGAAGGTGCGCTTCCGCTGTGACTATTTCCCCTTCGTCGAGCCGGGTGTGGAGATGGCTATCGAGTGCCTGGTCTGCGGCGGCAGAGGCTGCCGCTTATGCGGTAACAGCGGCTGGATTGAGGTGCTGGGGGCGGGGATGACCCATCCCCGGGTGCTGGAGCGGAGCGGCGTTGACCCCAGGGAATATACCAGCTTTGCCTTTGGCATGGGGATAGACCGCCTGCCCATGCTCCGCTACGGTATCGATGACATAAGGTTGTTCTACGGGAGCGACCTTAGATTTTTAAGGCAGTTCTAATGAAAGTTTCACTTAAGTGGCTCGAGCAGTATGTGGATATAGACCTGCCCCCGGCTGAGCTTACCGATAAGCTGACCATGGCCGGCACCGAGGTCAAGGGGTGGCAGGTTATCGGCGGCGACTGGGAGAATATCGTGGTGGGGCAGATTTTGGCTATCAATCCCCACCCCAATGCCGACCGCCTTACGCTGCCTACCGTTGACCTGGGCACCGAGCAGCCGACCGTGGTTTGCGGGGCGCCCAATCTTAAAGTTGGCGATAAGGTCGCCTTTGCCCGCGTCGGCGCTAATCTTATCGACGGGCACAGCGGCCAGGCAATCAAGCTGGAGACGGCCAGGATTCGGGGGGTGGTTTCCAGCGGCATGGTCTGCTCGGAGAAGGAGCTGGGTATCTCCGACAGCCACCAGGGAATCATGGTATTAGCCGCCGAAGCTGAAGTCGGCACCCCGCTGGTTGATTTTATGGGCGATGTTATTTTTGACCTGGATGTGACCCCCAACCGCCCCGACTGCCTGTCGGTAATCGGCATTGCCCGGGAAATTACCGCCCTGACCGGTCGGGAGGTGCATCTGCCCGATGCCGGTTACGAGGAAGCGGGGTCTTCCATAGACCGGCAGATTTCAATCGAGATTGCCGCCCCCGACCTGTGTCCCCGCTACAGCGCCAGCCTGATTACCGGGGTAAAGATAGCCCCATCCCCCCAGTGGCTGCAGCAGCGTCTGCTGGCGGGCGGTATGCGCCCGATAAATAACGTGGTGGATATTACCAATTTTGTCATGCTGGAGTACGGCGAGCCGCTGCACGCCTTTGACTATAACCGGGTGAGGGGGCAGAAGATTATGGTGCGGCGGGCGGAAGAGGGCGAAGTACTGGTTACCCTGGACGGGAACAAGAGGATGCTTTCTAAAGATATGCTGGTTATCGCCGATGCTGAGCGGGGGTTAGCCGTGGCCGGGGTGATGGGTGGTGCCGACAGCGAGATGACCGACCGTACCACCGCTATAGTGCTGGAGGCGGCTAATTTTAACCCGGCGAGTATCTATAATACCGGTTCTACCCTGGGTCTGCCCAGCGAAGCACGAATGCGCTTTGAGCGGGGCATCAGCCCCGAATTGACCATACCGGCGCTCGAAAGGGCTACACAATTGATTATTGAGCTGGCCAGCGGACAGGCGGCTAAAGGTATAGTCGATGTCTACCCCGGCAGGAAAGAGCCAAAGCCGATTTTGCTTTCGACGGGGGAGGTAAAGCGCCTGCTGGGGGTTGATTTCAGTATTAAGCAGATGAAAGAGGCGCTGACCTCCCTGGGCTGTGACTGCCAGCCGGATTCGGCTTCCGAGATTCGGGTGACCGCGCCGTACTGGCGGAGCGACATCAGCTTGGCGGAAGACCTGGTGGAGGAGGTCGCCCGGGTTATCGGCTATGACCGGATTCCGGTGACCATGCCCGGCGGGGAAGTGCCCCGGCAGAACCCGGCGCCTGTCATCGGTTTCAAGCGGGAGGTGAGGCGTCACCTTGCCGGCTACGGCTTTTATGAGGTGGTTACCTATTCCCTGACCGGTCTGGACTTGCTCAACGGGCTGCTGCCCGAAGTTCACCCCCTGGAGCCGGAGCCGCTGCGGGTGCTGAAGCCGATGACCGCCGAGCAGGAATATCTCCGCCCAAGTTTGCGGGTTAGCCTGCTGGCGGCGCTGGAGGCAAACCGGCGGCATGAGGATGGCGGTATCAGGCTCTTTGAGCAGGGCAGGGTATACGTACGGCGACATAATGACCTGCCCGACGAGCCGGAGATGCTCTGCGGTCTGCTGGCAGGCTCCAGATTTGACCAGTCCTGGCACGGCGGTGACGAGCCGGTTGATTTCTTCGACGCCAGGGGGGTGGTCGAGGGTCTGCTGGGGCGGCTGGGGGTGGAAGCCGATTTCCAGCCGTCAGATGACGAGAGCCTAAACCCTGCTCAACAGGCGGCTATAGTCGTCGGGGGTAAAAAAGTGGGCGTGGTCGGGGAGGTGCACCGCAAGGTGGCTGAAGCCTTTGAGCTTGCCGAGAAGGTCTACCTGCTGGAACTCAATCTTAGCGAGCTTTTGCCCTTTACCCTGGAGCATGAGCTGTTTAAGCCAATTTCGCGCTTTCCAGCAGTGGTCAGGGATATCGCCCTGGTGGTTGATGCGGGAGTAACCCACCGACAGGTGACGGATATTATCAGCGGCTTTCCCCTGGTGACCCGGGTTGCCCTCTTTGACCTCTATACCGGCGGTAAGCTGCCCAAGGGCAAGAAGTCCCTGGCTTATAGAATTACCTTCCAGTCCCCCTCTAAAACTTTGACCGACGAAGCGGCTAACCAGGTCCAGCAGAAAATCGTAGACAAGCTGGGCAAAGAGCTGGGCGCTACGCTGAGGGGCTGACTTCAGTTAGCGGTTTATCTCTCCTGTTTTTAACAGTTGTTTTTCTTCCCACCCTCCCACCCTAAAGAAGTTATACTTCTATCAATTTCTTTTTATGGGGTTTTGTCCCACTTCTCCCCTGCTAGCGGGCGTTTTGCTTCCCACCCAACCCACCCTACAGGGCTGTGCCTTTAATCTCTCGCTTTGAGGGTGGGGGGAAAAGGGGTGGCAACCTGACAGGGAGTTTAAGAGGGGTGTAACCCCTCTTAAACTTAAAGGGTTGGTGGGCGGGTTAAGATATAAAATGGGGGTGGGGGAAACTAGCTCTCGATAAGCGCTTTTAGCTTTTCAACTATGCTATCTAAAGGCACTAATTGAGACTCTTTTTCCGAGCGCTTCTTGATTTCGGCGCTGCTTTTCTCCAGAGTTCTGGGGCTTACGGTAACCCGGATGGGCATCCCCAGCAGGTCGGCGTCGTTGAACTTTACCCCCGGCGACTCCGCACGGTCGTCAAAGAGAACCTCCAAGCCCTGCGCTTCCAAATCGTTGTAGAGCTTTTCGGCAGCGGCGGCGACATCGGGGTCTTCCGTGTGGAGGGCACATAGATATATCTGGTAGGGTGCGATGGGCAGGGGCCAGGTAATGCCTTTATCATCGTGGTTAAGCTCTATAGCCGCCGCCAGCAGGCGGTCGAGACCGATGCCGTAGCAGCCCATAATGATGGGACGGGAGACGCCTTCGGCATCGATAAACAGGGCGCCCAGCTTTTCACTTAAGAAAGTGCCCAGCTTGAAGACGTGCCCCACCTCGATGCCGCGGGTGGATGAAAGCTTGCCGCCGCAGCGGGGGCACTCCTCACCGGCGTGAGCTTGGGCGATATCGGTAACTGTGTCGGCTTTAAAGTCCCGGGGGTAGTTGACGTTTTTAAGGTGAGTTTCCGGCTTATTGGCGCCGGCGACAAAGTTTGCCCCCAGGGTTATGGAGTCATCGGCGATGATTTTAAAGCCCTTTATGCCGACGGGTGAAGCGGCTCCGGTAACGATACCGGCCTGGATGACCTCGTCCTCGGTGGCGAAGCGGAGGTCGGTACAGCCCAGGGCGTTCTTGAGCTTTATCTCGTTTACCTCTATATCTCCCCTCACGACGACGAAGACCAGCTTGCCGTCGGCGATATAGAATACCGCTTTGAGGGTATGACTGGGGGGTATCTTAAAGAAACCGGCGACCTCTTCGATGGAGCCGGCGCCCGGCGTGGCGACTTCCTCTTTAGGTAAAGGCTCCCCCTGCTCTATCTTGCCCTTGACGCTCTGAGCCTTCTCCACATTGGCGGCGTATTTACATTTTTCGCAGTAGATAACCTCGTCTTCACCGTCTTCGGTGACGACCATGAACTCGTGGGAGTCCTTGCCGCCGATGGCGCCGCTGTCGGCTTCAACCTGAAGGCTGGGCAGGCCGCAGCGGGCATAGATATTCTTATACGCCCGGAGCATCTTTTTATAGCTCTGGTCCAGCCCCTCTTCATCGGTGTCAAAGCTGTAGAGGTCTTTCATGGAGAATTCGCGGACGCGTATCAGCCCGCCCCGGGGGCGGGGCTCGTCGCGGAACTTGGACTGGATTTGATAAAGCATCAGGGGCAGGTCGCGGTAGCTCTGGACATTGTGGCTGACCAGCTGGGTGATGACCTCTTCATGAGTGGGGCCCAGTACCAGCCGGCGCTCCCGGCGGTCAAAGAGGGTGAAAAGCCCCTTACCGAAAGCCTTGTCCCGGCCCGTTTCCTGCCAGAGCTCCAGGGGCTGGAGTACCGGCATCATCAGCTCCTGCCCGCCGGCTTTATTCATCTCGTCGCGGATGATATCGGCTATCTTTTTGAGCGCCCTCAATCCCAGCGGCAGGTAGGAGTAGACGCCGGCGGCTACCTGATTAATCATACCCGCCCTCAGCAGCAGCCGGTGGCTGGCTGTTTCCGCCTCGGCGGGTGTTTCTTTTTGTGTCTTACCGAATAGTTTTGATAGGCGCATATTAAGACATGCTGAATGGTGGATACTTGTCGGTTAGATAGGAAGAATAGCCATCCACTCTCACTCCCCAGCGAATATAGCCGGTAACGAAGTCAAACGCCCACCGGGGATATCTGCCCATGAATAGAATAGCCCACCAGGAGATAAAAAGGACGACGCCGGCGGCTATACCAACAAAGCATAAGACGATATATTGAGGTATAGCCATAAAATACCGGAAGAAGGTGGTCAGCCGGGAAAGCCTTTCCGGAAACGGGACATCAAGAGTTATAGGATAGTCTGCCATTTTTTACCTCCTCTTTCAATTGTATCTATTGGCTCTACCAAGTCTCGATAAGGTTGCCCTCTTTGTCTTTCATTTTTCCCGAAACGGCGAAGATAAAATCAATGAGGGTCCAGATGCCCAGGCCGCCCAGGGTGATAAGCATTATAATTCCAGTCCAGATTTTGCCCAGATAGAACCGGTGAATTCCGGCTACTGCAAATAAATAGGCGGGCAGGATGCATAAAAGAGTTACAGCCAGTCTTGACTTGGATGAAACTGCCATTTTTGTTTACCTCCTTTATTTTTCAGGCTGTGGATAGCTAAAGAACTGCCACCATTAAATCATATCGGGCGGGTTTATGCTAGTGGTTTTAGAGGTTTTCCACCTCCGCCATCAATACCCTAACAAAATCCTTTTCCTCTATAGTCCTAATCTTTTTGCCTTTTTTAAATAAAACGGCTCTGCCTTTGCCGCAGGCGATGCCGATATCGGCGTCTCTAGCTTCGCCGGGGCCGTTAACGACACAGCCCATTACGGCTACCTTTATCGGTTTGGTAATCTTTAATAATTCCTTTTCTACCGCTTCAGCCAGTTTTACGATGTCAACCTCGGCGCGGCCGCAGGAAGGGCAGCTGACCAGCACCGGACCGTGCTGGCGCAGATTGAGGCTTTTGAGGATTTCATAGCCGGCGATGACCTCCTCGCGGGGGTGGGCAGTGAGCGAAACCCGGATGGTATCGCCGATGCCCAGATATAAGAGGGTGCTGATGCCCACCGTGCTGCGGATAATGCCGGTGCGGGGAGGGCCGGCTTCGGTGATGCCGATGTGCAGGGGGTAGGGTATCTTTTTGGCAATGTCCCGGTAGGCTTCGATGGTGGTGGGGACGTCAAAGGATTTGAGCGAGACCTTAATCAGGTCAAAGTCCAGGCTTTCCAGCAGTTTTACCTGCTCCAGAGCGGCTTCTACCATCTGCTGAGCGATAGAGAGTTTGGGGTTTTTGGGTGGGGGCAGGCTGCCGGCGTTGACCCCGATGCGGATGGGGACGCCCCGTTCTTTAGCGGCGGAGGCTACTTTTTTAATCTTTTCCGGCTCCCCGATATTACCCGGGTTCAGGCGTAATCCATCAACCCCGGCTTCCAGCGCCATCAGGGCCAGGCGGTAGTCGAAGTGAATATCGGCGATTATGGGGATGCTAACGCCCTGTTTGATGGGTGATATTGCCCCGGCGGCTTCCATATCGGGCACGGCTACCCGTATCAGTTCGCAGTCGCAGTCCTCAAGCTCCTTAATCTGGTCGATGGTTGCCCGGACATTGCGGGTATCGGTATTGGTCATGGACTGCACCACGATGGGGGCGTTGCCGCCGATGGTGACCCCGCCGATTTGAATGGGTTTGGATTTTCGTCTTGGTTTCATGGTATCAAGCTCTCCCCGGCAATGATGCGGATAATATCCTGGTAGGTAACGGCTAATATGGCGGCTATCAGTATGGCGAAGCCGATGGCGTGCACCATCCCTTCTGTTTTAGCCGAGATACGCTTGCCCCGCCGTATCCACCCCAGCAGGACAAAGACGATTCTGCCCCCGTCCAGGGCGGGGAGGGGGAGGATATTGACGATAGCCAGGTTTATGCTGATAAAGCCGGCAAACAACAGGAGCGGGCTTAAGCCGGCCTGGGCTACCTCTCCTGTCAGCTGGGCGATGCCCACCGGCCCGGTTAGCTGAACCGGGGTAGCCCCGATAAACCACTTTAATATCTCGTTCTTAAACAGGACGAAGGTGTCTATGCATTCGCTGACGCCCATGGGTATGGCTTCCCAGAAGGGGTAGCTCTGGCGGGTGATAATCACCTCCGGCATGCTTACGGTAACGCCCATCGCCCCCTCTTCCGGCGGGGGCTTCCACCGGGGTATTAGCTGAACTTCCTCTACCATTTCGTCGCTGTGCCTGAGTTCCAGGTTGACCTCTTTACCCAGGTTGAGCTGGGTATAGGTGTGCAGGTCGCTGATACTGTTTACCGGCTCGTCATTAAGGCTGAGGATGGTATCTCCGGTTTCAATGCCGGCGGCCGCCGCCGGTGATTGGGGGGCAATATCCGATACCACCACATCACCGGTGATCACATCGTGGGGGACCATAAAGGCGATGGCAAACAGCAGCAGGGGCAGCAGGAAATTCATTATCGAGCCGGCGCTTAAGACTATCACCCTGATGCCGACACTCTTGCTTGCCAGGCTCCTTTCTATATCGGGGTCTTCTTCGCCGGCCATCTTGGTAAAGCCGCCCAGAGGCACGGCGTTGAGTGAGTACAGCGTTTCCCCTCTTTGTATCCCGAACAGGCGGGGAGGGAAGCCCAGCCCGAACTCCTCTACTTTTATGCCGAAGGCTTTAGCCGTGGAGAAGTGCCCCAGTTCGTGAGCCAGGATGAGCACCGCCAGAATGCCCAGAAAAATCAGTATGGTGACGAGCATGCTCACCGGTTATTGCCAACCATTTCTTTGACCTTTTCCCTGGTCTGGGTATCAGTTGCCAGAATCTCCTCCGGGGTGGGGTGGGCGGTAGATTTATGCTCGGCAAGCGCCTGCCCCACCAGACGGGGGATGTCGGTGAATTTAATGCGCTTTGATAAAAACAGCTCCACGGCTGCCTCATCGGCGGCGCAGAGCGCCGCCGGGTAAGTACCGCCTTTCTTTCCCGCCTCGATAGCCAGTTTAAGGCAGGGGAAGCTGTCAAAGTCGGGCGGCTCGAAGTTAAGCTCTTTGATATTGTCCCAGTCGAGCCGGGGCAGGTCGGGGTTTTCCAGGCGCTCCGGGTAGGTGAGGGCGTACTGAATGGGCAGGCGCATATCGGGCATGCCCAGCTGGGCTTTTACCGAGCCGTCGGCGAACTCAACCATAGAGTGAATAATGCTCTGGGGGTGTACCAGAATCTTTATATTATCCAGGGGCATATCGAAGAGCCAGCGGGCTTCGATTACCTCCAGCCCCTTGTTCATCAGCGTTGCCGAGTCTATAGTTACCTTCTGCCCCATACGCCAGGAGGGGTGTTTCAGAGCCTGCTCCGGGGTTACTTTTTCCAGTTGGGTGGGGGAATAGCCGCGGAAGGGCCCCCCTGAGGCGGTGAGGATGATTTTTGCCGCCTTCTGTTTTTCCCCCTCCAGGCATTGGAATATAGCGCTGTGCTCGCTGTCAACGGGTATAATCTGCGCCTTGTTTAACTTTGCCTCCCTGGTGATAATCTCGCCGGCCATGACCAGCGATTCCTTGTTAGCCAGGGCAAGGCGCTTACCGGCTTTTACCGCCGCCAGCGTGGATTTTAGCCCCCATTTTCCCGATGTGGCTATGACCACGATGTCCACCTGGGGGTGGCTTGCCATGGCTTCCAGCGATAGAAATTCACATTTGGCGCCGGTGGGGGGATTTTTATCCTGAGAGTAGATAAATTTGGGCTTAAACCGGTTGATTTGCTTTGCCAGTAAGTCGGTGTTTTTGCCGGCAGCCAGCCCGATAACGCTGAAGCGGCGGGGCAGGGCGCTGATTACTTCCAGTGTCTGGCGGCCTATGGAGCCGGTGGAGCCCAGAACGGCTACCCGTTTTATATCAGCCATATAACGTAATAGTATACTACCACGCCGGCAAAGACAACGCTGTCTATCCGGTCCAGAGCCCCGCCGTGGCCGGGAAGCAGCTTGCCGGAGTCTTTTACCCCCATGTTACGCTTGAGCAGGGATTCGACGAGGTCGCCGAGCTGGCCGAAGACGCTGATTAGCAGCCCCAGGATTATAGCTTGCCAGTAGACGAGGGGCAGGCTGAGCGGCGAGGGTATGGTGAAGAGCAGGCTGATGATAATTGCCCCCAGAAAGCCGGCTATAGTCCCTTCCCAGGTCTTGCCGGGGCTGATGCTGGGAGCCAGCTTGTGCCTGCCCAGCGCCCTGCCGGCGAAGTAGGCGGCGGTGTCCGAGCCGAAGTTAGCCAGCAGCGCCAGGAATACCCAGTTGCGGCCGTCGTCCAATCCCCGCAGGGCTACCAGGTGGCTGAGCAGCCAGCCGATATAGAGTATGCCGGCTATGGTCCACGCCCAGCCCAGAAAAGCCCCTTCTTTACGAGGGCGCAGCAGCAGCCAGAACAGGGAGAGTACCACCGCCGAGGTCAGCAGCAGGGGTAGGGTGGGGGCATAGGGGCAGTGGGGGCTGATGATAAATAAAGCCGTCCAGATTAGCCCGAACCAGATGAGCGGTGGCACCTTACCGTCTATTATTTTGTAGAATTCGTAAGCCGCCAGCAGCCCCCAGATAGCTACCAGTATGGTAAACCAGGGGAGGGGTTGGGCAAACCAGACCGCCAAAATCAAGAGGGGGATTCCCCACAGCCCGGTGATTACCCTTTGCTTTAGCATGCCTTTAATTACAATCCGCCGAAGCGCCGCTGCCGCTGGCTGTAAGCCAGCAGTGCCTGGTCAATCTCTTTCTTATCGAAGTCGGGCCATAGCACCGGGGTGAAGTAGTATTCGCTGTAAGCCGCCTGCCAGATGAGGAAGTTGCTGATGCGGAGTTCGCCGCCGGTGCGGATAAGCAGGTCTACTTCGGGCAAATCGGCGGTATAGAGATAGCGGCTGAACAGTTTTTCATCGATTTTTTCCGCTGGTATGCCTTCGGTGACAATGCGGCGGGCGGCGTCTACGATTTCGGTGCGTCCCCCGTAGTTGAAGGCGAAGCTGAAGTTAAGCCCGGTGTTGTTTTTGGTCAGGTCTACAATTTTATTTATGGCTACCTGTAGATTTTGGGCAAGCCGCTCGGGTTGTCCCAGGTGGCGAAGCCTGACCCCTTTGCGGTGAAGTTTTAGAGCCTCCTCATCTATTATCTCTTTCAACAGGTGGAGCAGGCCGTTAATCTCCTCTTCGGGGCGGTTCCAGTTTTCCGTGGAAAAACCGTAGACGGTGAGGTATTTCACCTTGAGCTGGTTGAAATACTCGATTGCCGAGTACATATTCTCCACCCCCGCCTGGTGACCTTCGAACCGGGGCAGGTTGCGCTGTTTTGCCCACCGGCCGTTGCCGTCCATAATAATGGCGACGTGTTCGGGCAGGTGAGTAAGTTTTTTCTTCGTCGGTGGGGTAGTTGCCATTATGCCACTAATACTAACTGAATAATCGGGGTGGGGCAAGCCGCCCCTGGTATCGGCTGGCTAGACCTCCATGAGTTCGGCTTCTTTATCGTGGGCTATCTTCTCGATATCGGCGATGAAGCCGTCGGTGAGCTTCTGTAGCTGCTCCAGGGCGCGTTTGTGCTCGTCCTGTGATATCTCCTTGTTTTTCTCCATCTCTTTGAGTTCACTCATCGACTCGTGCCGGAGGTTGCGTATGGCTATCTTCCGCTCCTCCTCCCTCTTGCGCACCAGCCGGGTCATCTCCTGCCGCCGCTCTTCGCTTAGAGGGGGCATACTCAGGCGAATTAGATTGCCGCTGGTGACCGGGTTTAAGCCCAGGTCGGACTTGAGGATGGCTTTTTCTATGTTGGGTATGGTGCTCCGGTCCCAGGGCTGGATGACGATGAGCGTGGCTTCGGGGGTGGAGATGGCAGCCATCTGGTTAATGGGGGTGGGAACGCCGGCGTAGTCTATCTTGATGTGTTCGATTAGGGCCGGCGAGGCG
>Ga0315551_10003346_pt1 | contig 11448 bp, 9 predicted proteins | sample SalMarSW160290MG_FD_203678 | JGI IMG/M metagenome (GOLD analysis project Ga0315551, IMG submission 203678) | Salt marsh sediment microbial communities from the Plum Island Ecosystem LTER, Massachusetts, United States - Salt Marsh Sediment SW1602-90 ... | reverse complement strand
CCAAGCCAATTTGTCTCGCACGACGCCATTTGGCATCCAAAGCACGGCAAAAGCGTGCTCAGTTTGGGGGTTTTAGTCACAATTCCAGAGATGCACCCGTGTGCCATCGGGCAAGGTGTGTAGCTCTCCGCCGGTTCCCAGGCTCTCTTCGTCGATGGGGACGACCGGACGGAATATGCCTGGAAGCGGCGTGGGCGTAAAAGTGGGAGTAGCGGTAGGTTTAGGAGTCCTGGTTGGGCGGGGTGTCCTGGTTGGTTTGGACGTTGGTGTAAGGGTCGGAGGAAAGGGGGTATGGGTTGACGTGGGAGTTTTGGCCGGGGTGAGCGTGGATGTGGGGGGGGCGGTAGCCATAGGCACCGGCGTTGCTGCCGGCATACAGGCCATCACCAGTAGCACGATGAGTGAGGCCAAGACGGCAAGTGTGGCCCTACGCGGCTTCCTCCACATTTTCATGTCTTCCTTGGGCGTGCTCAGTAGTTCCGCAGCACCAGCGGCAGGTAGACCTCCTTGTCCCCATCGTACTCATACGCGCCGATGTCACAGGCGCTGCCTTGGGGCCGGGTCACACCGCGCTGATCGGTCGTGACCCCAGTCACGCAGATCCCGGCGTCGATGGCCGGGCTATCCTCCTGCAATGGATGCACCCAGGTGGAACTGTCGTGGGTTAGCGGACCGAGGAGCGGATTGGTGTCTGTGATGTCACCGGTGGCGGTCAGATTGCAGGTATCGCCGTATTCTAGGTTGTGGCCGTTTGAGGTCAACACGCCGGAGCAGTTTGTTGCCGTCGTGCCGTTATGGGCCACGATGGTGTTTTGGAGCAGGACTGCGCCGCCTGTCGTGTGGATGCCGTAGCCGCCACTATCGGCGGTGTTGCTGGCGATGGTGGTAAAGGTGATGGTGATCGTGCCGCCGCCGCTGCCCGCGGTGGCCTGGTTGCCGCTGACGGTGGTGTTGATCATGGCCAAGGTGCCGCCACTGTTGTAGATGCCGCCGCCGTTGCTAGTGGCGGTGTTGCTGATGATCTGCCCTCCACTCAGTGTGGCGCTTCCGTGGTGGACATATACGCCGCCGCCCTTGCCGCTGGCGGTGTTGCTGATGATCTGCCCTCCGCTTAGATTCAACGTGGCGTCGTTGTCAGAAACGTATATACCGCCTCCTCCATCATAGGTCGTTGCGCCGGTGGCTGTATTGTCGCGGATTTCTCCACCTTCCATCGTCACAGTGCCACTATTCACAAACACGCCGCCACCGCCCTTGTGGTCTGTGCCATGGGCGGTGTTGTGGGCGATGAGGCTATCGCCGGTCTGAGTGAAGGTGGCACTACTATACTGGAGAAACACCCCGCCGCCCTTGCCGCTGGCGGTGTTGCTGACGATCTGCCCCCCGCTCAGCGCCGCACTACCCTCGTTGACGTACATCCCGCCGCCGTCGTTGGTGGCGGTGTTGCTGACGATCTGCCCGCCTGCCAGCGTCGCGTTGCCCACGAATACGAATACCCCACCACCATATCTGGCGGCGTTGCTGATGACCTGTCCCTGACTCATAGTGAAGTCGCCAAAGCGGGCGTACACCCCGCCGCCGAAAATGCCAGCCGTGTTGCTGAGGATCTGACCGCCCGCCAACGTCGCACTCCCGCGGAGGACCAACACGCCCGCACCACCCCATTCAGCAGTGTTGTCGAACAGGATAGCATCGCCGGTCTGGGTAAAGACGGCAGAGGTATTGGCAACGTATACTCCTCCACCGTAGTAGGCCGCGTTGTGGGCGATCTGGCCTCCCTTCAACATCACGCTACCGGACTCCAAGTATAGCCCTCCTCCCGATGCCTCGACGCCGGTGGCAACATTGCTGATGATCTGTGTCCCACTCAGCGTCGCACTGCCGTTCCAGATGTACATCCCGGCCCCCACATAGGCGGTGTTGCTCACAACGTCTACGGTATCGAGGAGCAGCGCGCCTTCACAGCGGATGCCACCACCGTAGTCACCGGTTCCGTTACCATCCCGGATCGTCAAGCCGGAGATTGTGACGACCGTGCTGCTGGCGATCTCGATGACCCGGTAGGCGTTGTCACCGCTGATGGACAAGGTGTCTGGCCCAGGACCAGCAATGGTCAGATCGTCGTCGATTTGGGGCAGTGTGCCCGTCAGCACAATGGTCCCGCTCACACTGGGCGCGAAATCGATAGTGTCGTGTCCGCTGTTCCCATTGGCGTCGAGGATGGCTTGGTGCAGCGAGCCCGGGCCGCTGGCATTGGTGTTGGTGACGGTGTAGGTCGATGCCCGGGCGACAGGCAGAGAGTCTGTGCCCAGCAGCCACACGAATCCGATCGTCAGCCCCAGGCCTAGCGCCAGGGCGATGGTTGTGTTGCGTGTGAAGCGTTTCATCTCAAGACCTCCTTCTGCGCGTGAATGGCGGTCCGTGATTGCCGCCCGGTTGCCTGTAGATCGATGAAGCGGTCATTCCTCCAGTAGGGCTTGGGCGGCCTCCGCCGACCAGGTAAAGCTCTCCAACGAGGCCCTGATCTCTGCCTCCCGCGCGGGCCATTCGTCGATGGGGACGACCAGTACCACAACGGCTAGGACACCATCGGCCTCCTCCACCCACACCAGCCCGTGCGCGTTCGTCTCCTCCGACTCGACCTCCAGGAAGAGCACGTGCGCCCCGGGCTCGCCCAGTTGCCGCTCCAACTCGACGGTGTCTTCCCCAAACCCGGCCAGTCCTGCGACAGAGTACCCCTCGGCAAAGGTCTCCCACTGCTCGTCGGTGAGGGATTCCCCGAGGTAACCGAAGAAGATGTACAGGATGCTCCAGTCTCCCGGCGCATCAAAGGTGTAGGAGTATCCCCCCTCGGTGTTCTTCTCGATCTGGTCAAAGTCGGGCGGGTGGCTGATGCTGAACACCCCCTCTGGATCCTCGAAGGGCACCAGGACCATCTCCTTGATGGTAAAGTCATAGCGCCCGACCTCCTCGTCGTTCATCATCAATATCACCTGGTGCTCGCCCTCCGGCCAGCCTCCCTCGGGCAGGTAAGAGAAGAAGAAGCCCGCGTCGGTCTTGTTCTCCTCGGCGGTGATGCTGTTGGTGCCGGCTTCGTCCAGGTCGCCGTTCACGTACCACTTGGTCTCCAGCCACGTATACAGGCCAATGTCCCCACGCGCGACCAGGTAGACCTTCTCGTCGGGGCCGAACGTGTCGGTGGGCTCGATGGGATTGTAATCGTCGTCCACCCCGCGGGCCAACGTCGCCTCTCGGATCACGGAGGGGATGGCGTCGGTCGGCGCCACCACGCTGAAGGTGTAGCTGTCGATGAACTCGTCGTCGTAAGAAACGTCAGCCCGCCATGCCCGGCTGATGGACAAGGCATCGTCGCTGGATAGCCAAAAGTTCACGTAGGTATCCTCTCCAATGGAGAAGATGACGCCTTCATTGACGTCGGATAGATCGATGTCGGCCTCAGCGATCAGCTCTTCACCCATGTAGAACTGGGCGCTAACGGTCCCCTCTTTGGGCCGTCCCTTGACGACCAACGAGAGGTAGACGGTTTTGTCGGGGGTGAATTCGGTGCCGGGGTCCACAGGCCCACCATCGTCGGCCAAGCCGTGGGCGAAGGTCGCCTCGCGGACTTGGATGCCGGCAGTAGGAACTGCCGTGTCAGCGACCTCCTGCGTCCCTGAGCTGGATCCGCACGCCAGTGCTGAAATCACCAAGGCCGCTGCTGATAGAATCGGAATCAAATGTGAGCGCTTCATCGTACACCTCCTCAATAGGTTACTGCTACTGTTTATCGGTCTTCTCCTCTTCAGTGGAGGGTGATCCGGAGATCGGCCGCTCGGTCCAGTTCTCCAACAAGTCCCACAACTCGCGGCGATCCCGGAAGGTGGCCTCTCGATGCGGGGTCACCATTTCTATCTGGCCATACCAGTCTTGCGCCGCCGGGTCCCGCTGCAGGCGGACGATGACGGTTAGACGTTGCAGCATAGACGATCTCCCTGGGAGTAGTTGTCGTCGTTCGCGATGTGAGCCGACATTGCAGACCGCACACAGTGTAGCATGCAGGCGTCTCGATACTGTCTCGGTCTACCTATTGTCTAATTTTCAGGAGGGTGTGTCTCTGTGGCCTCGGGTGAAGGCGGGCCAGCCTTCCTGCCGCAAGGCGGCGAGGTCGGTGTTGAGGGTGGCTGGGGAGACGCTCAGGACTTGGGCCAGGTGCTCTATGGTGGGAGCAGCGCCTTGGACGGCGGCCTCGGTGAGGAGGCGGCGCAGGCGGGCCCGTCGCAGGTGCTGGCGGCGCAGGGGGGGCTCCAGCGGGCCTGCGTCGGGCGTCCAAAGGATCGTCGTGCGCTCTTCGGCGGTGGGGTGGCGGCGCAGTGGGGCATCGAGGCGGGGGAGGTCTGCCTCCTGCTGGCCCGGTAGGACGGGCGGGCGTTCCAGCTGAGCGAGCAGGCGGGCCAAGTCGAGACGCAGCATGCGGCGAGCCAGTTCCTCCCAAGCCGCACTCAGGAGTTCCGCGGCTTCGTCTTCCCGTCCTGAGCGCTGCAGCACCAACCCCAGTTCAGCCCGGGCATTGGCTGCGTCGGCGCGGAAGCCCCGTGATTCGCAGATCTGCACGGCCTGGCGCAGGGAGCGTTCTGCGGCTTCCAGCTCTCTCTCGGCAGCCGCAACCTTGCCATCCAGTAGGCTTACTAGTCCTTCCAGCCACCCTATGCTCGCTTGCTGCGCCAACAGGGCGAGCCGTTCGGCGTGATGGGCAGCGGTTGCCGCGTCTTGCAGGGCCAGGTAGACGTTGGCCGATTGGTAGTGATAGTAGAGGTGTTCTTCTTGGAGTTCTTGCTGGGGCAGGATTCGACGGGCTTGTTGCAGGTAGTCCAGTGCCTCCTTCGGGGTATCGGCGGCCACCGCCCAGCCGGCCAGATCCGCCAGGGCTTTGGCGTGTTCGCCGGGCCAGTCAAGTTGCTCGTGCAGGCCCAAAGCCGTATCCAGGTAGGCGCGAGCTGTCTCCGGATGTCCCATGACCATCCACGCCTCGGCCAGGTTGCGCTGCACGAGCGCCTGCCCTTCGCGGATCTCTAGGGCCTGCACAGCCGCGAGTGCGCTTTCGTAAGCCTTTCTGGCCGGGCCGTAATCACCCTGCAGGACGTGGATGGTACCCAGGTTGTTGATGGCACGGCTCTCCGTCAGGCGGTCGCCGCAGGCAGCAGCTAGGGCGGCTGATCGGCGATACATCTCTGCTGCATCCGCCACCTCTCCACCGACCTCCAAGGCGATAGCCAGGCTGTTGAGGCTCTCTGCCTCTTGCTGAAGAGCGCCTGCACGGGAAGCGGCGTCGGCTGCCTGCCGGTGGAACTCGAGTGATCTAACCAGATCGCCCTGGGCCTCATGGCACATTCCCAGGGCCTCCAGGGCTGTCGCTTGAGCGTTGGGGTCTCTGCCCGCCAGCCGGACGGCCTCCTGCGCCCAAGGTAGGGCATCGATGCTACGCCCTCGCCGGCAGGCGTTTCTGGCCAGCTCTGCCAAAGCCAAGGACTCAATGACCGCATCTTCTATGGCGTGTGCGATGGCTCGCCATTCCTCCAACACCTGGGCTTCGGCCTCTTCCTCGTTGCGCAACCGATACACTCGAGCCAGGCCACGTAGTCGTCGGAGACGCGTGTTGGGATCTACGTCTCCCAGGCGTTGCTCAGCGCTGTGGACGAGGCTATAGAAGGCCTCCGCTTCCTCGGTAGCAAAGACCGCCAGGGCCTGCTCCGCGGCCTGGAGGCCCAACTCCAGCGCCCCCGGCCATTCCTTGGCGGCATGGGCGTGGCGGGCGCGGGCAGCCACCTGCTGGGGAGCCAGGTGGGCCAGGGCCTCGGCGGCTTTGCGGTGCCATAGCCGTCGCCGTCGGGTATGGATATCATCGTACAAGACGCGCCGCACCAGGCTGTGCGAAAAGTGATACCTTTCGTCTGCCTCTTTCAGTAGGTTCCGGCCCAGCAATTCGTCCAACTGCTCCAGCAACTGCTCCTCGTCCTCCTCACCGCTCACCGCCTGGAGAAGATCGAAATCGAAATCGTCCCCCAGGACGGCGGCCTGGCACAGCAGGCGCTGGGATTGGGGCGTCAGGTGACTCAGTCGCGTGGTGATGGCTTGGTGTAGAGTAGTCGGAATGGGCAGTGCTTCCTCGGATGGCCATGCCGGGTGACCGTTGGGCGTCGGGTGAAAGTCGCCCTCCTCCATCAGCCCGCGCATCGTCTCGACGACGAAAAGGGGATTCCCGCCGGTCTCCCGGTGGATGCGGCCGGTGAGGGCGGTTGGCAGCGGTTGCCCCAGCAGTTGCGTGGTCAGTTGGCCCACCTCGTCTGGAGAGAGTTGGGGCAGGGTCAGGGAATGGGCGTTGGAGTGGGCGGCGAGCCGATCCGGCCAAGGGACGATGGCGGTGGGTAGGTCGGCGGAACGGAAGGCCGCGATCACGACTAGGGGGCATCCGGTCAAGTGCGGGAGCAGGGCGCGCAAGACGACCCACACGGCAGGGTCGGCCCAATGCAAGTCATCCAGCACCAGGAGCAGCGGGCCGGGGTCGGCCAGGGAGGCCAGAGCACTGGCCAGGGCGTCGTGGAAGCGGGCTGGGGGCAGGGTCGCTGCGTCCAGATCGGGCGTGGCGGGCACGAGGTCGGGCAAGAGGGCTGCTAGGGCAGCCTGCCCCAGAGGTGAGAGACCTGGCGGCAGGTCACCCAGAGCCTCCACCCCTGCGCGCAGGGCTTGGTCCAGCGGGTCGTAGGGGGCCGGCGGTCCAAAGGGTTCCTCAGCATGGGCGTACAGGGTCCAGAATCCCAGTCGATGGGCTGCTGCAGCGGTTGTCCGGGCTGCGTGCGTCTTGCCGATGCCGGCCGGCCCGGATAGCAGGATCAGCCGCCCTTCATCCCGCCGGGCGGACTGCAGCGCAGCTTCCAGGGTGGCTATCTCGCGCTCGCGGACGACCGGCTGGGGAGAGGGTAGTGCAGGAGTCGCGGGCGATGGTATCTGAGGATGGGCGGCGCGAAGCCGGTGATAGAGGTCCTTGGTCTCGGCTGCGGGAGATACACCCAGGTCGGCCTGGAGGCGCGCGCGCAGGTCGAGATAGACGTGCAGGGCTTCTCCAGCCCGTCCCTGGTCGGCCAGGAGGGTCATCAACAGCCGCGCGCCCGGCTCATGCCAGGGATCGGCCTGTAGCAGCACGCGGGCTGTTTCGACCGCCGCCTCAGGTTGGCCTTCTTCGCGATACGCATGGGCCAGTTGGTCCAGGAGGATCAGCCAGCGCTCGCGGAGCTGCTCCTGCTCCAGCAGGATCCAGTCGTCGTAAATGCCGGACAGGAGGGAGCCACGGTAGAGGCGTGCGGCCTCGGCCATCTCTGCCGCGCTGCCCCGGCTCAAGCGGTCGAACATGTCCACGTCCACCTGGTGGGGCAGGGCGGCGTCGAAGCCCACGAGATCACCCTCTCGCACGAGGTATGGGCCTTGTGGCAGGTCGTTCACCCGGCGGGCGATGTGCCACAGCGCCTGGCGTAGCCGCTGCCGGGCTTGCGTCTCGGGGAGATCAGGCCAGAAGATGCCTGCCAGGGCTGCGCGGGGGTGAGACCGGTCGCGGTTCAGCACCAGGTAGGCAAAGAGTGCGCGGGCACGGGTCGATGCGATGGGCGGAAGAGGATGGCCGTCCCAGGCCAGGGATACCTCTCCCAACAAGGCAATCTGCAGCATATTGATCGGCGAGCAAATGATCAGAGAGACGCACTGCTATTATGATTATACCATCACCACGGCGGGGTGCAAAATAAACCCCCCAGTTTGTACCGCTGGGAGGTTTGCGGGTTGGCCTACGAGTCCGCTCAATCGCCCGGCAACAGCCGCAGTTTAGCGACGACAGCGCGATGATCCGAGAAGCCGTCCCACTCGGCGACCCAGGCGTCCTCGGCACGCCACTCGGCGGAGTGAAACACATAGTCGATGCGCACGAAGCGAGGGGGATAGGGGATACTCCACCAGTGCCCGCTCTCCGCCGGCCAGGTGTGCCCCAACCCCCAGCCTGCCTCGGTGAAGGCGTCGGTGTAGCGGGACGAAAGCATCTGGTAGACCTTGCTCATCGGCGCCGAGTTCAGGTCGCCGAGGAGCACCAGCGGCTCTGGCTGTCCCTCGACCATGTCGAGCAATAGGTCGATCTGCTCCTTCCGCCAGCGGAAGCCCTGCTCGATGCTCTCACGGTCGGTTCCTGTGTAGGGCCAGGCGTGCACGTTCACCACTCGTACCGGCTGCCCTCCGAAGTCGATCACCACCGAGCGCATGCGACATACTACGTCCGGGTCTACGTCCTCGATCTTGAGGATGGGGTAGCGACTCCAGATAGCGGCCTGAACGTAGCACCGATCGGGGTCGATGGGCGTGCGATGGGGGTAGCTTTCGCCGATCGTCTGCGCCAGCGCCTGTGCCCGCGGGTAAGATAGCTCCTGGAAGGCGATCACGTCAGGCTCGGCCTGTGCGATGCTGGCGGCGATGGGCGCGGCGTCGGTAGTAGTGTAGAACACGTTATAGGTCATGACCGTCAGCGCCGGAGCGCCATCGCCTGCGTGGGCCATACGCAGCGGGGGCGTCAGTTCGCCGTCGAACAAACCTACGAACAGCAGCGCCACGACCAGCAGAGCAGCCCAGGCGGCGCGGCGCCGGGCCAACAGGGCGAGAAGCGCCATCAGAGGCAGCGGCGCGAACAGGTAAACTGCGAGGGCATTGGCCAGCGCCAGCAACCAGAAGCCGTCACCGACGAGCCGGTGGGCGATGGCCCATCCGACTATCAAGACTGCGTACAGGATCACCGGCGCGGCAATAGCTCGTCTGAACCCGTGGGGTTTTCGCTTCTCCATACGGTGGCTATTGTACTGCCGCCCGTCGCTTCTGGCTGGACGGCTGCCCTACGCTTCCCCCACGCCTGATGGGCGCGGGCAAGACAAGGCGGCTTGGTGCAGCTTGCACCAGGCCGCCGTGCGTCATACTCTAGAATTGCAGGACCTATTCGGCCTCTTCCAAATCCTTCTTGCTAAAGCTGTCGGGTAGCAGGTCTGCCACCATCGTCTCACGGTAGTTACCCTCGGCGTCGGAGATCAGGACGATGATGTCCTCCCCGAACTCGCGCATCACCTGGCGGCAGGAGCCACAGGGGGAGCCTGCGTTCTCGGTCGTCACGGCCAGCGCCACGAACTCGCGCTCGCCTTCAGAGACGGCCTTGGCGACCGCCGCGCGCTCGGCGCAGATCGCCAGCGGGTAGACGGCGTTCTCCACGTTGCAGCCGGTGTAGATGCGGCCCGATTTTCCCAACAGCGCCGCCCCGACCCTGTAGTTGGAGTAAGGGGCGTAGGCTTTTTCACGCGCCGCGATGGCCTGTCGCACCAGCTTCTCGCGGTCGAATTCAGGGCTCTTCATCTTTCGCGCCTGTGCCTCGCGTCCGCGCCGGCACGCCGTAGGCCATTGCGCCGTCGGGGACATCGTGGGTCACCACCGATCCAGCACCGGTCTTGGCTCCTTTGCCCACTTTCACCGGCGCGACCAGCAGCGTGTCGGAGCCGATGAAGGCTCCCTCGCCGACTTCCGTCTTGTGCTTGCGCACACCGTCATAGTTGCAGGTGATGGTGCCGGCACCGATGTTTGCCTCGGCGCCGATCTCGGCATCGCCCACATAGCTAAAGTGACCCATCTTTGCCCCGGGGCCGAGCGAGGCGTTCTTCAGCTCGCCAAAGTTGCCCATGTGCGCGCCCCGGCACAGCCGCGCGCCCTCGCGCAGGTGGCCGAACGGCCCGATGTCGGCGTCATCCTCCATCACTGCCCGCTCCAGCACCGAGGCGAGCACCCTGCAACGGTCGCCGATCTGGCAGTCCTCGACGATGGTGTTGGGGCCGATGGTGCACTGCTCACCGACCGCCGTCTGGCCGCGCAGATGGGTGTTGGGCCAAATGGTCGTATCTCGCCCGATGGTCACGCCGGGCTCGATATAGGTAGTGTCCGGATCGACGATGGTCACCCCTTCCAGCATCCACTGCGTGTTGATGCGCTGGCGCAGCGCGCGCTCCGCCTCGGCCAGGTGCGCGCGGGTGTTGATGCCCAGCGCTTCTGCTTTGTCCTCGGTGGTCACCGTCTCGACCCGCTGCCCCTCGCCGACGGCCATCCCGATCAGATCAGGGAGGTAGTACTCCTCCTTGGGCAGGCTCAGGGGGATCTGGCCGACGTGCGACCACAGCCACTCGGCAGCGAAGCAATAGACGCCGACGTTGAGCTCCCGGATCGCCAACTCCTCCGGCGTGGCCACCGCCTCCTCGACGATCTCGAGCACGCCGCCGTTTCCATCCCGCACGATGCGCCCAAAGCCACGGGGGTCGTCGGTCACCAGTGTGAGCACTGTCAGGGGGCCGTCGTTTTGCTGCTGCCTCTCGACCAACTGGCGGAGTGTGTCAAGGGTGAGCAGCGGCATATCGGCGTAGGTGACCAGCACCAAGTCGCTTTTACCCTGGAGCGCATCCCGTGCCTGGAGCACGGCGTGGCCGGTGCCCTTTTGCTCGGCCTGCTCGACGAAGACGGCGGCATCGCCTACTGTTTCGCGTACCGCGTCGGCCTCGCGCCCCACGACCAGCACTGGCGCGGTACCCGTCAGCGCCCGCACCGTCTCCACCGCGTAGGTGACCATCGGCCTGCCCAGCAGGGGATGCAGTACTTTCTGCAGGTCAGACTTCATCCGGGTGCCCTGGCCTGCTGCCAGGATCACGACTGCTATTCTCACGTTGTGATGCCTCCAGATTGAAAATGGCCGTGGTATTGACCCGAAGAAGATCACCACAGCCACCGACAGTTCAGGCTGGGGAGGAGGGATTCGAACCCCCGGTACACGGATTCAAAGTCCGTTGCCTTACCGCTTGGCCACTCCCCAGGGACGCCCGTATCTTACCACAACTGGTGACGGATCGCAAACAGCAGCCGCAAGGGGAATCAGGCATTTTCTCTGAGGGCCGGCATCTCGTGCGCGCGCTCCATCCAGTCACTGATCGCGCTCTGCTGCATTCCAGTTGTCGCTTCGCCTGCGCCTCCCTATTTCCAGAATACCTCAAACAGCGCCGCTTCGACTTCTCCGGTGGCCAGGCGATGTCCTTCATACGGCTCAAAGATGATGAAATCGCCGCTGCTTGCCGTTTTTATCTCCTGCCCGACGAACACCTGAAGGCTGCCCTTGCTCACGTAGAGCATCTCGTGCCTTTCGTGCGTGTGCGGCTCGTCGGGAAGCTCGGAGTGCGACGCGATGATGGACACGCTGACGGATATATCGGGTGTGTCGACGATGTGCTTGCTGCTCACCTCTCCACGAGAGAAGGACCGGCGTTTGCTTTCCAGTGCTTTCTCATCGACGATTCTCATGGCTGTCTACTCTTTCATGAAGTAAAAGTGGTCGCAGCACTCGTG